>PVBE010882977.1_pt1 | contig 19695 bp, 15 predicted proteins | sample 1631181 | NCBI WGS metagenome assembly PVBE01 (sample SAMN08397723, study PRJNA350692) | Marine metagenome, whole genome shotgun sequencing project. | isolation source: water | place: Pacific Ocean | collected 2012-04 | reverse complement strand
GCTGAGAGCAATCGCTCGACTCGGGGGATTCTTGGCCCGTAAGAACGATGGTAGTCCCGGATGGATCACCATCTGGCGTGGCTGGCGAAAACTAATGTTGCTGACTCAAGGATTCGAACTGGCCAAAGGAGAAAACTGTGGGTAAAGACAAGGCCTTCCGGCCCCGGCTAAGGCCTGCCCGTTGGCAGGCCGCGAGCGACCCTTCGGGCCTGAACCAAACATTGTGTCCCCACGAAGCTGTGTCAGGCGGCGTGGGCGACGGCTTGGCAATTGGGCGACCGCTTGGCAACTGGCGAACGGCCAGAGGCGGGCGGCGGGCCGTGTTCTAGGCCAGCGCCTTCTTGCAGAACTCTACGCATTTTACTACTTCTTTGACGGCGTCGGAGCCCTTGGGTACTCGGTATTCCAGTTCGATGTCTGCCGAGAACGTCGCCTTGGTCTTCTTCATGTACTGCAGTATTTCGGCAACGGCGCTGTCGCCCTGGCCGAACGGCATGTTGGCCGAACCGTTGGTCTTGAACTTGCGATCTTTTACGTGCAGGCTGAGAATCTTGCCGGGATACTTCTTCATGATCTCCAGGGCTGATACGTTGTTGCGTGCGGCGTAGTGGCCGATGTCGAGGTTCATCATGATGTACTTGTTCTTGGTGAACCAGTCTTCATAGTACGTCGTCAGCGTCAACTGCGTGTGGTTGTGCATCGCGATCGCGATCTGGTGCTTTTCGGCCAGCGGGCCGGCGTGTTTGGCCGCACCGCCTGAAATCTCGCGAGTGATGCCTTTGGCGCCGAGTGCTTTGGCGGCCCGGAAGTAGTATTCCATCTGCTCTTTCGGCATGTTCCCGTTTCCGATGTCGCCGAACTTGACGATATGGATGTTCACGCCGGCGTCGTTGTACTGCTTGCGGACGGCTTTGTATTTGTCCATCGAAACCGACTGGCGCCACTTGTTCAGCTCCCCTCGCTTGCGGGGCGCTCCGGCCAGGGCCTCGGCGACGTTGCCCATAAGCTCGATCGAACTGATCCCGCTGCGGGTGATGTTATTCAGCATGTTAGTCGCCGGTCCGCGCACGCTGCGATAACTGTAGGTTATCACGCCGATCTGCACGCCGCCGAACACCGAGTTGGGTTTGGCGGGCGCTTTGGGCGCCTCCTTGGCCCCGCGGGCGCCTTTGGGCATCATCGACACCGCGGCCGCTGCCGCAGCGCCGCTGAGAAGTGTTCTTCGTGACAGGTTCATGTTCGTTCTGTTCATGGCTTATCTCGCAATCGGTAGCTTTATGATGGTTATCGGCCTACGACAATCGTGGGCCTCTAGCGGATGTTCTATTTCGTTACTTGTTGATCAACGCACAGGCGGCGATGTGGTGTCCAACACCCGCCGACGGTTGCCCCGACGCCTTGGGGCCCATTTCGCCGCTGCCGTATACGCCGATGAGCGGGGTTTTGGCGCCGATGACTTTTTGCATTACTCTCAGCTCGTCGGGTTGGGATTTACCCATGAGCTGACGCCTTCCGCCGCAGTCGAACGCGAAGACCAGTGCGGTGTGCGCCAGGTTGGCGCCTACGGCGTTTTTCATCGCCAGCCCGGCGGCGGCGACTATCTTGTTGGGATGTATCTCTTTGGGGCCCTCGTTCACCGTGGAGCATCCGACGTTGAAGTCGCCGGTGATCATGATGCCCATATTCTTGTTGGCGCCGGCGATCTTGCCTTTGAAGTACATTTTCCCGCCAGTAGCCGCTCCGCCGACGATCGGGATCTTGTCGCCGATAACGCTTGCGATTCCCTTTACGACTTTGTCATTGGCCGGCACGTGGCAGTCGCCCAGCAGTCGCCCAGCAGTATGACCACTTTACCGCTGTGATGCACCTTTGACGGATACGACAGGCGTTTTCCGATCTTCTTACCGCACGCCTCGAAATCCTTATTTGTCACGTCGGCGATTACCGGCGTCACGCCGAGTTTGTCGCCGCCCAGGGCCAACACCGATATCGTTCCGGCGTTGCCCTCTTCGCTGATGGAGTTGTATCCCGCCGATCCGTGTACGATCCCCGAATCGAATACGGAAGTAACCGCCGCCAGCGCCTTGGCCTGGTCGAAGTTCCTGGCCAATCCGAACACCAGCACCAGCTTGGGAGTTATCTTGCCGATGGCTTTTTTGGCCTTATTCGCCGCTTCGAGCCCGGCCTTGGTCGCGTCGGTCAGTTCGGAGTAACCGGTGCCCGCAGAAAGTGCGTGAGTGTGCTTGACGGCTTTCTTGCCCGCAGATCCACACGAACCGCATGCGGCCTGGGTCGGCTGGGCCGTTATTATAATCACCGCCGACAATGCGCATGCGATGCATCCGATGAGAATAACTCTGCTCGAACTCATGTTCTGTCCCTTCGATAGGATTGTTACGTCTGCGCTGCATATCGATTCGATTAGTTCGCCAGTGTATCAGATATGTGCGCATAAATGAACCGGCCGGGAGCGTAGCCTTTTGCGAGTGAGCAATTCGCAAGCTGTCGCCGCCGACCGGTTCGAGCGTCGTTTAGCGGTTTTCGTTTCCGCTACTTATTTATCAGGGCACAAGCTGAGATATGATATCCTACACCTTTTGAGGGCTGACCGCAAGCCTTAGGTCCCATTTCTCCGCTGCCGTAGAAGCCGATCAGAGGCATTTTGGTTCCGACTACCTTCTGCATGGCCTCGAGTTCTTGCGGGCGATCCTTGCCCATTCGACCTCGCCTTCCGCCGCAGTCAAACGCGAAAACCAGGGCGGTGTGCTTGAGGTTGTCGCCCACGGCGTCTTTGAACGCCTGGCCGGCGGCTGCGACCAGAGGATTCTCATGCACTTCTTTGGGGCCTTTGTTCAGCGTCGAGCATCCGACGGTGAAGTTGCCGGTGATCAGGATGCCGATGTTCTTGCCCTTACCGGCGATCTTGCCCTTGCAGTATGTCAATCCGCCCATCGCCGCTCCGCCGACTACCGGGATCTTTTCGCCGATGACGCTGGAGATGCCCTTTACGACCTTGTCGTTTGACGGTACGTGGCAGTCGCCGATCAGCACGACTACTTTACCGCTGGCTTTAACTTCCGAGGCCTTCTTGAGACCTTCGCCGATCTTCTTGCCGGACTCTGTGAGGTCCTTTTCTCCCGCTATTACGGGCGTGACGGCGATTTCTCCGCCGAGGGCCAATACCGACACGGTGCCGGCGTTGCCTTCTTCAGTGATCGTGTTGTATCCGCCGCAGCCGTATACGAGGCTGGCGTCAAATATCGACGTTACGCCTTCAAGGGCCTTTGCCTGGTCGAACTTCTTGGCCATTCCAAAGACAAGTACGAGCTTGGGCTTGATCTTGCCAATGTTCTTCTTGGCTTTGGTCGCCGCTTCGACGCCGGCTTTCTGCGGGTCTTCGAGCGCCGAGTAGCCTGTGCCGGCCGATACGGCGTGTGAATGCGTGGCTTTGCCCTTGGCTCCGCATGCTCCGCAGGCGGCGTCAGCCGGCGCGGCGGTAACGGCCAGCACCATCGCTATCGCCAGAGATGCGGCGATTCCGGTAAGGATGACTTTCTTCAATTTCATAATACGGTCCTTTCAAAGAACGACTGTTTTCGCCGGCCTCACTTTTCGATGCCGATCATGTTTGATACGAATGTATGCTGCTGGTACTGGTGGTCCATGCCCGCGTAGTCGCCCTGGATGCGTCCCAGTTCGCCCCATGCGTAGAACCCGAAGATCGGAATGCCCTTGCCCAGCGCGGGCAGGACTGCTTCTTTGATCGCGTCGTCGTTGCCGTCGCGGAACGTTCGCAGACGCATTCCGCGGGCGCAGCAGTTGCTCATAAGCAGCAGCGAAGGTTCGGTCGAGGCGGCCTTGGCGGCGGCGACTGATTCGGTTACTGCAGCTTTAGCCGACGCTACGATCGGCTCGGGTTTCTTTTCGCACGCCAGGCAGAATATCTTCGTGCCTTCGACCACCGGAGCTACGAACGCAAGCGAACCGGCCGGTGTGTCGACGGCTTTTCCGTCTTTGTCCTTACCGTCTTTGACCCAGTTGAGGATCATTCGCGTGTAGTTCTTCCCGTTGCCCAGATCTACTCCGATCGGGTGCAGCCAGTCGCTTGTAAGTTCGTCTTCGGCTTTCATACCCGTCAGTTCGCGATAGATGGTTTCAGCCGGTTTTCCATCAAGTTCGATAACCCACTTGCCGTTGGCCTTGGTGACCTCTGCGGTCTTTGCCGACAGTGTGAACTCGTTGGCGTGGTTTCCGAAGTTGGCGACAGGACCGCCGATGCCCAGAACAACGACATGGCCTTTGAGCGCCTCGCCGTTGAGGAACTGCTTGCCCCACAGATCGCCTGTGGACATATCGTCAGGCATGGAGTTTCCGCCGAACAGGGTTGTGCCCTTCGGCGCGCCAGCCAGGGCGCCCTTGATGAAATCTTCAACGCTTACGCCTTCTTTGGCTTCGAAGCTCAGGCGCATTTCCGCCAGCGCCAGAATGGTCTTGAGGTCCTTTACGTCTTTGACTATCGCCGCGACGCCCGTGTCGGTGGCCAGGCGGTCGTCATCGATAGCGACTTTACCCACGGCCGCTGACGCCTGCTTTCCGCCGATGGCCAGAACGGCCACGGCGTTTTTCAGAATCGTGCCGCCATTGGTCAGGCATCGAGCGCGGCATCCGATGTTGGGCACGCCGTCGCAGATTTTGTTTACGGTGGTCGCGACGAGATCTTCGGACTTCAGATCGGCTTTGCACGCGGTGGCCTGTGAAGATTCATCAGGCTTGAAGTCCGGGTCCTGGTAGTAGGTGTAAAATGCGACGGCTTTGGCTTTTCCTTCGATAGCCCCGAGCGCCGCTTTTGCGGCTTTTTCCGCCGCCGATGCCGCTCCGCCCGAGCACGACGACCATGCTACGGCGAATTGGATCGTGTCAGGCGAACCGGACGTCACAACATCAGTCATTTTTGCTCCCTTTGAATCACAGCCTTTTCCTGTTTGATCATCCTGGCTCTCTTGGGCTTTGGGGCAACCCGCGACGAGCATTCCGACCACTACGAGCAATACCAATTTCTTCATGCTGTTCTCCTTTGCACGTTGTTTAACAAGTGATTGTTAGGCGCCGGCTGCTATTCGTCCAGCGCTAGAGAAACGTATTTGGCTTCCAGATATTCCAGTATTCCTTCTCGTCCGCCTTCGCGTCCGATCCCGCTCTGCTTCAGACCGCCGAACGGGCTGAGCACCGTCGCGGGCGAAAAGTCCCCGACAGAAATTATGCCGGCGTCCATCTCTTCCGATGCACGGATGGCGGTGGTGAGGTTGCGGGTTGCGATATAACCGGCCAGTGCGTATTCCGAATCGTTGGCCATCGCCATCGCTTCGTCGTAAGTCTTGAACGGGATAATCGGCATGATCGGGCAGAAGGGCTCTTCCTGCATGAGCTCCATGTCGCTGGTGATGTTGGTCATGACTGTCGGCTGGACGAAGTAGCCCTTGTCGAAACCTTCCGGCCTCCCGCCGCCGGCGATGATATTGGCGCCCTTGCTGCGGGCGTCTTCGATCAGGCGGAGCGTTTTTTCAAGGTGGTTGGGCTCGGCGACCGGCCCCATCGTGACGCCGTCGTCCATACCGTTTCCGATGACGATCGCTTCGGCCTGGGCGATGGCTTCGGCGCAGAATTCATCGTAGATATCTTCCTGCACGTAGAAGCGGCTGGCGGCGATGCACGATTGTCCGCAGTTGCGGAACTTGCTGAGGGCCGCGAGCTGGGCTGCTTCCTTTCCGCCGTAATCGGCGAACGCCAGGAACGGGGCGTGCCCGCCGAGTTCGATACCGATCTTTTTGACATGATCGGCCGATCGCTGCATGATCTCTTTTCCGATCTCCGTGGAGCCCGAGAAGCTGATCTGTCGGACGCGGGTGTCGGCGTAAAACGCTTCCATGCACTCACCGGCCGGTCCGATCACGAGATTCGCCACGCCTGCGGGTACGCCGGCGTCTTCGATGATTTCGAACAGTTTGATCAGGCTAAGGGGCGTTTGGGTTGACGGTCGGCAGATACAAGTGCATCCTGCCGCCAGCGCCGGTGCGATCTTGCGGCCCTGGAGGAACAGCGGGAAGTTCCAGGGCGATATCATCGCGCAGACGCCGATGGGCTGGTGGAAGTGGAACAGGCGCTTGTGGGCGAAGTGCGACGGTACGATCTCGCCGTAAACGCGGGTGCCTTCCTCGGCGTACCATTCGAAGAACGTTGCGTTTGCCAGCACCTCGAGGCGTGCTTCGGTCAGCGGTTTGCCCTGCTCCAGCGTAAGTGCGACAGCGACGTCGTCAACACGCTCGCGGATCAGTTCGGCGACCTTTCGCAACGGGATTTCACGCTCGTAGGGCGTAAGAGCCCGCCAAGCGGGTCCGGCTTTGGCCGCGGCGTCTATCGCCCGCTGGGTGTCGGACCGGTCGCAGTAGTCTATCTGGCAGACTGCTTCTTCGGTGGCGGGGTTGATAACGTCGATTGTTTGACCGGATTGGGTTTTGGACCACTGACCGTCAATGTAAAGTGAACCACGGAGTTGAGGGACCGCCATTTATAGCTCTCCTGTCATTAAACGTTGTACGAGCTGCCGGACGCACCAGCGGCCGGGCCGCGCATTATACGAGTGGTCTGTCCACAGCGGCAAGGTTCCTTTTAGAGAAATGTGGATTGCTCACGATTGGCGGCATAGAATTGATTGGTGAGGATATGGAATACCCGGTATCCATGGAGATAGTTGATGTCGCCGAACTGCGTGATCAGACCCGCCTGTTCGAGGACCGCTACGACGCAGGGGCGATGCTGGCTGACATGCTTGCCGGGCGAGTGGGGTCCGATCCGCTGATCCTTGGCGTAGCGGCCGGTGGGGTGGCGGTAGCCGCTCCGATCGCCCGGCGTATGGGCGTGGGCCTGAGCGTGGCGGTGGTCAACAAGATAACGCCCCCGTGGAACAGCGAATGGGGGTTTGGCTCCGTGGCGTACGACGGCTCGGTGGTTATCAAAGAATCATCGCTTGCTCAGGCGGGGATCGACCAGATTGAGCTGGGCCAATGCACCGAGCGGGCTCGTGCTAAAGTCAACCGGCGATTGGAGTTGTTCCGGCGTTACCGACCTCCGGCGGACCTGGCCGGACGCGTGGTTGTGCTGGTCGATGACGGGCTGGCTACGGGTGTCACCATGCGAGGCGCGATGGAGGCCGTTGAGCGGGGTCGGGCCGATCAGATCGTTATTGCCGTTCCGACCGCGCATCGCGAGCCGATCGATTGGTTTGCCGCCCGTCAGAGCGTTGCGGCGGTCTACTGTCCTAACATTCGCAGTGGCGGGAGTTTTGCCGTCGCACAGGCCTACAAACAGTGGACAAACATGACCGACGCCGAAATCGAGGCGATCCTGGCGGAGTTCTCGACTTCCTGAGAGGGCTCGGCCAACCGCCGGTCGCCCGGCCTTCATCAGTTCCCGCCCGGTTCCACCGGGATCACTACGCGGAAGCCGTAGCTGCATTGGGTTGCCGTCGGTGCGTCCTTGAGGCGATACGCCGAGCGACAGGAGTCGGGATACAGGCCCCATTGTCCGCCGCGGAGAACGCGGTGCTCGGTTTTTGCAGTGTTCTCGGGGTCGACGGTGGGCGAATTCTCGTAGAACTTTTCGGCGTAGAAGTCCCTGCACCATTCGGCCGCGTTTCCGTGCATGTCGTAAAGGCCCCACGTGTTGGGGTGTTTGCGTCCGGCGGTGTGCGGGTATGGTTCGTTGACCACCAGGGTGTTTGCAGCGTACCAGGCGTATAGCATGAGTCTCGATTCATCATCGCCGAAGGAAAATGTCGATTTGCTCCCCGCCCGGCAGGCGTATTCCCATTGCGCTTCGGTGGGCAGGGTGACTTTCCGGCCGATCTTCTTGGCCAGTGTTTGGCGGAACTTGTCGGCGTCGTCCCAGCTTACGTGATTGGCTATGTCGCCGGCGGTGGGCTTGTCGCACTTTTTCCCCTTCCATGGTTCCGAGCCCATCACCGCAATCCACTGCGCACGGGTGATCTCACGCCGGGCCATGTAGAACGGTTTGCTTATCGTTACCTCGCGTCGGGGGTATTCGCCGGCGTAGTACGACTCCTGCGCACCGTACTTCTTGAACCGCCCGGCGGTATCGGCCGCCGAGACCTCGCCGCCCATCATGAACTTACCGGCCGGTATCAAAATCAACTGCATCGTGACCTTGTCGACAAGGTCCAGTTTCAGCGAGCTGGGAATCGGGGGCGGTTTGGGCGGACCGGAAGGTTCCTTCGCCGGCGCCTTCGAAGCAGTCTGATCGGTTCGACCGGTTTGAGCGGTCTGATCACTTTTTGAACACGATGACAGGCAGACACTCGCCAGCACCATCCCCAGTAGAAGCCGAGTCTTCATCCCTTGCTCCTTGTATTTCAGATAACTTGACGGGCCATATGATCGCCCATTACTACAGATCGTACAGCGCCGGGCATCTGGTGTCTACATAGTTCGAGCTATTGGCCCAGATCGCCCCGGCCGCATAATCCCGGACAATTGCATCTTTTAAGGTCAAGCCCCCCGGATGTATAATGCTCGCCCACGGTTTTTTGTCTGTTTAGGAGCTTGCATGCATTCGATATATCGCAGGATTGCAGCCTTGGCGAGTGTTCTTGTCGTTTCTCTGGCGGCGCTCGCTGAGTCGCCGGGCAAGCAGCACAACTGGCCCGGTTTCCACGGCCCGAAGCGAGATAACAAGTCGCCGGATACGAATCTGGCTGGTCGGTGGCCCGCCGGCGGTCCGAAACTCATCTTCAAGGCAAGCGGACTGGGCGCCGGTTGGGCGGGTGTTTCTATTGTTTCGGGTCGCATTTACACGTGCGGTGCTGTCAACGGCAAGACGGTCATCACCGCCATGGACTCAGGCGGCAAGCGGATATGGAACGTTGCGACCGCTGCGATATACAAAGGGAGCTACCCCAACGCGCGGTCCACGCCCACGATCTCCGGCGGGCGCCTGTATCATATAAACAGCGCAGGATACGCCGTATGCCTTGACGCCAAAACCGGCAAGCGGGTTTGGGCGGTCGATACGATCAAGAGATTCGACGGTCGACTGAGCCGATGGGGCGTAAGCGAATCGCTGCTGGTTGTCGACCAGCGTGTCATATGCACGCCAGGCGGCGAAAAAAGCGCACTGGCCGCTCTGGACAAGAATACCGGTAAGACGCTCTGGGCATGCTCCGGCCTGGACGACCAGGCCGCTTACACCACGCCGATCCTGGTCGAACATGGCGGTTTGCGTCAGGTCGTCACGATCCTGGCAAACTACGCCGTAGGCGTGTCTCTGGAGACGGGCAAGCTGCTATGGAAGTATCCGCACAAGGTCCCGTACGAAGCCAACTGCGTAACGCCGCTGCAGGTTGACGGGAAGATAGTGCTGTCCGGCACGTGGGGCAGGGGCGCCTCGTGTCTGCAGCTTAACGTTAAAGGCGAGTCTTGCAGCGTCAAGGAGCTGTGGCGGACCAAGGCTCTGGACAACGAACACGGCGGGATAATCGAGCTGAACGGTTACATCTACGGCCAGGCCGACGGGAACCACAAGAATCGCCGCATGATGTGCCTGGAGTTGAAAACGGGCAAGACGATGTGGTCCACGCCCGAGTTGGCTGGCAAGCGAACCTCCACGGTGTCGCTGGCTGACGGGATGCTGTACGTAATGACCGACCAGGGCGAGGTCGCGCTGGTTCGACCGAATCCCAAGCGGTTGGAAGTGATAAGCCGTTTCAATCTGCCCAAGGGCGGAAAGGGTTCGGCCTGGGCGCACATGGTGATATGTAACGGACGATTGCATGTCAGGCATGGAGAATTTCTGTACGTTTATGACGTAAAAGCTGGTGATTTGAAGTAGAATGACGCACTTACCTTTCACCTGAAGGAGATTTGCATATGGGAGCCGATCCTGAAATCGTAGTCAAACTCAACGAACAATTGGCCGCTATCGGCGAGTATCCCGATCCTCGTCGTGCGTCGAGCGAATGGAAGCAGGTTTACAAATTGCTGCAGAAGACCGACATGCGCCCCGGGCGGATTACGAGCATGGTCGGAATGCGCGATGTGGCGGGGCTTACCCAGGCGATAGAGGAGTTCAGCGCCCCGGAATCCGAGACTCCCCAGCCGGCGGGCGACGCCCCGGACTCCGAGACCTGCAAGAAAGCTCTCAAGGCGTTTCGTAAACGTGAGGCCGTGACCCGTCTGGACGACGAATCGAAACTCGGTCGCAGCCCGCTGTCCAAAGGGGTAAGCAAGAGTTCGCTTGCGATCGTACCGCCGATCGAATGGCCTGACGAGGTGTGGCGGGAGCTGGCCAGGCAAGGCAAGCTGCGCGACGTTGGCGGCGGATTCTACGAACTGCCGAAACACTAGCCTACGGAGCAGGCCGATATGCATCGATTCGGAAAAGTTCTCGTAGCGGGGCTCCTGGTAGCGTTTCTTGCTCGCCCCGGATTGACCCAGCCGGTCTACAAGCAGTCGCGGGCCAGGCTGGTTTGCCAGCGCGGCGGCATGCCGAACGTTTTGGCCAAGCTGGCGGCCGGCAAGGATGTCGCCGTGGCGTATCTCGGCGGCAGCATAACCGCACAAGCCGGTTGGCGCGTGATGACGCTCAAGTGGTTCAAGGAAACTTACCCCAAAGCCAACGTTCGCGAGATCAACGCGGCCATCGGCGGCACGCCGTGCGGTCTTGGCGTCTTCCGCCTCGGCCAGGATGTCCTTCGCCACAAGCCGGACCTGGTGTTCGTGGAGTTCGCGGTGAACGACGGCGGCACGCGCCCCGAAGACATCTGGCGGGCGATGGAGGGGATCGTGAGGCAGATCTGGACTCTCGATCCGACTATCGACATCTGCTACGTCTACACGATCTACACTCGCGGTATGCCGGATCATTACGCCAAGGGGCTCCGTCCCCGATCGACGTCGGCGATGGAGATGATCGCCGAGCATTACCGTATCCCGTCGATCGATATGGCCATGCGAGTGGTCCAACTTGAGCGGGCCGGGAAGTTGGTCTACAAATCGCCGAAGGACGTCAGCGGCAAGATCGTGTTCGCGCGGGACGACTGTCATCCGCTGCCGACCGGGCACAAGGTCTACACCGACGTGATCACAAAGGCGATCGACTCGATGAAGTCGCTCGGCAAGCCCGGACCTCACGCGATAAAGAAGCTGTTCATCGCCGATCACTGGCAAGCGGCGAAGATCGTTCCGCTCAAAAAGGCGATGCTGACGTCCGGCTGGAAGAAACTGTCGAAAGACAAGGAGCTCGGCAAGCGGTTCGCCAGAAATATGCCCGAATTGTGGGAGGCGACAAAGCCCGGCGAGAAGATACGTTTCAGTTTCCGCGGCTCGAAAGTGCTGCTGTACGATCTGCTCGGCCCCGACGGCGGCCAGGCGATTATCACAGTCGACGGCAAACGCAGAGAGAAACTCGCCAGACGTTTCGACCACTACTGCACGTACCATCGCATAGCAACGCTGAACGTGGCGGACAATCTCGACCCCGACAAGGTTCACAAAGTTGAAATAGAAATCCACCCCGACCAGCCGGATCGCTCAAGCGTAACCAATCGCGAGAAGTCAAAGAAGCACTTCAACCCCAAACGCTATGACGGCACGGCGATGCGCGTAGCAGGCGTGATGATCATCGGCGAGATTGTATATGGGCGATGAAGCCTCTTTGGACTACTTCTTGGGCTTCTCATCGTCAGCCGCTGGCGAGACCACGAGGGTTTGATTTATCTTTGGCGCGGCGGGGGGGAAGTACAAATCGGCGCCGGTGCTGGAAACAGCCTTTATGTAATATTCCATATCCTTGTCGGCCGCAGGGAACTTGACCCGGTACACTCCACGGACCACGTGGGTAAGGGGCTTTTTCTGAAATGCGCCAGTGCCCATCGGACGCAGATACAACGCCATGTTCTTGGGAGCCCCTTTGTCTAAAATGATGACCTCCAGACAAAGCACTTCACCCGATTCAAGATTGGCCCTGACTGTGGGGACGAAAATTCTGGGCTTTCCTTCGTATTTCATGGACATCGACGCCTGATCGATTTTGTGGCAGGGGAGGATCATCTGCTCCCAATTGGCAAAAGAACCCATGTCGCCGCGCGTGCTGGCGTTTTCGAGCATGAGTCTGTATGCCTCAGCCACTTTTGAATGATCCGTTTTCACCTGCCCGTAGGCTTTCGTGTAACGGAGGCTATTCAACCAGTAATCAAATCTGTCCAGATTGCCTTTGCCTTTTATCAACGAACGGAGCTTTTCCATTTGTTCAGGCAGGGTCCATTTCGCAACGTTATCTTTCAGACGTCCCGGGCCGCCGGGAGGACCATTCCAGGAAGTCCATCCTCCCTGTAAGGGATCTTTGTTGTCATTAGCCGATAGTAATGCCGCGATCTGCGGGGCGGCTTCTTTTCCGAATTGATGAAAAGCCCAATCCCGATAGAACGCCGGAATGCTCCAACCTTCCGACTGCCATTGCAATTGGGCCAGGGCTGCGATATTGCAGGCGATGTTACGCGTCTTCCACGTCAGGCCGATCAGTCCTTCAGTTTTGTACTTCTTTGCATCATCCGCGGCCCGTTTCATGTTCTTCACCCAGAACTGGGTTTGATTGACGTGGTCCCACTTCGTCAGCCAGACAATTGGCCACCTCTCCCGGCCGGGCATTTTCGCGTATTCCGGTTCGATCGGCTCGGAGATGAATTTCATGCCTATCGACGAGATGACAAAATCGTTCGTCATTTCTCTGTCAAACAGGGTTCCGTCGCCCTTTGGCCCGACAATCCAACCTGTGGAAGCGAACTTGAACGGAACCTTCATCGCCTTGCCGGTCGCCACTCCAATCTGCATATCCTTAACTGTTTCGGGAACGAGGTTCGGTTTGAATCTCCAACTCTCATCTGTCCAGAACCAGTAATAATCCAGAGGGTGAGTGTTGATGATTCGCTTGAAGATTCCCTCGTATATTTTGGCCGTCAGTTTCGGATCAACGTTGTGACGGGTGTGGCCCTTGTATACGTGAATATCGGTGTCGTATTTGAGATTGCGGCCCAGCTTCTTCATTCGGCTCAGGGCGCTCTTGGGCAGCATGAGCGGCGTAGTCGTTCCGGTTGCCGTCTTGAGCCCCATGGATTTTGCGTAAGTGAAAACTTCTTTGTAATACTCACCGGCCTTGTTGAACACCTTGACGCTGTCGGCCGGTGTTTTCGGAAAGGGGGTCAGGCCCTGGGTAAGTACGTTGCCCCAGTCGTCCCTGTCGTAAATCATAGCCGCCCCGAAGTGATACTTGCTGGTGTTCTTAGGTCCCTGCATGCCCCATTGGACAGGCAGTTGGGTGTTGAAGAATCTCGAGGGGGGCGCCCACTTGACCGTGCCGTCCGGATTGACGTCTTCGGGGAAACCCACCCAGACCGTCGGCTCCTGTTGATCCATCTGCCAGAATTCCGGATAACCGTGTATCCCTACGAAGTTCATCTTCAGTTTCGCCAGTTGGGATATCACCGATTTCCAGTCGTCGACTCGCCAGATGTCGATGCCCTGCGGGTGCGAGCCCCAGGGGTTCAGTCCGCGCATTTTGAAATGAGGCTTCTGCGTTTCATTCAAGCGTTTGATTGCGGCCCAGTCGGTGAAGGGGGTGTCGGGGATCACGTCGCCGTGCAAGTAAAAACGCACCCCCAACTTCTCGCAGAAACCGTAAGCCGCATACAGTGTGCCGAAATCACCTCCACCAGTTATGACCGCAAGGAAGCGGGCTCTCTTTCTCACCGAAGCGATCAGATATTCCTCGTCCTTGAGGGAATGCGAGGCGGAAAGTTGTTTCGTACCCGACAGGGCGTCTTTGATTATCGCCCTGTTTTTGCGGCCGACAATTATGTAGTTCGAACTGCCTTGGGGTATTCTAACGCCTTGCGATATCGGCAGCAGACTTCCCGTCCGCAGGTATATGTAACGACGTATTTCTTTAGCGGTCAGCAATTCCGGGTTTGACGGCGAGGCGGGATATACTATCCCCTCAAAGGGCGCCTCAGCCCGAGCAACAGATCCAAAGCACATCATCAAGAACGGAACTATCGCCAGAGGCATGTTCTTGAGATTCATCGTATCTCCTGATGTTTCAGGGGGTCGGCGTGGCGATGCGGAAGCCTACGTTGACTAGGGGCTGGTAGTGAGCGTAGTGCATCTTCACATCCGCCGTCGAGTGTTTCGGCAGGTCGATGAACGATCCGCCGCGGACTATGCGGTGGGTCTTTTCTTTGGGGCAGACGCTTGATGTCCATTCGGCCGCGTTTCCGAACGCGTTGACCAGACCCCATGCGTTGGGCTTGTTGGCGGTTGTCGGCGCCAGTGTGGCCGTTCCGTCGGAATGGCTGTCCAGTTGACACGGTGTGAAGCCTCGGCCCATCGACTTGTCGGCGAAGTTTGCAGTTTTCGCATAGTCGCTTGACACGTCGCCGAACCAGAACGCCTGGCCCGATCCGGCGCGGGCGGCCCATTCCCACTGTGCGTCGGTGGGCAGGGCGGCGCCGACGTTGTTGGTCTTGGCGATCCACTTGCAGAACGCATCGGCCCGATCCCAACTGACTCGTATCGCCGGCAGGGCGGGGTTTTGCAGCGAGTGGCCGCGATTGCGATGATCCTTACCGTTACGATCGACGAACCGGTTGTCGTGCTTCGGGTCGAACTGCTTGAACTCGCCGAGACTGATCTCGCGGGCCGAGATGTAGAACGGTTTGTCTACGCTGACTACGCTGATCTGCGAGACGTACTTGCCGGCCGGGATCAGGACCATATCGATAGTCAGTTCGCCCGCTTTCAGCTTACGTGTCGCGGGGATACTCAGCTTCCTGGCCCAATCGTCGCGGAGTTTTGCGGCCTGGGCGCCATCGAAAGGCCAGCCCGCCAGTTTGGGTCTATCCGCCGGTTCATCTTCGCCTTCGGGCATCTCGAAATCGATCTCCATCGCCGCGACGATCTTCTCTCTGGCGGCGTACTCGGCTTCGGGATCGTGGACAACGGGCGAGAACTTGCCCATCATTTTCATTCGATAGGCGTACAGGTCTTTGATGCCTTTCATGTCCCACGTCAGTCCGAGCACGTCAACGGGGTGGGGCATCTTCACGAACGGTACTTCGTGCACTTTCCAGTGCGTGTTCATTCGTCCGCCGCTCATCGGGAACATGCTCCCGTGGAACGGTGCGTTCAGGTCGATCCACGTGTACAGCACGCTCCATTCGTTGGCGGTTAGCTTGACGCCCTTGTGCCCCTTGTCGAGCATGCGAATTAGCGGGGAGGTCGATGCGTGGTACGACATTGGCGTCAGGATGTGGTTGTCGCTCTCCGGGCCGGGGCGCCGCACGAACTTCTGCAGGAACATGTACGCGCCGGAAAATGGGCGCGGCTGCTTGGCGCGAACCAGGCTCGGCGGACTCTTGGGTTTTCCGTCATGGCAACCGGCGCAACGCTTGTCCAGAAGCGGCTGGACTTCGTTGAGGAATCCGAACGGGCGCGGCGGACCTTGCCACGGTTTGATGCTAACCGGCGCCTTTCGCATCGCGGCCGAGATTCGCACCTTGGGCGCGTCGGTCGATCGTTCGTGACATCCGATGCAGGTCAGCTTTTCACCCGGCATGGCGGTAAGCCAGCTTCGCATGTTCTGTAGGGCGCGTCCTTTGGCGTCCAGCGGCTGGAGGGCGATCGGCATGTTGGCCGGCACGGTGAAGTGCGCCGATCCGTCGGCCTCGACAGGCACGGTTCCCAGTACGCGTTTGATGTCCCACCCGCTTTCTATACCGATATGCGAGTGGCTGCCGGTGTTTGTGACCGGGTAAACGAAGCTGATCACGCGGAGGTTCTTGACCGTTCCGCGCGGAATGCCTTTCAGGCCCGGGCCGGTGTAGATGTCCTGGATGCTGAGCGTGGCGTCTTTCTTGCTAAGGTCCGATCGCCCGGTCAGCACCGGCGGGCGTTTCCGCGGCGTCAGCAGGATCGGGTTGGTGTAGAAGCAGTCTTCCTGCTGGCAGATCAGGGTCAGGTTGTCGAACGTATCGACGAGATATAGGCCCCAGAGCCCGTCCCGTGCGAGTTTCATCGTCACGAGAATGTACGTGTCATCCAGCGGCCAGGGCGTCATCGCCTTGGGATAGTTGTGCCCGTACAGGACGTCGGTCATCACGTTGGTTACAGGTTTTTCGTACCCGGGGATGGTCTGGGCCGCAGCGTCTGTTTCCTTTCCGCCTTTGGCCGGGTCCACGATCACCAGCATGCCCATTCGAGACGGGCCGTGGTGCCCCGTGGCGGTTCCGATGATCCTGCTTGCGTGGCCCGGCATGGCCCGCAGGCCGAACAGCGAGTTGGGCCAGTAGCTGTTCGACAGGCAGTAGGCCTTCTGGTTCGTGCCGTCTGGATTGCAGGTAAACGGGATTCGCGGGAAGTAGTGGGGCAGGTCGATGTACTCGTAACGCAGGTAGAGGATTCTACCGTCATTCATGATCGACGGCGCCCAGCTGGTCTCCTGGTCGAACCCGATCTGGCGCAGCTTGCCGGTCCTGCAGTTCATGATGAACGGTACGCCGACAGGACACGTTCCGCCCTCGCACGGCAGGCCGTTCATCTGGGCGGTCGACATGAGGAAGACGTTCCCGTCGGGCATGTAGCATGCATCGAAGAAGTCTACCGCTTTGACCGCCGGGGTGATCTGTTTGGGCTTGGGCGCCGAGACCGGTGATTCGAATACGTGCCATCTGTCGTCGGCGCCGATCGTGGTGAACATCATTCTAGATGCGTCGAAGTCCAGCTCCAGGTGCGTGATGATCTTGCGGTTGTTCGCCTTGTAGAGCGTGTCGAGTTTGGCTCCGCCGGCGGAGCCCAGATCGCTCACGACGGCGATTCGCGTGTCCCATCCGTTTATCGGGTCCGCCGTCGTCAGCACCGAATGGGTATTTCGCCACGGCACGCCGAGCGGTATCCCGTTTCCGAAGCGCGATATTTTCTTGTCCTGGATTTTCCGCGCCGAAGGTCCGATGCGCCGCTCGATGAGCATCACCTTGTCGGCCTTTATCAGCGGGTTTCTCAGCAGCACGTCGCGCTGGAACGCTATTATCTCGCGGGCGGTTTTCAGGGCCTCGGTCTTGCCCGATTTCAGGTCATTGCTGATCCCGGGCGCCTGCTTTTCGTAGACTGCGAGTTTTTCGAGGATCTTCTCGGTCTGGTCGGCCTTGAACAGTTCGGGCCAGCGTTTCCGCATGTCGGCGATCGCTCGTCGCATGGCGGCCGGGCTGAAGCGCGTCATCTGCTCGTATGCGGCTGCCGTGTTGGGCAGCAGCTCGCTTACGGGCAACGCCTTCGGCGCCGCCCAGGCCGGTGAACTTATGATCGTCAGGCCCATCAGGGCGGTGATTGAAACATTGAAGATCGAACGGAGGTTCATCGCACAGTCCTTGTGTTAAGCTATTTGGCCTTGATCGCGAAGTCCGCCGGTTTGAGATTCTTCTTCCAGGTCCCGCGCCCGAACTTCGAGCCCTTGTATTCCTCGCCGACGTAGCTGACGTCAGCTTTGGCGGGAATCTTGCTCTCCAGTCCGACCGCCCAGTAGATGCAGTTTACGTACAGGCGGCGCAGGTCTTCGCTCTCCATGTCCTGTGAGGCTCCGATCGTGCTCATGACCACTCGTCGCGGCTTTTTGGACTTGTCGACTTCGCCTTTTTCGTTCTTGGGCTGGATAAGGCGCGTCCAGACCATCGGCATGACGCATTTCTTCAGGTTCGGCGGGTCGGTGGGCTTCATACCGGTGAGCACCTGTCCGTACATCAGGACCGTCGTGTCGTCGGGTAGGGTGGTGATCCGATAGACGTCCGTGGTTCCCCATACGTCGAATACGCCTCGCAGCAGCGGGTTGCGTTCCTGCAGACTGGCCCGCAGTCCGCGAGTGGACTCGCGAGCGTGATGTCCGTAGTGACCCTTCCAACTCTCGCCGAACAGCGGGACCGCGTATCCGCCTTTTCTGCGACAATCGAATCGTTCGGCGTACGGAGATTTTTTGTTCCTGTTGTATTTGAAGGAAAGCAGCGTGCAGCGGATGCCGAAAACCGGCTTGCCCGAGTCGACGAAATCGACGAAATGCTTCATCTGCTCGTCAGGCAACTCGAGGTCCATGGCGAAGACGACCATCATGTCGGCCGTTTTCAAGAGGTGCATGTCCGGTATGTTCGTTGTTGTCGGCGGATGCACCGTGCCGTCTTTCGGGTTGATCGAGAACAGGACGGTAGTCTTGAACCCGTGATGGGTCGCGAGGATCTTGGCCATCATCGGAAGCGACTCTTCGCAGCGATACTCCCACTCGCCGCAGATAAACACGATATGCTTGCCCGCTCCGCCGCCGATCTTGCCGGGCTGGTAGGTGATCGAACCTGCCGGTTTGGCTGACGGTTGTTCGGCTTTGACAGGCTCCGGCGCGGCGTTCGACACGCCGACGCCTACAAACATCACCAACGCGACAGAAAGCGTGATTCCCTTGAATGTGCTCATGATTGCTCCTTCTGAAAGGTTCCCGATATTTCAAGTGGCCCGATGATATGCCCCCGGGGGAGGTTGTGCAACACTGCTTGCGGTGATATGCTGTTTGAATCGTACTTGGAGAATAACAATCGACCCGAAGGAGTTGAGATTATGCGGAAAATGTGGCTGATATCCATCGCGTGCGTTTCACTGTTCTGCTCGGCGCTGCACGGAGCCGAAGCGATCAAGCACAAGTTCCTGGTCATGGACGAGGGCCGCCACCAGATACATTACATCGACCAGCACGATCCGAAAAACGACTGGACGCTGGACCACAAGGGTAATGGTTGGGACATGCAGCTCCTGGACGCCAAACGCCTGGCGGCCAACACCAAGAGCGGGTGGGTGATATACGATCTGAAGACCCGCAAGCTGATCGAAGAGCACAGCGACAAGGACCTGAAAGGCGTTATCTCGATGCGCTGGCTGCCTGACGGGACGAAGTATCTGCTGGCCAACAACAAGGGCGTCACGCTGTACAAGCTCGACAAGGCCAACAAGATCGTTACCAGCAAGAACTACCCGAAGCTCAAGACCGCTCGATACGTGCGGGTTTGCCCCGACGGGAACCCGATCTTCGCCAGCAGCGACGGGATCACGGAAGTTTCCAAGAGCGATTTGAGCGTAATAAAGCGAGTTTTGATCCCCGGCGGCAAGGCGACTAAAGCGTTCCAGGGCGGAAAGACCGCAAAAGGCAACTACCTCATGGACGCCGGGTTCGCCGGCGCGTTTTACGAACTTACGCCGGACGGAAAAGTCGTCAAGAAGTTCACCCAGAAGAAAGCCGACATGCCCGAGGGTATGGTCAATCGCTTCTATTCGGGGTTCACGCTCCTGAAGAACGGCGATGTAATCACCGGCCACTGGGCCGGCCACGGGCCCGGCGGCAGCAAGAAAGCCTACCAACTAATACAGTTCAACAAGGAAGGCAAGATAGTCTGGTTCTGGCACGATGTCTTGTCCTGAGATAAGTTGTCACTTTCAGAGTGATACTATTTCAGGAGATGATCATGAAGCAGAAGGTTGTGACGCGTTACAGTATTTGTTTTAAGCGGCAGGTTATTGCGGATATCGAAGGCGGGCGGTTCGAATC
>PVBE012225579.1_pt1 | contig 19697 bp, 11 predicted proteins | sample 1631181 | NCBI WGS metagenome assembly PVBE01 (sample SAMN08397723, study PRJNA350692) | Marine metagenome, whole genome shotgun sequencing project. | isolation source: water | place: Pacific Ocean | collected 2012-04 | reverse complement strand
GTCTCAACACCGGAGGGCTGGGGCGTCTCCTGCACCGACTCGGGGATCGCGCTGGCGTTCCCCGAGTCCACCCGCACAGATTCCGGCACACGTTCGCGACATGGGCGATCGAACAGGACGCGCGGGAAATCGATGTCCAGCATCTCCTCGGACACGCCGGGCCGGAAATGGTGAGACGCTACACCTCCAGCTACCGGTCGGAGCAGGCCGCCCAGCGGCACGTCCACTTTTCGCCCGCCGAACACGCGCTACGAGCCGTCGCGGACCCCTGATTTCTAGGCAGTTTTGATGAAGTTCTGATGAGGTGGCGAGCTTCAGCTCGCCACCTCTTTCGATCTTCGATAGGCTTCCCAAGCAGAGGGCCGAGAGTTCGAACCTCTTCTCCCGCTCCAACTGGTCGAACGCACACGGCGACCGCGACCGGGGTCAGCCCCTTCGTCCACCGTGCCGATGATCGCGCGCTTCCATGCGAAGTCTTCGGGGCGAGAACGCAGGCGACTGCGGAAGTACTGCGCGCCGCACGATGGACGCCTTGCCCCTCCTCTAGCGAATGACGCCTTCCGCGACGAGCCGGGCGATCTCGTTCGCGTCCAGCTGGAGTTCGTCGCGGTAGACCTCCTCATTGTGCTCGCCAAAGTGGGGAGCGGGGCGGATCGGCAGCCGGGCACCGTTCCAAAGGAATGGCTGGTTCTGGGCCATGAACGGAATGCCGACGGGGTGGTCGAACTCCAAAAAGAAGCCGTCCATCGCCGAGTCATGCTCCACGAGATCTTCGATGTCTTCGACGACGCCCGCGGGAACGCCGGCCGCTTGCAGCGCCTGCGCAATTTCCCAACCGCCCCGCTCGGCCGTCCAGTCGGCGAGGGCCGCTTCGATCACGTCTTCTGCCGCCTGGCGGCCTACGAGTGTCCGCAGGTCCTCACGCCCGAGGAGTTCCTCTTGATCCATCACGAGACAAATCGCCTGCCAGTCCACACTGTCCCGAGCAGAAATCGCGATCCAGCGATCCACGCCTGCCGTCGGGAAGAGGCCATGCGGAACCATCTCCCGGGACCGGTTCCGGGGCCGCGTCTGCGTGACGCCTTCGGCGAGAAATTCGATCAGCTCGGTATCGAGCAGGTGGATCGCCGCCTCATACTGCGCAACTTCGATCTCCTGGCCGATGCCGGTGTCATCCCGCTGGAGCAGTGCGGCAATGATCGCCGTGACGCCGAGGGGAGCGAGCGTGAAATCCGTGTGCAGCTGGACGCCGGTCGGCTTATGGTCCGGCGCGCCGGTGTGAGCGGCCAAGCCACACATGGCTACCACGCTGTTGCCAATGCCGCGCCAGGTCGTTTTGGGTCCCCACGTCCCCATGACCGGGAAGCTCGCGACGATGATGCGCGGGTTGATTTTCTTGAGGTCGTCGTAGCCAAGACCCAAGCGCTTGAGGACTCCGGCGGTCCAGTTCTCAGTCACGACATCCGCGCCGCGAATGAGGTCCTTGACCAGTTCGATACCGGCGGGTGTCCCGAGATTCAACGTGATGCTGCGCTTGTCTGTGTTGCAATCTTGGAAAAACGCGCTGGTTTCGATCGTGGGGTTCTCGATGGGCTGCACCGATACGCGCAGCGTGTCCATGCGGGCTTCGGACTCGATCTTGATCACATCGGCGCCGAGATTCGCCATCAGCTCGGTCGTGAGCGGCCCCGCGGCCATCCAGCAAAAGTCGACGACGCGCACACCGGCCAACGGGAGCGCATCTCGCCGCGATGCTTCCCGCGGGAGCGGGGTGGTGGGCGACGGGTGGTGTGGGCGCCGTCCGGACGAGGCTCCCGGTTCAGAGAGCCCCGCGATGACGTTCCGCGCCAGGAGCTGGGCGAACTCCCCGGCTTGCACGTCGGCCAGCTCGGCGAGGATGGCGGCCGAGTGCTCGCCAAGGACCGGAGCGGGTCGTGCGTTCGGCTCGTAGGCCGTCGAGCGGATCGGGAGACGCGGCAGTTCGAGCGTGCGATCGAGATGCGGGTGCCAGACCGGGGTGAAACAGTCACGCTCCCGCAGGTGCGGATCTTCCGCGATGTCCTGCACGGTGTTGACCGGGGCCACGAGAAAGCCGCCAGCCTGACCTTCTTCGCAGAGTTCGGACCGGGGCATTGAGGCGCAGGCCCGCTCCAGCGCGTGATGAACTGGACTACCGGATTCGGGCGACCACACATCGCCGGGAAACGGCTCGCCAATCAGGCCGTCGAAGCCCGCGCGGTCGTCGAGCCACGCGCCGAACGCCTCCCACCGAGCGGGGGTGTTCGGCGTGATGCCAAAGGTGAGCCAGCCGCCGTCTTGAGCTTGCAACAGCGTCGAAATCTGCCCGCCCAGGCGCTGGATCTTTTCACCCGCCAGGCGCCACACGTTTTGGTTGGCGAAATGGATCGTCGTTGAGGTGATCGCTTCTTGGAGGCTGATCGAGACGTGACTCGTACCGCGTCCTTGCCGAGCCCCGTACAGCATCGACACCGCAGTCGCGGCACCAACGAGGCCAGCCTGCTTGTACGCCAGCCGACCGGCCGGGTAATCAGGCGCTTCGCCGGGATATCCAAGACCGTACATCAGGCCGCCGGCCGCCACGGCGGTGAGGTCGGATGCCGCGAGTCTCTCCCCGCCCCGCTTGACGACGACGTCGATCAGGCCAAGGTCTGGATGTAGGCGCCGGAGTCGCTCACTCGCGAGAATGCGCCGCGCCTCAACAGACTTCTGCAGCGGTGCGACGACGAGATCGGCGCTCTGCAAGAGTCGATCGACTAGATCCCATGCGCCCGGGGCGGAGAAGTTGACGGCCAGGCTGCGTTTCCCCGCGTTGTAGAGCAGGTGGCGCAGGCCGCCCTCCACGTCCTCGCGTCCATCAAGATGAGGACCGGCGATCCGGAGTGGATCGCCGCTGGCGGACTCCACGCGCACCACGTTGGCGCCAAGGTCGGCGAGGAGGCGGCCCAACAAGCTGAGGCATTCGTCACTGAGGTCAACCACGGTGAAACCGGTCAACGGGAGCGAAGTGGCGGTCACGGGCGATGCCTTTCCTGGAGCCGTATCTCGCTGGTCGTGACAAAACCACGACGCGTGGCCCGGCGGCCCCGGTCGCTCAGTTCTTCGGTGAATATCTTGGGGCGGATGATAGACCCGGGTACGCCCAGCGTGCACATTCCGCGCTCCGGCGTTCCCACACGCTGCTTGGCGTCGGATGAAGCTGCGGCTCCGCTCGGGTATGGTCGCGTCACTGTTGAACTGAAATCGATACCAGCGAGGTGCGCCATGAGTCTGCAAAAGCTGTTGGTAGCGAATCGCGGGGAGATCGCGATCCGCGTCGTGCGGGCGGCAACGGAGCTCGAGATCGAGACCGTCGCCGTGTATTCGTCGGACGACGCAAACTCCCTACACGTGCGAGCGGCCGGGCTGGCGACGGCACTCGACGGGGCCGGGGCGGCAGCCTACCTGGACATAGGTCAGATCATTCGGGTGGCGAAAGAGACCGGTTGCGACGCCATTCACCCCGGCTACGGATTCTTGGCCGAAAACGCTGAGTTTGCGGAACGCTGCGCCGACGAGGGGATCGTGTTCGTTGGCCCGTCGGTGGCGAGCTTGGAGTTGTTCGGGGATAAGGCTCGTGCCCGCCATTTGGCCGTGGCCGAGGGCGTGCCCGTGCTGCCAGGAACCGAGGGGGCTGTCGACCTCGCTGAGGCCGAGCTGTTTTTCCGGGGAGCGGGACTGGGTGCGGTGGTCATCAAAGCGATCGGCGGCGGCGGCGGCCGCGGAATGCGGGTCGTGACCGATCTCGCAGATCTGGCGAATGCGTACGCGCGCTGCCGCTCCGAGGCCGAGGCCGCGTTTGGCAATCCCGACGTGTTCGTTGAGCGCCTGATCGAGCGGGCCCGGCACATCGAGATTCAGATTATGGGAGACGGCACGGGCGCGGTGAGCCAACTCGGTGAGCGGGAGTGCAGCGTCCAACGCCGGCACCAAAAGGTGATCGAAGTCGCGCCGAGCCCGGGCCTGGACGACGCGTTGCGGGCGGCGATCGCCGCAGCCGCTCTGCGCATGGCGGCCGCCGTCGACTATCGCAGCCTGGGCACCTTCGAGTTCCTTGTCGACGCCGAGGTCGGCAACAGGTTTGTCTTCATCGAGGCCAACCCGCGCCTCCAGGTAGAACACACGGTCACGGAGGAGGTAACGTCGATCGACTTGGTGCAAGCCCAGCTCCGGCTGGCGGGAGGAGAATCGCTGGCACAAGTGGGGCTGCGCCAGGCCGATGTGCCCGCGCCCCGCGGTTTCGCGATCCAGTCCCGGGTCAATATGGAGCGCATGGAGCCAGACGGCAGCGTTCGCCCCACCGGTGGATTGCTCAGCGCGTTCGTTGTCCCGTCGGGACCGGGATTGCGCGTCGATACGTTCGGCTATGCGGGATACGCGACGACGCCAAACTTCGACTCGTTGCTGGGCAAGGTCGTGGCGCATTCGCCCCAACCAAACTTCGAGGCGGCGGTGCGACGCTCTCTCCGCGCCCTCGACGAGCTCGAGATCGAGGGAGTCGAGACGAATCTGGCCTTCCTGCGGAACGTCCTCGCGCATGCGGACTTCACAAATGGATCCATCTACACCCGCTGGGTCGACGATCACATCGGTGAGTTGGCTCCATCCGACGACCGGCCGGAGGCGTCGGCCGACGAGGTGGGTGGGGCGGGCGCCAAGATCGACACACGGGACCCCCTTGCCTCATTAGAGTTCTTCAGAGGGGGAGCGGGGACGCGCCAGGGCGGCATGTCCCCTCCTCCTGAAATCGTCGGACCGGTAGGTACGAATCCCGTCGGTGCCCCGCTGCAGGGCACGGTGATTGAGATTCATGCCGCGGATGGGGACGAAGTGCGGGAGGGACAACTCCTCGCTGTCATGAGCGCCTTAAAAATGGAGCATCTCGTCCTGGCGTCGTTCGGGGGCGTGGTACGGCGGGTCACGGTGGAACCGGGCGACACGGTCTACGAGAACCATCCTCTCTTCTTCGTCGAGCCGACAGACGTGGGTGACGCGATCGACGAAGGCGAAGCCGAGATCGATCTGGACTACATCCGCCCGGAGCTGGCCGAGCTCTTCGAGCGGCGTAACTTCTTGCTGGACGAGAACCGCGCCGAGGCCGTGGAGCGCCGCCACAGTCGTGGCCGACAGACCGTGCGCGAGAACATCGAGCTGCTTTTCGACGAGGGCACGTTCGTCGAATACGGGGGTTTAGCGACCGCCAAGCAGCGCCGCCGGCGCTCGATGGAGGAACTGCGTCGGAAGACGCCGGCCGATGGACTCGTCGCCGGGATCGGCTCGGTCAACGGTGATCTGTTCGACGAATTGCGCGCCCGGGCCATGTTCATCTCGTACGACGACACGGTCCTGGCAGGGACGCAGGGGGGGCGCGGGCACGAGAAGACAGACCGCATGGTGGAGCTCGCGAATAAGCTGTCGCTCCCGCTGATCTTCCATTGTGAGGGGGCCGGAGGGCGCTCAGGCGACTCGGATTCGTTCGAGGGGCGCGGCTTCGGGGCGACCGTGCAGACCTGGGACAAGATGTGTCGGTTGAGCGGAAAAGTACCCATGATCGGGACCGTGGCCGGCTGGTGCTACGCGGGCAACGCGGCGGTGCTGGGGGTCACGGATCTGATCATCGCGACGGAAGATTCCCTCGTTGCCATGGGCGGGCCCGCCACGATCGAGGGCGGCGATATGGGGGCGTTTTTGCCCGAGGAGGTTGGCCCGATCTCCGACATCGCGCCGGCCGGGTCCGTGGACCTCGTCGTGAAGGACCAAGCAGAACTGATCGCGGCCTCGAAGCAGATGTTGGCGTACTTCCAAGGGCCAATCGACCACTGGGAGTGCGCCGACCAGCGTTTGCTGCGACATGTGATCCCCGAGAACCGCGTGCGCCCGTTCAGCGTCCGCAAGATCATCGAGCTGCTCGCCGACACGGGGTCCGTGATGGAGTTGCGGCCCGAGTTCGGCGTGGGGATGGTCACCGCGCTGATACGGATCGAGGGGCATCCCTTCGGGCTGGCGGCCAACAACAATGAGTACATCGGGGGCGCGATCGACAGCCCGGGCTCGGACAAGGTGGCGCGTTTCTGGCAGCTCTGCGACGCTTGGAATATCCCAATCCTCAACCTCGTTGACACGCCGGGCATGATGGTGGGACCCGATGTCGAGAAGACTGGACTGATCCGTCACTGCGCCCGCCTGTTCGTCACCGGCGCGAATCTCAAGACGCCGCGGTTTAATGTGATCTTGCGCAAGGGCTACGCGCTCGGATCCATGGCGATGATGACGGGCAGTTCGCTGGCGGGGTACTTCACGGTCGTCTGGCCGATGGGGGAGCACGGCGGAATGAACCGCGAGGCGGGGGTGCAACTCTCGTACCGCGATCAGCTGGCCGCGATCGAGGACGTAGAAGAGCGCGCCCAGGAGTACCAGCGCCTCTTGGATGCCGCCTACGAGGCCGGCGGGGCGCTCAATGTGGGCTCGACGTTTGAACTGGACGATGTGATCGACCCGGCAGAGACCCGGCATCGGATCGTGCAGGGGCTCAAGGCCTGTCCCAATCCACACCCGATCCGGCGCGGGCGGGCTCAGTTCCTGGATACTTGGTAAGCGTCGCTCGGCCGGGGGCCCTCGCCGGTGCCGCCAAGGACGCGTGCGGAGGCGATTCGATGCGCGGACGCCGCCGGAGGGCGACCGGCGCCGGACGAGCGGTCGTCGCCAGACGCCGGTGGGGCGGCTCTACCAGGTATCGACGTTCGGCCGGCGCCCCCGACGAATCGGCTCGGCATTCTCGCAAGCCATCAGGCCGCGCACAAGGAAGCGGCGCGTCTCCGCAGGGTCGATCACCCCATCGTTCTCATGCACCGAGGCTGAGTTGATGGCGTTCCCCTTGAAATACGCATTCGCGACCAGTTCCTCGTAGCGCGCAGCGCGCGCCGCGATGTCCGCAATCGCCTCAAGCTCGGCCCGGTTACCGAGACGCACGGCTGCCTCGAGGTTCATGCCCCCGAGCTCCGTCGTGGGCCAGGCAAGCGCGAAGAGGGGAGCGCGGGAGCTGCCGGTCATCATTGCCTGGGCCGCCAGCCCGTACGCCTTGCGTAGGATGAGCGTGAAGCGGGGCGTCTGCACGTTGGCGAGCGTGACAAAGATGTTGTTGCACTTGCGCGCCAGGCCGGTCCGCTCGACGTCCGGACCAACCATCATGCCGGTCGTATCGACGAGGACAAAGATCGGGATATTGAAGCAATCGAGGAGCTGCGCGAAACGGCAGAGCTTGTCGGCGCCCGGACTGTCGACGGCACCTCCCAGGTGCTCATTGTTGTTGGCGATGATCCCGACGGGATGGCCTTCGATCCGCACGAGTGCGGTGATGATGCCGACGCCGAATTCCTCGCGCAGCTCCAGCACCGACCCGCTGTCGGCGAGCAGCTCGATCACGTGGCGAACGGAGAAGGTGCGGAGACGATTCTCGGGGATCGCATGGCGCAGCAGGCGCTGATCGGCACACTCCCACTGATCGGTCGAACCCTGGAAATAGGAGAGATATTGCTTCGCGGCGGCAATTGCCTCCGCTTCGTCGTCGACAAGAATGTCGACGCTGCCGGCTGGGCCGAGATCGGACATGGGTCCAATCTCTTCCGGCATGAAACGCCCCAAGCCGCCCCCCTCGATCGTGGCGGGCCCACCCATCCCAATGTTCGCATCCCGCGTGGCGATGATGCAGTCCATGATCCCAAGGATGGAGGCGTTGCCTGCAAAAGTGCGGCCTGCCGTGATCCCGACTGTGGGCACCGTCCCGCTAATCCGGGCAAGCATGTCGTAGGTTGGGACCCACTGCGACGCCGCCGAGATGTCGCTGAAGTCCGTGTCGCCCGAACGCCCACCCGCTCCCTCGGCCCAGATGATGAGCGGAGTGGCTTGTTCCTCAGCGATCTTGATCACGCGGTCCGTCTTCTGATGCCCCATCATTCCCTGGGTGCCTGCCCAGACGGTCTCGTCATACATGGCCACGAGCGTCGTGGCGCGGCCCTCAGGAAAGAGATCGGCGTTGACGGTGCCGATTCCGGTGATCATGCCATCGGCGGGGGCGCGGCGGCGCATCTCCTCGGTCGACATGATCCGATGCCGGGCGGGCAAGACCAGCTCGCCGAGCTCCACCCAGCTCCCTGGATCGACCAACTCGGCCAGGCTCTCTCGCTGGCTTCGCTTTCCCTTCGCGTGCCGCCTGGCAACCCACTCCTGCCGGTTTTCATCCTTTCCTACGGCGAGGGCGTCGAACAATCGCTGGAGGTCCGGGCGGATGTGGTCGACGGCCACCTCCTGCCTGATCTCCTCGATCGGCTCGCCGACATCCGCCTCTTCGAGGAAGGCCAAGGGATGGCCCTCGTAAACCACGTCACCCGGGGAAACGGTCAGCAGTCGCAGGATGCCACCGAAGTCGGACTTGATGATGTGCTCCATCTTCATCGAATCCATCACGCAGATCGACTGCCCCACGCGAACGGCATCACCCTCCGCAACCATGATCTCCAGGATCGTGCCCTGCACAGGCGAGCGCACCGGTGTCGTGTTGGGCGGGCCGACGATCTGTGGGGCCGGCTGCGCCCCCGGCGCCGTCGCGACCTGCCCACTCCGCGTCCCGGAGCCCTCACGGAAGTAGTTGAGCCCGGCGAGCGGGTCGAGCGTGTCGAGCTGAGCACCGGCCAGGCCGGCAGCGTCGCGCCCATCGCCCGTTGCAGCGACCGCTGCTGCAGCCGCAGGATCGGCAATCGTGGCCAGCTCGGCGATGTGGTCGTCGACCCAGCGGGTATAGACGCCGCCGCGGCTGAAATCATCGTGATCAAGCGAGCGGGTCAGGAAGCCGAGGTTAGTCTCCACCCCGGCGATCTGGAACTCACCCAACGCGCGCCGCGCCCTCCCCACCGCGACGGCAAAGTCAGCCGAGGCTGAGTAGGTGATAACCTTCGCAAGCAGCGAATCGAAGTTGGGATTCGTCGCGTAGCCCACGTAGCCGTAGCTATCGACACGGACGCCCGGCCCCGAGGGTTGTTCGAAGGCCGTCAGCATGCCGCCGGAAGGACGCACCTCGCCATCCGGCTGCATGCGCTCCATATTGACGCGGCATTGGATCGCGTAGCCTCGCGCGGCCGGGATCACGTCCGGCCCGAGTCCCACGTCCTGCAGCGATTCACCACCCGCGATGCGCAGCTGCGCGCGCACCAAATCTACGCCCGTGACTTCTTCCGTCACGGTGTGCTCAACCTGTAAGCGGGGATTCGCCTCGATAAAGGCGAAGTCGCCCTCGTTGCTGGCATCAATAAGAAACTCGAAGGTACCCAGACTGGCGTAGTCGACAGCCGCGGCCATGCGCACCGCCGCTTCCGTGATCTGTTGGCGAGCCGCGTCTCCCAGCCAGGGACTCGGAGCCAGCTCCACCACCTTCTGGTGCCGACGTTGCAGACTGCATTCGCGTTCGCCCAGATGGGCGACGCCGCCACGGCCGTCGCCGATCACCTGCACCTCGATGTGTCGGGCGCGCGCGATCAGGGCCTCGACAAAGACGGCATCGTTGCCGAAGGCGGCTCCCGCCTCGGATTGGGCGCGTGCATAGGCTTCCTCGATCTCGTCTGCGTCCCGCACGACGCGCATGCCCCGACCGCCGCCGCCGGCGATGGCCTTGATCACCATCGCGCCGCCGTCGCCCAGCGAATCGAAGAAAGAGCACGCCTCGTCTAAGTCGACAGCATCGGTGCTGCCCGGCAAGATCGGGACGTCCTGACTGACCGCCAGATTGCGCGCTTGCACCTTGTCGCCGAACAGCTCCAGCGCGTCCGCCGACGGCCCCACGAAGGTAATCCCCTCCTCCTCACAGCGACGCGCGAACTCCGGGTTCTCCGCCAGAAAGCCGTAGCCGGGATGCGCCGCGTCGCAGTCAGCGGCCTTTGCCGCCTCGACCACGGCCTCGATATCCAGGTAGCCACGGGCACCCGCGCCCAGCAACGCCTGCGCCTCGTCCGACTGGAGCACATGCAGCGATGTCGCGTCGTCCGTCGGATAGATCGCGACGGATGGGATGTTAAGCTCGCGAGCGGCTCGCATCACCCGGATCGCGATCTCGCCGCGGTTCGCCACCAACAGCTTCTTAATGGACATCGGTGCTCCTCCGCGGTGTGTCAGGCCTCGTCCCACCGTCCCCCGACGGCCCCCGGGATGGAGAACGTCCAACGGGACGCTCATGGGATCGCAGGGACCGAGTTCCGAGCGAGTTCGAATGCCCCGCGCCGCATCTCCATGCGCCGCTAGTGGACGATCTCCCGAATGACGAGGTCCGCGATGAACTCGTCGGTCAGTCCCAGCTCGCCTTGCAGGATCTCTAAGTTGTGCTCACCCAGCCCCGGCGACGGCGTGGTCAACAGGCGCGCACCGTTCCACGTAAATGGCTGTTGGTGCGCCAAGAATGGCACGTCGTCTCGTTCGTAGGCGAAGTAGTACCCATCAAGGGAAGCATCGCGCTCGACTTGGTCCCCCACATTTTCGAGGGGGCTGGCCGAGACACCGTGTTGGGAGAGGAGGTTTGCGAGTTTCCACTCGTCCGCTGCGGCGGTCCATTCGCCGATCGCAGTGTCGATTTCATCCTCAGCCACGCGGCGACCTTCCACGGTGCTGAGGTCCGGCCGTCCCGCGAGGTCGGGCCGACCCATGACCTGGCAGAGGCTGTTCCACTCATCATCGTTGCGCGCGACGAGAGCCACCCAGCGATCGTTCCCCGCCGTTGGATAGATGCCGTGTGGCACGTACTGCGTGGAGCGATTGCCGCGTCGAGGTGCGACCTTGCCATTGGACAGCTGCTCGATCAGTTCGGTATCGAGAAGATGGACCGACGCTTCGTACTGGGCGATCTCGAGAGCCTGGCCTCTCCCGGTCTCCTCGCGCTCAAGGAGAGCGGCCATCAGTCCCGCCGCGGCGATCGGGGCGAGCGTGAAGTCCGTGTGCAGCGTCCCCATCCCCACGGGCGGGCGATCCGGCGCGCCCATATGCGCGGCGATGCCACTCAGCGCTAGGACGCCCATCCCGATCGCTCGCCAGTGGGTCTTTGGTCCGCTGTGCCCCATCACCGGGAATGAGCCCACGACCAGCTCCGGTCGGAGCGTGAGCAGATCGGTCGCCCCGAGCCCCCAGCGGTCCATCGCGTCTGGCGCAAAGTTGGAGGTCACCATATCCACGCGGGGCAGAAGCTGTTCCTTGATGAACGTGATCGTATCCGGGTTGTGCAGGTTCAGCGTCAGACTGCGCTTCCCCGTGTTGCAGTCCGCGAAGAAGCCGCCCGTATCGATGCTGAACCCCTTCGGTGGGTGCACGAACTCCCGCACCTGATCGATGCCGGACGCGGATTCGATCTTGATCACATCGGCGCCGAGGTTGGCCAGCAACTCCGTGATCAACGGACCCGCGGCCATCCAGCAGAAATCCAGCACCCGGTAACCCGACAGAGGTAAAGGCCCCGGGCGCCCACGAGCGCCCACCGGGACGATGGAGGCTTCTGCCGTCGTGCCATCGCCCGCGCTGCCGAGGTCCCTCGAGCCAGACTCGGTCAAACCCTGGAGCTCGCCCAGGACCGCCGCGGTATCAGCGCCGAGCGCGGGTGCGGCACTCGGCACAATCTCGCCACGGCTGAAGCGATAGGGAGAGCGGGGCTTGCGGACCGAACGACCGAGCACCGGATGGTCGACCTCGACAAAGTAATCCCGCTGCTTGAGATGGGGATCGTCGGCGATGTCCTGTACATCCTGGACCGGCGTAGCATAGTGCCGCCCTGCTTGGGCTCGTTGCACCAACTCGTCTCGCGGTAAGGAGGCACAGAACTCGCGAACGTAGACATCCAGCTCGTCAGGATGCTCCACGCGGAACGTTGCGTCGTCCCACTGCGGATCGGCCAGTCCATACCCTTCGGACATCGTCTCCCGATACCACTCCGCGAAGTCGGCCCAGCGGACCGGATTCGCCATGAAGGTGAGCCAGCGACCGTCCGCAGATTGAAACGTCGTTCCGCGCGACCTGACCAACTTGACGGAGCCCATGTTCCCGCTCGCAAACGCCCCGAAGCCCTGCCCTAAGACCCGATTGTCCAAACCTCCCGTCCCTGCACGCTGGCACACCGCTCCCCACCATCGCCAGATGTTTTGATTCGCCGCCTGGATGGTCGTTGAGGCGGTGGCCTCTTGCAGGCTGATCAGTGCGTTGTTCTGGCGGCCCCGCAGGCGTCGATCGAAGATCGCGGCGACCGCGGCCGCCAGCCCGATATAAGCTCCCTGCTTATAGGCGAGCTTGCCCGCGGGGTAGTCGGGCGCAACGTCGGGGAACCCACAGCAATAGAGGAGACCTCCCGCGGCGACTGCCGCCAGATCGCTCACGATCTCGTTCGGTCGGTCCCGGCGGAGCACGACGTCGATCACGCTCGGCCCCGAGTCGCCAAGCCGGGCAAGGAAGCTCGCCATTCGCGCCGACTTCTCGGCCGGCGCGAGTACGAGATCGGCGGCGGCCGCCAATCGATCCACAATCGCCCAGGACGCGTCCGCATTCAGGTCCAGCGCGACACTCTGCTTGCCCGTGTTATAGAGCAGGTGGGCCAGCGAGTGCTCGGGCCCTTCCTGGTCCTCGAGGAAGGGCCCACGCCGCCGTTCGTCCTGGCCCTCAAGTGGCTCAAGACGCACAACACGGGCACCGAGATCTGCCAGATAGCGACCCGTAGGCAGCAGCGGCTCGTCGGTGAGATCGAGAACCAAGGATCCCGCGAGCGGGGGCACCTGAGAGTCAGGGCCCCTCTACGCGTTAAAGATCTTGATGATCGACGTGGTGCCCTCGTCGCGCAGACCGGTGATCCCCGTGTCCCATTCGACATTGGAGCGCATCAAAACGGCGTCCTGAGCTTCGTGGAGGAAGAGCCAGGAGGCGTTGCGGTAGTTCTCCACGAACAGGTCATGCAGGACGCCCACACGCGTGTCCGGGTCGAGCGCGACTTTCTGCGCCTCGTACAACTCTTGGATCCGCGTCTCGGGGTACTCCGACACGGTGTAGAAGGCGCCCGCGTTGATCTCGGCCACCAACCAACTCTCCGGGTCCGATTGAGCGTTGGTGAAAAACCACCAGAGGCCAGCTTCGCCAGGTCGTGCCCGGACAGCGTCGTCACTGAAGTAGTTGCCGCTCGGGTACTCCTTGATCTCTGCGCGGATCCCGATCTCCGCGAGCTCCTGCTGCACGACGAGCGCCAAGAGCGGGATGATTGAGGCGTAGTCGGTGACGATGTGCAGGGTCGTGTCGAAGCCGTCCGCGTAGCCAGCGTTGGCCATCAGTTGCCGGGCCTGTTCCGGCTGGTAGCCCCAGTAGATCTCGTCCTTCGTCGCCTGCGGGATGTTCCAGCCCAGGGCCGGCGGGGGCGGCCCGAACGATGGCGCGCCAGCGCCACCGAGCAGATTCTCGATGTAGGCCTCGCGGTTGATCGCCATGTTCATCGCTTGACGGACCCGGATGTCCAAGAACGGGTTGGGCGATCCATCTGGTTGCAGCGGCTGGTGCGTGTTCGGCATCAGTTGATGTGTCGCGCCGCGCGCCGCCTGTTGGAAGATCACCTTGAAGTCGTCGTCGCCAATGAACGGGGTGACCAGGTCGAGCGGCAGCGCGGGGGCCGCGTCGATCTCACCAGCCTCCACCGCGGCAACCCGAGAGAGCAACTCAGGGCGAATCACCCCGGTCATGTCCTTCACCCAGGCGACGTGGCGTTCGAGGGAATTGCCCGCTTCGGGGCGAGCCCGGTGATAGTCGTCATACCGCGTGAAGCGGAAGTCGGTGTCGTCGCTGTGGCTCACGAATCGGAAAGGCCCGGTCCCGAGCGGTGTGCGATCCGTTTCCAGGTCTCCGACGCCCTCAACATACGCTTTCGACTGCCCGTAGATGATCGCCAGGTAGTTGCCTCCAAACGTGGCATCTGGTGACTCCACGTTGACGCGCAGGGTGGCCGGGTCCGTGACCTCGTAGCCGGCCCACGTCTGGGAGCCGAAGGTCAGACGCGCGCTGGTCCAGCCATCGGGATAGTCGGATGTCTCCCCGCCGTCGTGATAGGCGGCGATTTGCCCGGCGCGCTCGAAGGTAAACGCAGTGTCTTCGGCGGTGAACGGCGTTCCGTCGTGGAACTGCACACCAGGGGTGTGGTGCAGGAGGTAGGTGGTGTCGTCCACGATTTCGAGGCCGACCAGATTGGCGAGCAGTTCCGACGTGTTCTGGTCTCGGTCCATGAAATTGTCATGGACCGCAGCGTGGCTAATGTAGTTGAGGTGACTGCCCGAGCGCAGCGGGTCAAGGCCGCCGGCGTCCCCCGCGACCGCGATTCGGAGATGGGCGTTCAGGTTGACCGTCGCTTCGGGCGCGGGAGCCGGCTCCGTTTGATCCTCAGCTTCGTCAGGCACCACCTCCTCGGCTTGCGCCTGAGCCTGCGCCACAGCCGCGTCGTCGTCATCGTCGTCCCCACAACCGACCAACGCCAGCCCAGCGGCACCCACGCCCATTCTGGCGCTTGCACCCAGCATTCTGCGCCGAGAGATCCGGCTACTTCGAAGTCGCGTCCAGTAGTTCTTCTCGGTCATCAGAGGGCTCGCTTTCAATCTATCGGCACCAGTTTGTGACGGTGGGACCAGCATGATACCGGCACGAGTCATCGTCAAGGCTTTGCCGTCTCCGAGCAGAACGTGTTCAGCTCAAGGACTTCACGACGTCCGTATCCGGAAAGAAGGCGGACCAGGCGAACCAGAGATGGACCCGTGTACCAAGGACTGGAGTTTCTCGCCTTCCAGCGGCCCTTCGATCGCGGTCCCGAAGATGTCCCAGAGCGTTTCAGTTTCTGCGTCCTGAAAGGTCAGCGGGTCGTCCGGATTGGCGCGGAAGGTCAAGGATCGGCCGTCCAGCTCCCACTGGAAGACCGCCGCCGCACCCACGTCTTGCGCACTCGAGACCCTGGCCGCGTCCAGTGCGGACGCTGTTCCGGGTGTCCACACGACGACGATCTCCACGCCACCCCGAGTGTCATTGATCACGGGATTGGCCCGCAGATGCCCAAAGAGATATGCGACATGCTCGCCGTTGAGGTCGATCGCCACCACGCGATCGGTCGCCGCTGCTCGAGGATCAATCGGCCCGCGCAGCAGTTCGGGGTCGGGGCCGTGGAGTCGTAGCCCGCGTAGTTCGTGAACTCGTAGGTGAGCGGATAACCGGTCCCTCGGCTCAGGACCAGTCCGCTCGGGAACGCTCGCTTGAACTGTCCCGACGACACGATCGGAGCTGAGATCGTGACGAGGCGCGCACCCACCATCCCACCGACGATCGCCTCGCCCGTCAACTGTTGCCACAGACTCTCCATCGATCGATCCCACATGATCAGGTCGCTGTTTCTGAGCAATCCGGACACGCCGAACTCCACGACGGTGCCGTAGAGCACACGTTCGAAGGCGATCGCAGAGTTACAGAGGGGACAATACGTCACCGCCACCGCTTGCCCCCAGATCGTCGTGTTCACGATCTCGTGTCGGGTCATGATCCCGAGGGGAAAGGCGCGGGAATCTCCGCCGATCTCCAGCTGGATGACCGGGTCGCCGTCGGACATCCACTCGTCACCGACGGGGGTCTCGTCGAAGCGCGGATCGTCCAGCGACGGAAAGGCATCGCGCCTTCCCGCGAAGTGCAACTCCTCCAACTCCACCAGCCGGACGTTCCAATTCGTCGCCCACGGCGCGCCGAACGGCCAGCCGGGATCGCCGCGGTCGATCGTGGCGCCAGCGAGTGTCGCCGTTGCATCTGGCGGGAGGTACAGGGTGTCCGGCGTCAGCGGCCCCGCGATGAGAGGTGGGAACTCCTCTGCTTCCGCTGCCTGCGGCGAGTCCAGGCTGGCCCCGCAGGCGAGGAGGGTCAGGCCGGCGAACGCCATCAGCGCCCAACGGACCCGCCTGCTGGCGCTGCGCATCATCCGTCCCCCTGCCCCGTCCACGCTCTCTCCAGCACCTACATCCGCGCATCGCAGAAAGACGTACGGGCCCACCGATAGCGGGACCGGCGGGTCGTAAGACCGGGTGCCTACCGGACGTTTCGGAGTCGCGGGTCCAGCGCGTCACGTAGCCAATCACCCATCAGGTTCCCGGTCAGCGAAACGATGAGAAGCGACAGTCCTGGCAGCCAGATCAGCCACCACGCCTGATTCATGAACGTCCGGCCATCGGTGATCATGCGCCCCCAAGACGCAGTCCCCGCCGGGACCCCCACCCCCAAAAAGCTGAGCGACGCTTCGGCCAAGATCACGATCGCAACCTCCAAGGTCATGATGATCACGATCGTGTTGATCAGGTTGGGGAGGAGATGCTTGCGCATGATCCAGAATCCGCTCGCGCCAAGCGACCGCGATGCAGTGATGAAGTCGCGTTCGCGGAGGGAGAGGACTTCCGCTCGGACGAGACGCGCGTAGGAAGACCAGGTCCAGATCAGCAGGATGATGATCACGTTTCGGAGGCTGGGGCCGAAAATGCTCCCAAGGAGCACCGCGAAAAGGACCGACGGAAGCGCCAGCTGAATGTCGACGATACGCATCAGGACGTGGCCGGTCGCTCCCCCCATCCAGCCTGACACCATCCCGATCGCGGTCCCGATCAAGGCGGCACCAGGTACGACGACCGCGACGACGATCAGGGAGACCTGTGCACCGTGCAGCAGGCGGCTGAGGATGTCTCGGCCGAGTTCGTCGGTGCCGAGCGGATGGCCCCAGGTGCCCCCATCGAAGACGGGCGGCTGAAGTCGGACAGCAACGTTGATGAAGTTCGGGTCCTCGGGCGAAATTAGATCGGCGAACGCGCCGGCGATCACGAAGACGATCCCGATCGCCGCCGGCACAGATAGCCCGATATAGCGCCGCCATCGGCGCCGGAGATGCCGCATCTCCGACATAGGGATCGCCGGCGCCGCGGTTCGCTCCGCCACTAGACCCCTCCCGCCCGGATACGAGGATCGATGAAACGATAGGAGAGGTCGACGAAGAGATTGGCGAGCGAGATGGAGGCGGCAAGCACGATGATCGCGGTCTGCACCATGGGATAGTCAGACCGCACGATCGAATCGATGATCAGGCGTCCCACACCGGGCCAGGCGAAGACGACCTCGACAATGACGGATCCGGCGATCAGTCGACCGAGAGAGATCCCCAGAATCGTGACGACGGGCAGCAACGCATGGCGAATCGCATGCCTCGTAATGATCACCCGCTCAGAGAGCCCTTTCGCTCGAGCGGTGCGAATGAAATCGGTGTCCATCACCTCGATCATCCCGGAGCGCGTCAGCCGCATGATCGCCGCCATCTCCAGCATGCCGAGCGAGATCGCCGGTAAGACGAGCGAGCGCCAACCGCTCGCACCTCCCGTCGGGAACCACCCCAGTTCGACGCTGAAGAAGAAGATCATCATCAGGCCCAGCCAGAAGCCGGGTACGGCCTGACCGATGACCGCAAAGACCCGGGCCAGCCAATCCACGCCCGATCCGCGCCGCAATGCTGCCGCGACTCCGAGTGGGATTGAAACCAGCATCGCGAACGCGAGTGCCGCACCGCCTAGCTTTAAGGTGTTGGGAGCACGATCGGCGATGGATTCCAACGTGGAGGCGCCGCCGCCCGCGAAGGAATGCCCGAAGTCTCCTTGAACCAGATCCCCGAGGAAACGGACGTATTGAACGAAGATGGAATCGTTCAGACCGAAACGCTCACGGATGTTCTCTATGTCCTCTGGCGTCGCGTCCTGCGTGGTCAAGAACGTCTCGGGATTTCCCACGAGACGTGACACGACGAACACGATCGTCGCTACCGCGAAGATCACGAAGATCATCTGGAGAAAACGGATCGCGACGAAGTTCCAGAACTGCACTAAGGAAATCCCTCGACGTCTGACCGCCAGATTCTTGCTGTGGAGCAAGCTAGTACAAGACCGGGGGTTCTGGCGAGTTGGCGGATCCGCAAGGGAGGCACCCGCGGCGCTTCACGCGTGGGCAGAGGCTATGGGGCGATTGCCGTGTCGGGCTCGAACGCCGCCCAAGCGAACCAGAGATGCGTCCGTGAGCGATCGGCGGAAGTTCCTGACCGCGCAGTTCGCCGGAAACGGCCTGCCCGAAGATATTCCAGACTGAGCCGGTTTCCCGATCGACGAACGTCAGAGGATCGGCCAGCGATGGGTCGAAGTGCAGAAGGCGTCCTCTGACTATCGGGGCGAAGGCGGCGGCCGACCCCACATCCCGCCCCGCATCGACCGTGAACTGGTCTAGAGGCGAGCGCGCGCCGGGCGTCCAGAAGATCGTGACCGCTTGTCCCCAACCTCGCCTCCGACGCTGCGGCGCTCCGCGAGCAGCGTGAACGGAAACGCCACGGCCGCTCCGTTGAGGCTGATCCCCACGACACGCTCAGCGAACGGCAACCGATCATCGTGCTCGCCGTCGAAGAGGCGGCGACTGTCCGCCCTGGCGGTGGTGTCGTCATAGAGCGTGTAGGGCGTCGAACCGTACCTGAGACCGCTTCCGTTGTTACGCGAGAGAACGAGGGCCTCAGGAAACTGATCGCGAAGCTGCGCCCAGGAGACAATGGATGAGGGGATCACCGGCAGCTCGGCTCCGACGAGATCGCCCACCAGTGCCGTGCCGCCGATCTGCTGCCACAGCGATTCGGTCTGGATGTCATAGATCACTAGGTCACTGCGGCGGAGCAATCCACTCACTCCGAACTGGAGGGACTCCCCCCGTAGTCGACGATCGAACGTAATCGCGGTGTTGCAGAGCGGGCAATACGTCACCAGCACGGGGATCCCGCCCACCACGTCATTGATCACTTCATGCCAGAGCAGGATCTCCAGGGGATAGGCACGGACATCCCCCTCAACGGCGACGTAGACCATCGGCGACCCGCCAGGTGTAGATCTCGTCAGCCTCGACCACGGAAATGAATGAAGGGTCGGTGAGAGCCGGAATCTGGTCACGGAGGAGCCGCGGAAGGAATTCATCGAAGTGGGCGATGCGAATGCCGAAGTTTGTGAGCCACTCGTAGCCGAAGTCTCTGGGCCTGGCGTCGTCGCGGACGATTGGCACGCCTGTCGGCGTGAACTCAGAGTCCGCGGGCAGAAAAGGGATCCGCTCCGGGATTTGCGGCGCTCTCTCCGCCACGAGCCGTGCCGTGATCGGGGTTTCGGTCTCGTCCAGAGCTCCGCTGCCTTGGCCGCCGACGGCGACGGCGACTACCGCGCTCACTGTGGCGCCCCCCGTAGGTGACCCCTCCGACCCGGAACTGCACATACTGCCCAGGAGAGCGATGAGTACAAGGGACGCGACGAAGTAGCGGTGTCCGGACCGCAAGCGGGATCGGCTCATGGCTGTCTTACGACGAGTACTCAGCCGAGGATCCATCTCACCACTCCGATCGCGCATCGCTTCCGCCTCGGGGAGGAACGGGTAACAGTGTGGATCGGTGAGTTCGTCTCTCCTGTCGAAACATGGGCCTCCTCTGCTGGGGCAGATCCGACCGGGCGCGCTCACGTTTCCCACGAGGCGGAACGAGCCAGCGTCTGCTAAACCCTGCGCCGGATGAATCCCGAAAT
>PVBE010370311.1_pt1 | contig 19697 bp, 22 predicted proteins | sample 1631181 | NCBI WGS metagenome assembly PVBE01 (sample SAMN08397723, study PRJNA350692) | Marine metagenome, whole genome shotgun sequencing project. | isolation source: water | place: Pacific Ocean | collected 2012-04 | reverse complement strand
CGCCCTGGCCGATATCGGCGGTGAAGGTAACCACCTCGCCGGCCTAGGTTTCCTGCAGCCATTTTAAAATGACCGAGGTGTCGAGGCCGCCGGAATAAGCGAGCACCACTTTTTTGACGTCGTGTGTCATCTCTGAATCGTGCGGTTAGCGGGCGGCGGCGAGTATAGGCGCGCCACCACGTGAGGCAAGCGTAGCGGTGTGGCGATTATACTGCGGCGTCGCGATTCCGGTCACTTTTGGAAGTCCGCTCGCTGGCCGATTTGAGCTGGCCGCAGGCGGCCATGATATCTTCTCCGCGCGGCGTGCGTACCGGCGAGGGATAACCGGCGTGGCGGACGATTTCGGCAAAGCGCTCAATGGCGTCGTCGCTCGAACGCTCGAACAGTGCGCCGGGCCACGGATTGAATGGAATAAGGTTTACCTTGGCTGGGATACCGGCGATCAGGCGCACCAACTCACGGGCGTCGGCTTCGCTATCGTTGATATCTTTTAGCATGATGTATTCGAAGGTGATGCGCCGTGAGTTGCGCGCACCGGGATAATCGCGGCAGGCGGCGAGCAGTTCGGCCAACGGGTTCTTGCGGTTTATGGGCACGATCTCGTCGCGAATATCGTCGCGCACCGCGTGCAGCGATATCGCCAGGCCGACGCCAAGTTCTTCACCGCAACGCCGGATCATCGGCACTACGCCGGCGGTCGAGAGGATGATGCGCCGCCGCGATATGGCGATGCCCTCGCCGTCCATGACTATCTTTAATGCCGCCGCCACATTGTCGAAATTGTACAGTGGCTCGCCCATGCCCATCATGACGATGTTGGAGAGTTGGCGTTCGTAGATGGTGGGCTGCTCGGCGCTTGGCCACTCGCTCAGATAATCGCGCGCCACCATGATCTGGCCGACAATTTCCGCCGGACCCAGATTGCGCACCAGGCGTTGGGTGCCGGTGTGGCAAAACTTGCAATTCAGGGTACAGCCGATCTGGCTAGACATGCACAATGTGCCACGGCCTTCTTCAGGAATGTGAACGGTCTCGATCTCGTTGCCGTCGGCCAGCTTGATTAGCCATTTGTGCGTGCCGTCAACCGAATCGAGGTTGCGCGAGACCATTGGCCGGGAAATCGAGAAACGCTCGGCGAGCGCTGCGCGCAGCGGTTTTGCCATATTGGTCATGGCGTCGAAGTCGGTGACGCCGCGGTTATAGACCCATTGGAACAGTTGATCGCCGCGAAACCGCGGCTCGCCCATCTCAACCAACGCGGTTTCCATCTCGGTGCGGCTCATACCGATCAGGTTCGGCAGCGCATCAGCTGCCGGGTCCGGTGGCGCGAAGGTGTTGGGCGTTAAGGACATGGCGCTTGAGATAAGCCGCCAGGGACGTCGGAGCAACCTGAATCGGCTCCGGTTACTGCTGTATTACCGGCCGCAGGCCTTGTTAATGGCACGATGGGCGGCGGTGACGCCTTTAAGCGAATACCTATCGGTGGTCGAATTGTTGCGGCTCGACGTGCCTTCCACCGCCATGTGCGCGCCTTTGCGCATCGCCTTGACGACATTGGCGTCATCGTCGTCCTTGTAGGTCCAGGCGTTGCTGTCGCGGGTGAACAGGCGCCATTTTTCGCCGCCTATCTTCACTTCGACCTCGGTACCTTTTTTGAATTTATAGCCAGCGTCGACCTGAACGACGTCGAACTCTTTTTTGGCTGGCCGGTGCCAGACCAGGAGAAAAATATCGCCGCGCCGCGAACGCAGGCTGGCTACTTTAGGTTTGGAGACGATGTAGCAAAAACGGTCGGCTTTGTCGCCGCGGATATAGGCTTTCCAAGCGCCGAAGGTGCCAATCAGCTTGGCTTCCTGGGCATGGGCTGGCGTATCGGTGATCGCGACGGTCGTTGTCAGCGCCAAGCCAAATAACATTCCAAAACGTAAAATGTTGCAAATTTTCATGACAATCCTCCTAACAAAACTGGGCGAGTCTTGCAAAGGGGGTGGGTTATAGAATCATGTATGATTTGCGCTAACGTTGAAGTTTTCGGCGAACGACTGGCTCGCCAAACTCGTGTGCCGGTAGGGCCTCGGTGGGCCCGCCCGAGCGGACCGGGCGCGGCGCGTAACGGCCCAGGGTCAATATACGGTCGTACATGACGATTGCCGCGGCGATCCCGACGTTGACACAAAACCGGGTCGGTATCTTCACTGTGTGATCGCATAAGTCGAGTAAGCTGGATGGCAGACTTCCTCGTTCGGGGCCGAGCACGTAGGCGCAGCGACTCGGGTGGCGGAAGCTTGGCAGATCGGCGGCCTCGTCGATGAGCTCGACACCCACCAGAGCGCAACCCCTGGGTAGCCGCAGGTTGTTGGCGTCATCGAATTCGTAAAGCGGCAAATGTTCCGGTGCGCCGGAGGTATCGGATTTACCAGCCTCGTATTCGGGATAGGTTGTGCCGATGGTAAACACGAAACTAGCGCCGAATGCATGGGCCGAGCGCATGATCGAGCCCATGTTCATTGCTTTCGAGATGCCCTCGACACCGATACCGAAGTAGCCGCGCGCGTTCGCCATGATGGGTGGCAAACTTGCACGGGCGGTGGTCACGAGGCAAGGTGAACATGACCTCCATGGGGACGATGAGAACAATAGATGCGGGCGATTTTATGTAGCGATTGGGGCGAACCTGAGACATTGACGCTCAGCGAGGCGCCGTCACCGGTAGCTGGATCCGGCGAGGTAACCCTGCGCGTGCGGGTGGCCGGGGTTAATTTCGCCGATATTGTTTTGGTGCGCGGGCAATACCAGGAAAAGCCGATGCTGCCGTTTTCGCCCGGCCTCGAAGCGGCTGGCGAAGTTCTGACGGTTGGCGAGGGTGTCACCGGCATCGCGCCGGGTGACCGGGTCATGGCGGTGCCCGGCGTTGGCGCTTTCGCCGAAGAGGTTGTCGTACCGGCCGATGGTGTTTTTCCGCTTCCCGAGGACATGGACTTCACCACCGCAGCGGCGTTTCCGATCGCCTACGGCACTTCACATCTAGCTCTGACCGATCGTGGCGCGCTGCAGGCTGGTGAGACCCTGCTGGTTTTGGGCGCTGCCGGCGGCGTTGGTCTGACAGCGGTCGAGTGCGGCAAGGCGCTGGGCGCTACCGTGATTGCCGCTGCGTCGACTAAGGAAAAGCTCGACTTGGCAAAAGCCCATGGCGCCGATCACGGAATTAACTACGTCGACGAGGACTTGCGCGCGGCGGTGCGTAAACTGACCGAGGGGCGCGGCGTCGATGTGGTCTACGACCCGGTCGGTGGCGATGCGGCGATGGCGGCGATGCGCTCGCTGGCCCGCCAGGGGCGCCTGCTAGTAATCGGATTTGCTGCCGGCGACGTGCCCCAGTTTCCGGCCAATTACCTGCTGGTCAAGCATATCAGCGTGGTAGGGGTCTATTGGGGGTCATACCGCCTCAACGAACCTGAGTTGTTTCGCGCGTCGTTTGATGAATTGACGAAATGGTACGCCGAGGGTCGGCTAAAACCGCACGTTTCACAAACCTTCCCACTCGCCCAGACGGCGGAAGCACTCGGCGTGCTGGAAGGTCGTAAGGCGACCGGCCAGATCGTTATCGATATAGACGGTTAGCGCGGCAAATGAGCGATTCTGACCAACTCGTCCAAGCGCAGTACGAGGCTTACCCCTACCCGGAACGCAACCCGGCTGACGAAAAGAAACGCCTGATCACCGGCTCGCCGAGTAACCTTGCCGAGGTTAACCATTATGTGTTCGGCGGCCGCCGCAACCTGACAAAACCGTTGTCGGTGCTGATCGCCGGCGGCGGCACCGGCGATGCCGCCATTCAGATGGCGCAACAAATGACCGACGCCGGCGTTCCGGGTGAGGTTGTCCATTTGGACCAGAGTGAGCCCAGCCAGACCGTTGCCCAGGAACGGGCGACGGTGCGGGGGCTCGAAAACATCCACTTTATTCGCGGTTCGTTGCTGGACGTTGCTGGCATCGCGCCAGGCCCGTGGGATTACATCGATTGTTGCGGCGTGCTGCACCATCTCGAAGACCCCGACGCCGGTCTGACGGCGTTGGCCAACGTACTGGCGCCCGATGGCGGGCTCGGTATCATGGTCTACGGCATGCTCGGCCGCACTGGGGTCTATCATGTGCAGGAAATGGTGAGCGTTCTCGCGCCGCCAGGCACCAGCGGGGACAAAGATCGGGTCGCCCTGACTAAACGGCTGGTCGACAGTCTGCCACCGACTGCGTGGCTCAGCCGCAACGGACTGATGCGTGACCATATTGAAGGCGGTGATACCGGCTTTTACGATTTGTTCCTGCATGCGCGCGACCGGGCCTACCGGGTGCCGGAGGTTATCGAACTGGTCGATGCGGCAAAGTTACGGTTGGTCACCTTTATCGAGCCTTATCAGTATGATCCACAACGTTTGGTGCGCGATCCGCGGCTCAAGAAGGTGCTTGCTGGGCTCGATCCACTCGAACGGGCTACCTTTGCCGAGCTTTATTTAGGCAATATGAAACAGCATGTGTTCTACGCCGTTCGATCGGAAAATCCGGTGGTGCCGCCGCTGACGGATGCACCGGTTACAGTTCCGGCCTTGATCGGTCTAACCCCTGAGGAAGTGGCTAAGCAGATGCCGGCGGGCGGCACGATCACCGTGGCGATGGAAGGTCATAAGCTCGATATGATGGTACCGGCGCTGGCCCGCGCCATTGTCGCGCTCTGCGATGGCCAGCGCGACCTGGTGGCGATCCATGCGGAAATTCAAGAAAAGCGCACCGATCTAGATTACGGTGCCTTCAAGCGTCAGTTTGACCAGTTCTATGACGTCATGAACGCGATCAACCGCATGGTGCTACGCCTGCCGGTATATTAGGCGGACGCCCGCCGCCGCTCTACCGCCAGCACCATACCCGCGGTGGAGACCGCGAGGCCGGCCCAAGCGAGCGTGGTTGGCAGTTCGTTTAAGAGGAGGATAGCGAACACCACCGCCAGGGCCGGCGCGCCGGCGAGAAACATGGCGATGGTCGTCGCCGCAATCGAGCGGGTGGCGCGGGTCAACAGCATGACGACAATGAAGCTGGACACCACGCCCTGGAAGCCCGCTTGCAAAGCGATCTCGGGCCATGGTGGGAAGATTTCGGCGTGCAGTAACTCGGATGGCAGAAACAGCGCCCACAACGGTAAGTAAATCACCGCGCTGACGACGGGAACGGCGACGATCGACTGGCGGATTTCCGGTTGCCACTTGTGCAACGCTGTCATGTAAAGCGCGAACAGCACCCCGGCGGCAATCAGCAACAGATCGCCGAACCACTGCAGCGGCGCTGCGGCGCCGCTGAAACTGTCACCACCGATCAATGCTCCGCCGATGATGATTAGCGCCATCGCCATAAGTCTCTGGCACGCTGGGCGTTCGCGCAGCCACAGCAGGCCGAATATTGCAGCGAAGATTGGCATGGTGCCGTTGGTCAGCACGCCGGCGTGGGCGACTGGCGCCAACGCCATACCGGCGAACGAGGCCAGCGCAAAGGGCGCGCCGACCCCGCACGAGATGACGAAGGCACGGCCCAGAGATAGTCCGCCCAACCCCCGGATCAGCAAGATCGGCAGAACGATCGCGCTAGCGACGCCGACCCTGAGTGCGGTCACGTCGTAGGGAGTCAGCGCATGGGTGACGCCGAAACGCGAGGCGACGATCCACAGACCCCAGATAAAGGGCACCGACAGGCCGCATAGTAGTCCCATCGTGTGGTTTGGCTGGCCGCTACTCATAGCTGGCTAGTTTCGTCGTTGGGTGCCGGCAAGATGGTGGACTGGAACAGGTTGGGACCGAGGGTTATTAGGATGCCGGCGGTGACGATGACGACACCGGTGACGCTGATCCAGGACGGGATCTCGCCGAGTAGCGGGATCGCCATCAATAACGCCAGCGCCGGCGCCCCCGACATGATCGCCGACTGGCGGGTCGAACCCAGGGTGCGGGCGGCATAGGCGATCATGGTGCCGGCGATGAAAGCGGCGATAAGGCCTTGGTATACGCCCTGCAAGGCGATTTCCTGCCACGGCGCCGCGGTCAAGGTAGACGGCAGGAACAGCCACCAGATGGGCAGGTAGATCAGGGCGTTGAGGCCGAGCACGGCCATCAGCGATTCCAATGCGCCGATGCGCCAACCGCGCACGGCGGTAAGAAAACCCGAATTGCACGCTGCGGCGCCGAGAAAGAGCAGATGGCCACGCCACTGGCCGGGCACGCCGAATTCCAGCGCGTCCCATCCGGTTGCTGCGACGCCGGCGACGATTAGCACCACACCGGCGATGCGCCAGCGCCCCAGTCCCTCGCCGAAGATAAACCAGCTGAACAGGGCGGCGAACACCGGCATGCCGCCATTGACGACGATGCCACCGTGGGCGACCGGTGCAAAGATGAAGCCGCCGACCAGCAGGATTACGAACAGTGCGCCCGCCAGCACCGCCAACACGATGGCGCGCCACCAGGTCAGGTTAACCGGCTTTACCCGCACCAGAAATGGCGCGGCGCACACCATGCCGACGCCGAAGCGCAGACCAGCAACATCGTAGACTGTCAAAGTATTGGTGGCGCCAACTCGCGAGACAACGAGTGTGCCGGCAAAGATCAGCAGCACGAACATACCAGCAATCACGCCGATCACCGTTTCATTACGAAGTGTGGTCATCGGTAGCGGATGGTTGAGGGTAGGACGTTGAGGTCGCGGATCAGCGAAGCACCTTCGGCTTCACCTCCACCTAACTTCTCCCCCATCAAGAGGGAGGGCTTTAATCCGAGGGTCGGCCACCGCCGTGAATCCCTCTCCCTTGATGGGGGAGGACTAGGGCGGGGGTGATACGGAACGCTCATCCTCTCCTTTGTACAAGAGTTTGACGTACCGCTATTGAATAAATTCGGCCTCCGTGCGCTCGCGAACTTCGTCCAGGGTGGTCTCCGGCGCTAGTTCGGAGAGGTAGAGCTGGCCGCCCTTGATCTCGAACAGGCCGAGATCGGTAATCACCGTATCGACCACGCCGGCGCCAGTAAGCGGCAGATCGCACTGCTTGAGCAGCTTCGGCGTGCCGTCCTTGGCGTTGTGGTCCATCAGAACGATAACGCGTCGGACGCCGGCCACCAGGTCCATGGCGCCACCCATGCCCTTGACCATCTTGCCGGGGATCATCCAGTTGGCGAGATCGCCATTTTGGGCCACTTGCAAGGCGCCGAGGATCGACAGGTCGATATGGCCGCCACGGATCATGGCGAATGAAGTGGCGCTGTCGAAGTAGACCGATTCAGGTAATTCGGTGATGGTTTGTTTGCCGGCGTTGATCAAATCGGCATCGACTTCGTTGTCGAGTGGGAATGCGCCCATGCCGAGCATGCCGTTCTCCGACTGGAAGGTGACGTTCATGTCGTTGGGGATGTAATTGGCGACGAGAGTCGGCATGCCGATACCCAGATTGACGTAGAACCCGTCTTCCAGTTCCAGCGCCGCGCGTTCGCACATTTGATCGCGTGTCCAAGCCATTGACTGTCTCCTTTTATCTTAGCGTTTGTGCCGCTCAGGCTTCGCGAATGGTACGGCGTTCGATCCGCTTTTCAAAATTGTGGCCTTCGAAAATACGGTCGACGTAAATGCCGGGCAGATGAATTTGATCGGGTTCAATGTCGCCGATCTCGACCAGATGCTCGACCTCGACGACACAGGTCTTGCCCGCTGTGGCCATCGGCGCATTGAAGTTGCGCGCCGTCTTGCGGAATACCAGATTGCCCAACTTGTCACCCTTCCAGGCGGTAACAATGGCTAGATCGCCGGTTAGCGATTTTTCCATCAAGTAGGTCTCGCCGTCGAATTCGCGGGTTTCCTTGCCCTCGGCAATGATGGTGCCGACGCCGGTCTTGGTAAAAAAGGCCGGGATGCCAGCACCGCCAGCGCGGCAACGTTCAGCCAGCGTGCCTTGCGGGTTGAATTCCAGCTCGAGCTCGCCGTTGAGAAACTGTTCCTCGAACAGCTTGTTCTCGCCGACGTATGACGAGACCATTTTCTTAATTTGCTTGGTCTGCAGCAGCAGCCCGAGACCAAAATCGTCGATGCCGCAATTGTTCGACGCGACCGTCAGGTTCTGCACGCCGGATTCACGGATCGCCAGGATCATATGTTCAGGGATGCCGCACAGGCCGAATCCGCCGGCCAGAATGGTCATGCCGTCGGACAGCAAGCCATCGAGCGCCGCTTTAGCGTCGGGATAAACTTTCTTGGGATCACTCATATTTCCGCCCTGATTTTGTTGCTTTTCTCTCTACCTTAGCGTTGCCAGCCTGATTGTCTGCGATGCAGGCGCGTTATGCAATGCAGGCCGTATCTTCGCCTTTGGCCGTGGTCTAATGTGGGCCCCATGGTCACTCAGCAATCCGAGGGCCGGATCGTCTTGTCGGTGCCTGTGCGAGGTGCCTTGTACATGGTGATCTCGGCCTTTTTCTTCGCCATCACGGCGGGACTAATCCGCTATGCCACACGTGAGGTACATCCGTTCGAGGCAGCGTTCCTGCGCTCGATCAGTGGGCTGTTGTTCATGCTGCCCCTGGTGATTGGTGGTGGATTGGCAGGCATCCGCATGCAGCAACCTGGTTTGCACCTGTTTCGCGGTATACTGTCGGCGTCGGGCACGCTGATGTGGTTCAGCGCGGTGGCGCTGCTGGCGGTGGGCGAAGCGGTGGCGCTCAATTTTACCGCACCCCTGTTCGCCACCATCATGGCGCCGTTTGTTCTGCACGAAGTGGTGCGCGCACGCCGCTGGACCGCCTGTGCCCTTGGCTTCATCGGCGTCTTGATCATGCTGCGACCCGGTGTCGAGGCGATCTCGCCTGGCGCCTTGCTGTCGATCGGTAGCGCCGTGACCATCGCCTGCAATATGATGATCATCCGTATCGTCTCGCAGCAGGACAACACCCGCACGGTCGTGTTGGCGTTCAGTTTTTATCTGTCGCTGTTCACACTGCTGCCGGCGATGATCGTCTGGCAGACGCCGTCCTGGGAGGTTCTGGGCGCGCTGATATTGTGCGGGATATTTTCGACGCTGGCGCATTTGCTGCTGACCCGCGCCATGTCGATTGCCGAGATGTCGGCGATTGCGCCGCTCGATTTTGTGCGTCCGGTGTTCGCCGCTGGTATCGGCTTTATCTGGTTCGCCGAAGTGCCCGACAAATGGACGGCGGCGGGCGCCATCGTTATCGCTGGTTCGGCGGTGTATATCGTCCGTCGCGAAGCCATGGCGGCGCGGCGCATACCGGCGGTGGGTGCACCGTGACCGACACCAGAAAAATCTTTCTTGGCATCCCGCGGCCGGTTTTGGCGGCGCTGTGGATGGTGGTCGCTGTCACCGCGCTCGCTGCCAATCACAGCTTGGTGCGTGTTGTTACTGCCGAAGTGGATCCGTTGGTTGCCTCGGCGCTGCGGTTTTTGTGGGCAATCCCGATCATGCTGCCGTGGATGCTGCTGGGGGGCGGCGTGTCATTGCGCACGCGCCACCACGGTCTTCACTTCGCTGCTGGCACCCTCACGGTGGTCATGACCGCGATGTTTTTTATCGCGTTGTCGCAGATGCCATTGGCGGAAGCCACGGCGCTTAACTTTACGGCGCCATTGTTCACCACGCTCATTGCTGCGTGGATGTTGAAGGAACATGTCGAGTTCGCCCGCTGGGCGGCGACCGTTATCGGCTTCATTGGTGTATTGGTGGTCCTGCGGCCGGGATTTGTCGATGTACCGTTGGTGGCGTTGTTGCCGGTATTCGGCGCCTTCCTGCTCGCCTGGTGGTTTATCGTCATAAAACGTCTCAGCGCGACCGAGTCGGTGGCTACCATTACCATCTATCAGACGCTGTGGTCGGCGCTAATGCTCACCTTGATGGCGGTGCCGGTGTGGGCGATCCCGACCTGGGAAACGCTGGGCTATTCGGCGGCTATGGGCGGGTTGGGAACAACCGGTATCATATTTACTAGCCGAGCGTTTTCACTGGCCGAAGCATCTGCAATCGCGCCGCTCGATTATCTGCGGCTACCGTTCATTGCCTTGATTGGCTATCTGGCGTTTGGCGAAATTCCCGATGGCGTTTCCGCAATTGGAGCGCTGATCATTACCGCCAGCGCGATCTTTATCGTGCGCCGGGCGGCGCTGATTAATCGCGTCCGCCAGCAGTTGTCTTGACACGGCAGGCCACCTGGACAGTTAATTAAAAAAAAAGGGAAGCTCCGATGGATTTTGGCATATTCAATCTGATGAACCGTCGCGACCGGGTGCAGAACCCGGCGCAAATGATCGCCGAGACGGTCGAACAAGTACAGGCGGCGGAGAGCGCTGGCTTTAACATCGCCTGGTTTACCGAGCACCATTTCACCAATTACTCGATTACGCCGACGCCGCTGCTGATGGTTGCCCACGTTGCGCCGCAGACCCTGCGTATCAAGCTGGGTACGGCGGTGGTGCTGCCGGCGCTGTACGAGCCAGCGCGGCTGCTCGGCGAAATTGCCTTTGCTGACAATATCGCCGAAGGGCGCCTGATCCTCGGCCTCGGTAGCGGCTATCAGGCCTACGAGCTGGAGCGCTTTGGCATCACGTTGGACGAGGCGCGCGCGGTGACCGATGAATGGGTCGAATTGATCAGCACCGGCGTAGGCAGCGAGAGCGTCGAATATCACGGCAAGTACATCGACCTGCCGCAGACTTATTTCACCACTGGACCGCTGCAGTTGCCACGCCCGGAAATCTGGATTGCTGGCAACAGCGTCGATTCTCAAACCCGCGCGGCGCGGGGGCCTTACCCGTTTTTCGTTTCTGGCTTCGGTATGGACACCGACACGCTAGTGGCGATCCGCGAAGAAACGCAAGCGACGTGGCAGGAAGAGGGGCGCGACCCTAGCGATCTGCACTTCTCCAGCCTGCGTTACTGCTTGGTCACCGAAGACAAGGACGAGGCGTTAGCGTATGCCGAAAATGCGCGCTACCAAATCAGACTGTCGCGTTATTTGCGCCAAGGTCAAACCGAGTTGCCACAGGCCTGGCTACCGGAAGAGGCGTTCGAAGGCGAGATGTCGCCCGAGGATATTTTGAAATCGAACCCGATCGGCAATGTGGAAACTGTGGCCGAATGCCTGGTCGATGAAATTACCCGCGTTGGCACCAACCATATCGCGCTCTACATGACTATCGGCCGGGCCGATCATGAGGTAGTGATGAAATCAATCCGCCGCTTCGGCGACGAGGTCATGCCAATGATCGAAAAAGAGGTCGGCCCGCTCGGCGGGGTGAATATTCCCAAGCCGATGGCGGCTGCGCAGTAGGCGGCACTGCCGATGAAAATTCGTGCCAACGGCATTTCCTTCGTCTGTCAGATCGACGGGCCCGAGGGCGCGCCGTGGCTGACCTTTTCCAACTCACTCAACACCAATTTGTCGCTGTGGGACGGGCAGGAAGCGCTGCTGAGTGACCGCTATCGCATTCTGCGCTACAACACCCGCGGTCACGGCGGCACCGAGGCGCCGCCTGGCCCGTGGGAACTCGAGGATCTGGCCAGCGATATTGTCGCTTTGTGGGACGCACTGGGGGTCGACAAAAGCCACTTCGTCGGCCTGTCGATTGGCGGCATGACCGGCCAGGCGCTGGCGCTCGGCTGGCCCGAGCGCATCGACAAACTAGTGCTGGCCGACACGCGCGCCGACTTCACCGGTGATTTTGCTGCCGCGGTACCTCGGATGATTGCCCAGGTCGAGCGCGACGGCGTCGAACTGCTGTGCGAAGAGATGCCGCTGCGCTGGTTCACTGAGGCGGTGCGCACCGAACATCCGGGACTGGTCGACCATGCCCGGACACTGATCGCCACCAACACCGTCGCCGGTTACACTACCTGCGCCGACGCTATGACACGGCTCGACTTTATGGACCGGCTACACGGGGTCGAGCTACCGACGCTCTTGATATGCGGTGCCCAGGATATCGGCACGCCGCCGGCGGGCATGCGCGAGATGGCCAAACGTATGCCTAACGCGCGCTACATCGAGATCGACCCGTCTGGGCACCTGTCGAATATCGAAAACCCAGACGCCTTTAACGCTGCGCTCACTGGGTTTCTCGACGCCGCGCCGGTAAACGCGTAAAACTGGTAGCCGTAAAAACGAACAGGCGAGAAGGGGTTATCATGGACCTGCAAGGCAGAGCCGCCATCGTGACCGGTGGCGGATCGGGGATTGGTGCAGAATGCGCGCGCACGCTGGCGGCACAAGGCATGAAGGTTGCCGTGATGGACGTCAACATGGGTGGCGTCCGCGCAGTGGCCGAGGAATGTGGCTGCATTGCCATCGAATGCGACGTCACCAGCTCCAGCAGCGCCGTGGCGGCGGTGGCGGCGGCGCGCGAGGCCAACGGCATCGCCCAATTGCTCATCAACTGCGCCGGCGTCGGCACACCGGGCCGTATCGTCAGTCGCTCCGGGCCGTTGCCGCTGGAAGACTATGAAAAGGTTATCAAGGTTAACCTGATCGGCACCTTCAACATGATCCGGCTGGTCGCCGCCGACATGCAGGAAGCCGAAGAAATGGCGGACGGCGAGCGCGGCCTGATCATCAACACTGCTTCGGTCGCTGCCTACGAAGGCCAGATCGGCCAAGCCGCCTATTCGTCGTCGAAGGGCGGTATCGTCGCGCTCAACCTCGTCGCGGCGCGCGAGTTGGCGCGCAGCGGCATTCGCGTCAACACCATCTCGCCGGGCCTAATCGACACGCCGATGCTGGCAGGCCTGCCCGACGAGGCGCGCGAGAGCCTGGCGAAACAGCCGGAATTTCCCAAGCGCCTCGGCATGCCAGCCGACTATGTAAAACTGGTATTGCACTTGTGCGACAACGTGCTGATAAACGGCGAAGTGGTCCGCCTAGACGGCGCGCTCCGGATGGCTGCACGGTAGGAAAGTAGCCATTAGCTCAGCCGTTAGCGTTTAGGCGTTAGCTAACGGTCCACGGCCTACCCGTAAATAGCTATCCCGCCACCGTACCCATGAACCCGGCAAGCTCGATATCGAGCTCGGTCAGGCTGCCGGTGTCGTGCGTCGAAAGTGTGACCTCGACGTGGTTCCACGCGTTGAACCATCCGGGATAATTGTTTATCGCTTTGGCCCAACCAGATAATTTTGCCAATGTCCCGGGGCGCTGCATCGCTGAGTTTACTAGCTACCGCTTCCTCCCATCTATCCGCTTAAGTGGATTTACTCCAGCCCACTTTCCCATCCGCCCACACTGGCGGCGCTTGGCGGTAAGATTAAGCAGGCTTATATCTGGTGGTATGGCAGCAACAGGAAAATATGCGAGCGCACCAACGCTTTACGATATCCAGACGATTGCGGCGGAAGCCTTCGCGACGATCCCCAACGTGCTGGCGCAACATGTCGCCGATGTGGCGATTTATGTAGTTGACTTTCCCGACGATGAAACCATGGAGGCAATGGAGCTGGAAAGCTCGTTCGATCTATTGGGCCTCTATCAGGGGATTAGCCTCAAACAGAAAAGCGTTGCCAATACGCTCACCGATATCGACCGCATTTACCTCTATCGGCGGCCCCTGCTCGATTATTGGTGCGAAACCGGGGACGATCTCTACCACGTTGTCCGTCATGTGCTGATCCACGAGATCGGCCACCATTTCGGCTTTTCCGACGACGATATGGAGGCTATTGAGGCGCGATCCGCGGGTTAGTCCGTGGCTATGTATTGGCGTAACGCCTCGGCCTCATATTCGGTTTCTTCGTTCCGGCGTTTAACGACATCGCTAATAGAGACAATACCCACCAACATTTCGTTTTTGACCACCGGCTGGTGGCGAATCCGCCGGTCTGTCATCACTGCCATCAGATGAGTTACCGTATCGTCGAGGGCGCACGTAAATACGTCGCGCACCACGACCTCGTCGACGTTCTTGTCGAGGGTCGCGGTACCACCGCTGGTGATCTGGCGTATTACATCGTGTTCGGAAATGATTTCGTCGATATGCCGGCTGTCGGCGCTGACCACCAGCGCTCCAGCCCCCGCTCTTCGACGCGCCGAGAGCTCCAACCGCTGGTTACGCAACTAGCTTGAGGCGTCGGTGCGTACTTGGACGGTGGTATTATTGCACGACTCGGTTAATTGCCCGTGCGAACGGTCAAAATGCGGTCTAATTGGCTGTGTTGACCGGATTTAGCCGCCCGATGGCCTCGCTCACGGTGCGGTAGGCGTCGCTGTCTTTGGGTAAAAAGCCGAGCAGGCGCTCAAAATAGCCGCGTGCGGCCGTTCTATCTTGCGCGCTGGCGGCGGCTAGGCCGGCGCGCAGCAGCGTCTCGGGGTGATTGGGTTCGAGTGCCAGAGCCTTGGCATAGGCCTCCGCCGCGTGGTCAGGCTCGCCGAGCACCTCGTAGGACTGAGCCAGCCGACGCCAGTCCTCGACATTGCCAGGCTCGCTTTTGAGCCGGCTAGCCAGACGTCCAACCATGGAGCGGGTCATGTCCTGTTGCTCTTCCGGCGACAGGTTGGCCGCCGCGGCAGAATTGTCTCTGGTCTGGCCCGGTTGGGCGGGTAGATAGTCCTCGATATCCTCGCCGAGTTCGCTGGCTGTCTGGCGGATGCGGTCTGTGACCGCGGGCAGCCACGGCGCGCTGGGCGGGGCATCCATTGCGAGTGTCGACCACTGTTCCAGTGCTGCTTTGCGACGCCCAGCCTGGTAGCTCGCCAGAGCGATGAAAAACCGGGCGCGTGGTTCGCCCGTATTTTCGCTCAGTACTTTTTGGAATACCCGTTGCGCTTCGGGGGTGACCATCCCTTTGGAGGCAAATGTTAACGCTTCGCCGTAGGCCGAGGCGATGTCGGATCGTCCGCCCGTTAGAGTCATGGCCCGGGTCAGGGCTTCGACCGCGCTGGCCTCGTTACCCACGGCTAGACGCAGCCGGCCAAGATCGAACCAAAGGTCGGGATTTTCCGGCTCGGTCTTCAGGCGCTCCTCGATAGTGGCCAGGCGTGAACGAGCTTGAGCGGCGATAGGGCTCTCGGCCAGCGCCGGTGGCCGCTGCGCGAAAGGTTGGTCCGGTAAGTCGGGCGAACCCAGATCTACGTAAAGCACCGGCGCAGAGACCATTATGGCAACGGCCACTAGGGCTGCCAGCAGGCCGTGCCGTGCTGAACTAGTCTTACTCGCCTCGCCACCGGTGCCCTGTGACGCGACCAATAAGCGCCGTTCTATCTCAAGTTTTGCTGCGGCGGCCTGTGACTCGTCGATGAGTTTTCGCGACACATCGCGTTCGAGCTCGCGCAGTTGGTCAAGATAGACTTCGATGTCGTAGTCGGCGCGAACTGACGGCGACGGGCGGGGTCGCAACAGGGGCCACAACACCGTGGCCAGTACCGCGGCGAGCAGTACCGCAAAGATGAGCCATAAGGTCATTTAGGGGGTCATTTAACGCGATTATCTCTGTCGCCGTTATCCTGCGTGCCGAGGGGATGTTCGAGTTCTGCCCGGAACGCACTCTTGCGCCACGGTGGGCGCGTTTCAGCCGCCAGCTTTTCGTCTAGCGCATCGAGCCGTTCGCGGTCGGTGGCCGATAAAGGCTCGGGTCCGCTCTTGTCAGCCTGCTCGCGCTGATAGGTGCGGAAAAACAGCACGCCAAGTGCGACAACGACGAAGGCCATGAGCGGGGGACCAATCCACAGCGCTAAGGTGTTGGTCTGAAACGGTGGGCGCAGCAGAACATAGTCACCGTAGCGCGCCACCATGTAGTTGACCACCTGGGGGTCGGTATCACCGGCAACCAGCCGTTCGCGCACCAGCAAACGCATGTTGCGAGCGATATCGGCGCCGGAATCGTCGATCGACTGGTTTTGACACACCACGCAGCGCAGCCCCTTGGAAAGTTTCCGCGCGCGTGCTTCCAGCGCTGGATTGGCCAGAACCTCATCGGGTTCGACTGCAAGCGCCGCTGTGCCGGTTACCAGGGGGGCAGCCGAGAACACGGCGAAAATCCCAAATGTTGCCAGAAATCGCTTCATTGGCTTGCCTCCCGTAATTTAGGCAGGATCCTATTCTCTAGCACCTCCGGCGTTATCGGGCCCGAATACTTGAAGGTGACGATCCCGTCGGCGTTTATGATGAAGGTTTCTGGTATGCCCGTCACGCCCCATTCGGTACTGACCCGGCCATCTGGGTCAAATCCCACGGCGGTGTATGGATTACCGTTTTTTTTCAACCACTTAGATACCTCTGTCTTGGTGTCACGATGGTTGATGCCATAGACCGGCAGGCCGTCAGCGGCTAGCCGGGTAATCAGCGGGTGCTCGGCAAGGCAGGGCACACACCATGAAGAGAATACGTTGACCATAGTGGCCTTGCCGTTCAGGTCGCTGGTTGTAAAGCCGCCGGGGATGTTTTCCGCGGCGGCCGGAAGGCTGAACTCCGGCGTTAGTTTGCCCACCAGCGGCGAGAGAATTAGCGACGGATCGCGACCATTATTAGTTTGCAGGGTCAATATCCCAAGGACGACGATAAGGATCGCGAATAATACGATCGGGAGAACCAGAAATGCTCGCCGCATGTTCTACTCCGCCGGAGTCGGCTTTCCACTAATGCCAGACTCGGGTTGTTGTCTGCGTCGCGGTGCGCCGACCCGATGCCGGCGGTCGGACAACGATAGCAACCCGCCGCCGACCATGACCAGGGCGCCGAGCCACAGCCACGGCACCATGGGGTTTATGAAAAACCGCACCGTCCACTTGTGGGCGGTTTCCGGGGTGCGTCCAGTGCTGCCAATCACCGCGTATAAATCAGATAGCAGAGTCGTCTTGATGGCGGCTTCGGTTGTAGTTTGACCGGCGACTGGGAAAAAGCGCCGCTCAGGAAGCAGAACGGTGACCCCGCTGTTACGCTCGGACAGCAAATAAGTGCCGCGCTCGAAGGTGTAGTTTGGTCCTTGGCCGCTGTCGACCGCTTGCAGCGTCAGTGAGTAATTCCCGACCTGCGCGGTTTCACCGACCGCCAGCGTGGTGATCAGCTCGGTGCGCCAGGCCGATGAGCCGGTGATGCCGGCGATGACGATCGCCAGGCCGAGATGCGCCACGGTCATGCCGCTCGCCGCGCGCGGCAGGCCGGTTAACCGGTGCCAGCTTTCCGCCGCCGGTACTGTGAACAGCTTAATGCGGCTAGCCCATTCGACCAAAGTGCCAGCGGCGAGCCAAGCGGCGAGCCCCATAGCGAACGGCGCCAAGGCTGGGCCGTCGGACACGGTAATAAAAGTGGCGGCAATGGCGGCGACAGCTGCGACGGCGGCGATAATTAGTTTGCGCGAAACGGTACTGAGATTACCACACCTCCAAGCCAGCAGCGGGCCGAAGGCCAGGGCCACGACCAGTAGCGCCATGATTGGCGCGAATGTCGCGTTGAAGTAGGGTGGGCCGACCGAGACCATGCTGGCGCCACCTGACGCGGCTTCGAGAATTAGTGGATAGAGGGTGCCGAGCAACACGGTAGCGCAAGCCAGCGCCAGCAGGATGTTGTTTAACACCAGCGAGCCCTCGCGGCTAACTAGCGCGAATGAGCCATCGCCGCGTATCGTTGGTGCCCGCCAGGCGAACAGGCTTAGCGCGCCGCCGATGGTAACCATCAGGATCACCAGAATAAAAATGCCGCGCGTCGGATCTGATGCGAAGGAGTGGACTGAGGTCAGAATGCCTGAGCGCACGATGAACGTGCCGAGTAGGCTCATGGAGAAGGTCAGGATGGCCAGCAAAATGGTCCAGTTCTTCAAGCTGTTGCGTTTTTCCACGACGATCGACGAATGCAACAGGGCCGTACCCAGCAGCCACGGCATGAAGCTAGCATTCTCGACCGGGTCCCAAAACCACCAGCCGCCCCAACCCAATTCGTAGTAGGCCCACCAACTACCGAGCGCTATGCCGCCGGTAAGAAAGACCCAAGCTGCCAGTGTCCAGGGTCGCACCCAACGGCCCCACGCGGCGTCGACACGGCCTTCGATCAGGGCCGCGACGGCAAACGAAAAGGCCATCGAGAAACCGACATAGCCCAGATAGAGTAGGGGTGGGTGGAAGGCGAGCCCGGGGTCCTGCAGCAACGGGTTGAGGCCGGTGCCGTCGACCGGCGCCGGATCGAGGCGCAGGAAGGGGTTGGAGGTAAAGACGATAAATGCCAAAAAAGCGACGCCTATCATCGCCTGTACGCTCAACACCCGCGCCTTCAAGGTTGGCGGCAGGTTGCGCCCAAACAGCGCCACGGCGGCGCCAAAGATCGCTAAGATCAACACCCACATCAGCATAGAGCCTTCATGGTTACCCCAGACGCCGCTCACCTTGTAGAGCATCGGCTTCAGCGAATGGCTGTTCTGGAACACCACTGCCAGGGAAAAGTCGGAGACCACGAAACCGTGGGTTAGCGCCGCGAACGCTACCACCAGCAGGGCTGCCTGGGTGACCGCTATGCGGTTGCCGAATGCTATCAACGTGGCATCGGTCCGCGCCGCGCCGATCATTGGTACGGCGACCTGGATAGCCGCCATGACCAGCGCCAGAACGAGGACGAACTGGCCGATTTCAGAGATCAATTCGTCGGTGCTCCGTCCTGCCAACGGCCGGAGTTTTTAAGCGCGTTGGTGACTTCTTTGGGCATATAGGTCTCGTCGTGCTTTGCTAGCACCTGAGTGGCCGTGAATGAACCATCGGACCCAAGGCTACCTTCGGCGACAACTCCCTGGCCTTCGCGAAACAAGTCGGGCAGAATCCCGGTAAAGCTAACCGCTACGGTGCTGGTGAGGTCGGTGACGCGAAACTGTGTCGTCGAACCGGACTGTTGTACGCTGCCGACCTCGACCATGCCACCAAGCCGAAAATTCTGGCCTGGCACGACACTCCGTTCGACCAAGCCGGTGGGCGTATAGAAAAACACCAAACTGTCCTCGACCGCCGTCAGCACCAACGTTGCGCCGGCACCGACGAGTGCGAGCGATATAAATACCAGAAGCAGCCGTTTGTGCTTGCGCTTCACTGGCCGTCGGTTCTACCGGCGGGACGCCACCGTCGGCTACCGGCCTGTTCTGCCGCGTGTAGGGCGGCCTCGTTAGCCCGTAGTTGGCGCGTGCTGGATACCGCCATGGCAATCAAAAGAAAGGCGGTTAGTCCTAGCGCGGGCCAGACGAAGGCGGCGTATCCACCCATGTTGAGAAAGTTAGTGACTGTTTCCATGTTCCCGGTTCTATTAGGGTAGCGGCAATGGCGCTGCCGAATTTTATCCGCCTTTTTCTAAGCAAGCGATTATAGACAGATAATAGAGCTATGTAGATGAATCCACCGATCATTCCCACCAGCGGGTGCGTCACATTGCCGTGGGGCATAGCTGGAAATTACCGGCGGTTCTAAAGTTCGCCTTCGAGACAGGGTTTGACCGATAGGTCCGCGGGAAGTTTCGTGTTGGCCTTGTCGTAGGCCAATCGCACTTGCGCCTGGGTGAGACTCGCGCCCGTGGTAATTTTATTCCGCCGCGTTGAGGCACAGGGCGCGTGCCTTCCGGGCGGCCAGGTCGGCGCGCATGCGCACCAGCAACATAGTGACGAAATAAAGGGTGAAGGCGATGCCCATGAGCAGTAACGGGGTCAGCATCGAGGG
>PVBE011224669.1_pt1 | contig 19701 bp, 18 predicted proteins | sample 1631181 | NCBI WGS metagenome assembly PVBE01 (sample SAMN08397723, study PRJNA350692) | Marine metagenome, whole genome shotgun sequencing project. | isolation source: water | place: Pacific Ocean | collected 2012-04 | reverse complement strand
TTGTTGGCCCCTCAAACGCCGGGCGGTCGCATCCGCTCCCTTGGCTACCTCGTATTAACTCGGGCGCGCGGTCGCGCTTGCCGGAATGCATGAAGCATTCCGGATGTGTGCCGTTTGGGTGAGTCTTTGTGGGTTCCGCCAATCTCCGGGCAGGATGCATTAGAAATCAAGGGGGTTGGCCTACGATTGGCTGTGATTAGAATATTGCCGGGAAATTTCAGCGAATAAGGAAAACCACCCTATGGCCTATACCCTCTACAATTCCAATGGTTCCGGCAGCTTTGTTGTGGAAGCCGCCCTGATCATGGCGGGTGCGGATTTCACCAAGATCGATATGGATATGGAGACCGGCATTCACCGCGAGCCGGAATTCGCCGCCATTAATCCCATGAAACAATTCCCCACACTTGTTCTACCGGGTGGTGAGATCATGACGGAATCCGCCGCCATCGTCATTTACCTGGCTCAGGAATTTGCCGGAAAGGGACTTGCGCCTGAACCGGGCACAGCCGAGCAGGCACGCTTTCTGCGCTGGTCGGTGTTCCTATCGGCAAATCTCTATGAAGGGGCCTTACGGTTTTTTACGCCGAGCGTTATACAACAGATCAGAGCCCGGCTGGTCCGGCGGGCGTCAAGGCCGCGGCTGAGCAACATATGAGCACCGCCTGTGCCGTGCTGGAGGCGGATCTCGCCCGGCACGGCCCCTGGCTCTCAGGACCAACCATGACCTTGGCGGATGTCTATTTTGCCATGTTCCATTCCTGGACTCCGGATATGGTCGACAAATCGGCCATGCCCAAACTCGTCGCCCTGGTTGAGGCCACCCGCTCGGACGCGATAATCGCCCCGATCCTGGAACGCCATGGGATGTGAAAATATTTCGAATAATTGCCAGGCATAAGGAACCAGCTCACTCTGATGGTTGACCGAGTCTGGCAATTCTGTCTGCCCGGCGTGCACCGGAACCCACAAAGATTCTCTCAGACGGCACCACCAACCGGAATGCGACCAGCATTCCGGCAAGCGTGACTACGCGCCCGAGTTAATACGAGGTAAGCCAAGCGAGCGGATGCGAGCGCCCGGCGCTTGAGGGAACAAACAAAAAATGCGCGGATGCCCCCCGGTGTTGCGAGCGTGCCCAAGCCAAGGGAGCGGATGCGACCGCCCGGCAACTGAGGGAACACCAAAAAGCGCTTCACGCGCTAAGTTTCCCCCATCTTCCCAACCCTTCTTCCCCTCGGGGAAGAAGGGCTTATTCGGGCTGCTTCTAACTGCCATAGCTCCCCCCATAAAAGCCCGCCATAAGGTACGCCGCTCGGCACCGGTATAGCCGCCGGTGGCGGTGTGCATGGAGGCGCGGCCGTCGAACAGGGTGGGGTCTCCGGCCCCCCATTTGTGGCGGTAGGTGAAGCGCGCCTCGGTGGCATGATCGTAGAGCTCGCCGAGCAGTTCGGCACTTGCGGCCGCGTCCATGCCTTCAACGCGCCGCGTGAATCCGGGATTGACGAACAGTGCCTCGCGTCCGGTTTCGGGATGCGCGCAGGATGGGATGGACGGCACCCGGCGCCCGGGCGCGCTGCGCCGCGCTCAGCACCACTTTGGCGTCGGCGCCGGAGCCCGCCATAATACCATGCTCCGCGCTCAGCCCTTTCAGGCGCGCGCGCAGATCCTCGGGCAGGGTTTCATAGGCTTGGTAGAGATTGGCAAAAATCGTGTCGCCGCCGGATTCCGGCACATCGATGGCGTAAAGCATCGAGAAATCGGCCGGATCGGCGAGGTAGGAGAGGTCGGAATGCCAATAGCTGCCGGCCATGCGCGCGGTGGTGCGCCCGGCGCCGCTCTCGGCAGTGTTGGAAATGATGCACAGGTCGGGCTCCTCGGGATGGTGATACTGATCGAGGATATGGCGCGTGATGGCGCCGAAGCGGCGGCAAAACCCGGCCAGTTGCGCCGCCGTCAAATTCTGCTCCGGAAAAACCAGCAGGAGATGCTGCAACAATTCCCGGCGCAGCGCCGCCGCTTCCTCGTCGGCCAGCGGGCGGGCGAGATCGAGGCCGTGAATCAGCGCTCCCAGCGCCGCGCCCGAGGGCTCGACCGAAAACGTCATGTCCATTCTTCGATGACTTCCGCCGCCGACCTGTAGCGCACCGGCGCTCGCGTCTCGGGCGGTTTGCCGTCGACCCAGGCCGGGTAGAGCACTTCGACGAAGGGATCGGTGTCGTCAGGGCCGTCATGCGGCCGCACCATGCCGCGCGCCTTTATATGCGGATGTTCGACTATCTCGGCCATTTCGTGGACGCGCTCGAAGCAGCAATCGACGGCGGCGAACCGGGCTTCCCATTCGGCCATCGTCTGTTCGGCGATCAGCGCCGTAAGCTCGCCGATGAGCGCGTTCTGGGGCGGCGTTTCCCATTGCCGTTCACGCCAGTCAGGGCGCCCGACGGTGTCGCAAAAGGCGTGCCAGAATTTCTCCTCGACGGCGCCCAGCGTCATGAAGCGGCCATCCCTGGTGCGGTAGATATTGTAAAAGGCGGTGCCGCCATTGAGATAGATATTGCCCCGCGCAATGTCGAAGCCGGGGCGCAGCATGCCGGTCAGCGTCCACATCTGCCACGGCACCACCGCCTCGGCGATGCTGGTATCGATGAAGCAGCCCCGGCCCGAGCCGCCCGGCCTGTCGCGCCCCATCAGGCCGCCGAGGAGGGCGAGCGCCGCCTGGATGCCGCTCGAATAATCGGCGACTTGCGGAAACATGATCGCCGGCGCGTCGCGCGGGCCGGAGGTCACCAGCCCGCCCATCAGCGCCATATAATTGAGGTCATGGCCGGCGCGCTCGCGGTAAGGGCCAGTCTGGCCCCAGCCCGAAAGGGCACAATAGACCAGGCGGGGATTAAGCTCGCGGATGCGCGCCTCGCCGAAGCCGAGGCGCTCCATGACGCCGGGACGGTAGGATTCGAGCATCGCATCGGCGCCCTCGATCAGGCGTTCGAGATCGGCCTTGCCGGCGGCGCTTTTGAGGTCGATTTCGAGCACGCTTTTCGAGCCGTTGACGACCTTGTACCAGGCCGATATGCCATCCGCGTCAGGCGGGCCGAAGCGCCGCATCGGCTCGCCGCCCGGCGGCTCGACGCGCACCACCTCGGCGCCCATATCGGCGAGCAGAAGCGTCGCATAGGGGCCCGGCACATATTGGCTGAGGTCGAGCACGCGCACGCCGTCGAGAAATGAAAATGACATGATCCGCTCCCTGTGGCGGTGATTTTTGGCGCCACAGGAAACCGCGCCCGCAAGGCGGCGTCAATGATTACACGGTTCCGGGATTAGGCGCGGCTCAGCGCACCAGTTCACCGACTTTCTTGCCGCCGCCCTTTTTCCCGCCCGGCGGCTTTTTCCGGGGCTCCGGATCGGGGAAGTCGAAGCTGAGTTCGCCGGCCTTTACGTCGACGGTGACGCGCCCGCCGCGCGATATCTTGCCGAACAGCAATTCATCGGCGAGCGGCTTCTTGACCTGCTCCTGGATGACGCGCGCCAGCGGCCGCGCGCCGAACGCCGTATCGTGGCCCTTTTTGGCAAGCCAGGCCTTGGCCGCCTCGCTGAGCTCGATCTCGACGCCACGGTCGGCAAGCTGATCTTCCAACTGCATGACGAATTTATCGACGACCCGCGCCATCACCTCGGGCGGCAGGCTCTTGAAGCCGATGACGGCGTCGAGGCGGTTGCGGAATTCGGGCGTGAACATGCGCTTGATCGCTTCCTCGTCGTCGCCCATGCGCTCACCGCTCTCGAAACCGATGGCCGGCTTGACCAGCTCCGCGGCGCCGGCATTGGTCGTCATGATCAGGATGACGTTGCGGAAATCGACCGATTTGCCGTTATGGTCGGTGAGCTTGCCGTAATCCATCACCTGCAGCAGCACGTTAAAGAGATCGGGATGCGCCTTCTCGATCTCGTCGAGCAGCAGAACGGCGTGCGGATGCTGATCGACGGCGTCGGTCAAGAGGCCGCCCTGATCGAAACCGACATAGCCGGGCGGCGCGCCGATGAGACGGGAAATCGAATGGCGCTCCATATACTCGCTCATATCGACACGGATCAGCTCGATCGCCATCGTGTGCGACAATTGGCGCGCCACCTCGGTCTTGCCGACGCCGGTCGGGCCGGAAAAGAGATAACTGCCGATCGGTTTGTCGGCATCGCGCAAGCCGGCGCGGGCCAGCTTGATCGCCGCCGCGACCTGGCGCAGCGCGTCCTCCTGGCCGAACACCACCGTGTTGAGGTCGCGCTCCAGCGTCTTCAGCGACTGCTTGTCGCCATGGCTGACATTCTTGGCCGGCACGCGGGCCATCTTGGCGATGATCGTCTCGATATCCCTGAGCCCGATGGTCTTGCGCTTGCGCCGTTTCGATTCCGGCTTCAGCCGCTGCGCCGCGCCGACCTCGTCGATGACGTCGATGGCCTTGTCGGGCAGCTTGCGGTCGCTGATATAGCGGCTCGACAATTCGACGGCGCCGCGCAGCGCCTCGTTGGTATAGCGCACGGCGTGGAATTCCTCGTAATAGCTCTTGAGGCCGCGCAGGATCTTCACCGTGTCCTCGATCGAGGGCTCGATAACGTCGATCTTCTGGAAGCGGCGCACCAGCGCCCGGTCCTTTTCGAAATAGTTGCGGTATTCCTTATAGGTGGTCGAGCCGATGCAGCTCAGCGTGCCGCTTTGCAGCGCCGGCTTGAGGAGGTTCGAGGCGTCCATGGCGCCGCCCGACGTGGCGCCGGCGCCGATCACCGTGTGAATCTCGTCGATAAACAGAATCGCGCTGTCATGCGCCTCCAACTCGTCGACCACCGCCTTGACGCGCTCCTCGAAATCGCCGCGGTAGCGCGTGCCGGCCAGGAGCGCGCCCATGTCGAGCGCGAAAATGGTGGCGCCCAGGAGAACCTCGGGCACCGTGCCCTCGAAGATGCGCCGCGCCAGCCCCTCGGCGATGGCGGTTTTGCCGACGCCGGCGTCGCCGACATAGAGCGGATTGTTCTTGGTGCGCCGGCACAGAACCTGGATGGTGCGCTCGATCTCGTCCTCGCGCCCGATCAGCGGGTCGATCTTGCCGTTTTCGGCCTTGGTGATGAGATTGACGCAATAGGCGTCGAGCGCCTCGCCGCCGCGCTTGACCTCGCTGTCGTCGCTCAATTCTTCGTCGAAGCCGGAGATCTCGCCGCTTTCGCGCGCCTGGCCGGGTACTTTGGCGATGCGGTGGGAGATATAGTTCACCGCGTCGAGGCGCGACATATCCTGCTCCTGCAGGAAAAAGACGGCGTGCGATTCGCGCTCGGTAAAGAGCGCCGCGAGGACGTTGGCGCCGCTCGCCTCGCCGCGGCCCGAGGATTGCACATGCAGGACGGCGCGCTGCAGGACGCGCTGAAAGCCGGTCGTCGGCGCCGCGTCCTCGCCCGCCTCGCCGACCAGATTGTCAAGCTCGTTGTCGACGAAAGTGGTGAGGTCCTGGCGCAGTTTCTCGACATCGACGCCGCACGCCTTGAGCACCGCCACGGCGTCGGCATCGTCGCACAGCGCCAGCAACAGATGTTCGAGCGTCGCCAGCTCATGGTCGCGCTCGCCGGCCAGCGCGAGGGCCCGGTGCAGGGTTTTTTCAAGTTCCGCGGAAAGCATATGTTTGCCGCCCTATATCCTGATCACAATAGTCTTTTCCACATCAATCCTTTTCCATGGTGCATTGCAGTGGATGCTCGTTGCGCCGGGCGAAATCCACCGTTTGCGTCACCTTGGTCTCGGCGACCTCGAAGGAATAGACGCCGCACACGCCGACACCGCGCCGGTGCACATGCAGCATGACCTCCGTCGCCTTTTCCTGGCCCATGCCGAAGATACGCATCAACACCACGATCACGAACTCCATCGGCGTATAATCGTCGTTGAGCAGCAAGACCTTGTACATCGACGGCTTATCGGTCTCGGCCTTGGTCTTGGTAAGAACGCCGGTATCCTCGTCCGGCCTGCCGCCCTTGCGTTTGTCCGTCATGGTCGTTTCACGTTGCGCCGCCTGATTGAGCGTTACCGTCTGGAATGGATTATAGCACAGCTCTACCGGCCCTTGGCCATATGGGGTGGTGCCGGCCGCCAGACAAGCCGCCAAACAAGCCGGCACCCCAGCCGACGACATCGCGCCGCGCTAGCCGACGATATCGGTAGCGGCGAAGAAATAGGCGATTTCGATGGCTGCATTTTCCGGCGAATCCGAGCCATGCACGGAATTTGCCTCGACCGATTCGCCGAAATCCTTGCGAATCGTGCCGTCATCGGCGTTTGCCGGGTTGGTGGCGCCCATGACTTCGCGGTTGCGCGCCACGGCGTTTTCGCCTTCTAGCACCTGGGCGACGATGGGGCCGGAGGTCATATAGGCGCAAAGATCGCCGTAAAACGCGCGTTCGGCATGAACGGCGTAGAATTGCTGCGCCTGTTGCGCGGTCAGGCGCAGGCGGCGCTGGGCGACGATGCTGAGGCCGGCGTCCTCGAAGCGCTGATTGATGGCGCCCGTCAGATTGCGACGCGTCGCGTCCGGCTTGAGGATGGAAAGCGTTCTCTCGACCGCCATGTGGCTATCTCCCGAAATTAAATACCAAGGGGCGGTGATAATGACTCATAGGGACGGCTTGCCAAGGTTTTCGGCTAGGAGCGTGAGGCGTAGCGATGCGGCACATCGGAAGCCGCGCGCGACGCCGTCCGAAAGCCTTGGCAAGCCGCCGTTTCGGTCGACCCTGCGACCCGTCGGAGGGCGTCGGAAGGCCTTGCCGATGGGCCACATCGCCCGCGCGGCCTCCCTCCTACCCGACGGACCGCAGGGGCGATCCCTATGGGTCATTATCACCGTTCCTTGGTATAAGATGGCGCGTTATAGACGCTTCGCCCAGGCGCTTCAACCGAGCTTTTCCCAGCCCCCGCCCTCGCCCTGGCGCCAGTAAGTGACACTATGCGCTTCCGCCTGGCGCCGTTTCCAGCGCTGGCGCGCGGCGCCGAGCGCGGTTTCGTCAGTGCCGTCGAAAATATCGAGATAGCGCGCCACGCCGTCGAGAAACACCGGCTCGACGCCGTCGATGGTGACCACCACATCGGCGCCGTTCTCGTTCGCCGCACCGTCGGCGGATTCGCTGGTCAGGTATACCGGCTGGCGCGCCGCGTCGCCATCACCGGTGCCGCCATGGGGCAAAAAGGAGGCGGCGTCGTACGTCCAGAGCGCCGCGTTGAGCGCCTCCATGCGCGCCTCCGAGGCGCCGACCACGCGCACCCGGTGGCCGGCCTCGAGCACTTTTTGCAGCAGCCTCGGCAGCGCGCTTTCGAGGGCGCTGCTGCGCAGCTGATAGAAACCGACCTCGGCCATAAGCCGTCCCCGGGCGCGCCTCAGCTTTCATAATAATCCGCCACCAGCTTGTCGAGCAGGCGGACGCCGAAACCGGAAGCGCCCTTCGGCACGACGGCTTCGTCGCCGCGCTTCATCCATGCCATGCCGGCGATGTCGAGATGCGCCCAGGGCGTCTCCTCGACGAAGCACTGCAACAGCTTCGCTGCCGTGACGCTGCCCGCCTCGCGGCCCTTGCCGACATTCTTCATGTCGGCGATTTCGGAGTTGATGTCCTTGTCGTAACGGCTGCCGAGCGGCAGGCGCCAGAGCTCCTCGCCCGATGCCTTACCGGCGGCGAGAAGGCGCTCGGCGAGCTCGTCATCATTGCAAAAGAGACCGGCCTGATAGGTGCCGAGGCTGACGATGATGGCGCCGGTGAGGGTGGCGAGATCGACCATGAATTTGGGTTTGAAGGTCTTGTTGGTGTACCACAGCACGTCCGACAGCACGAGCCGGCCCTCGGCGTCGGTGTTGATCACCTCGATGGTTTGGCCCGACATGGTGGTCACCACGTCGCCCGGCCGCTGGGCGTTGCCGTCGGGCATGTTTTCGACCAGGCCGACGACGCCGACCACATTGGCGCGCGCCTGGCGCCCGGCCAGCGCCTTCATCAGGCCGATCACCGCGCCGGCGCCGGCCATGTCGTATTTCATTTCCTCCATGCCGTTGCTCGGCTTGATCGATATGCCGCCGGTATCGAAGGTGACGCCCTTGCCGACGAAGGCGACGGGCGGCTCGTCCTCCTTGGGGGCGCCGTTCCAGCGCATGATGGCGATGTAGGATTCGCGGCGGCTGCCCTGGCCGACGCCGAGAAGGGCGCCCATGCCGAGCTCGCGCATGCGCTCTTCATGCAGCAATTCGACGTCGATGCCGATCGCCGAGAGAGCCTCGATATCCTCGACGATGGTCGCCGGATATTTCACATTGCTCGGCTCCGACACCAAATCGCGGGTCAGATAGACACCCTCGCCGACGCGCTGGCGCGGCGCTGCGGCGGCCTCGGCCGCTTCGGCGCCGGCGCACATGAAGGTCAGGCTTTCGAGCGTCGCTTTGTCCTCTTTCTTTTGTTTGGTGCGGTATTTGTCGAAGCGGTAGGCGGCGAGGCGGGCGCCGAAAGCCGCTTCGGCGACCATCTGCTCGAGGCTCAGCGGGCATCCTTCGAGGCCTTCGAGGATAAGCGCGGCCTCGGTCTCGCCGGCTTTGTTGAGGGCCGAGACGGCGCGGCCGCCGAGCGCCTGCATTTGCAGTGCGTCGATTTCCGCCGCCTTGCCGAGGCCGATCAGCAGCACCCGGTTGAGCGCCAGCCCGGCCGGCGCGATAAGCGCCAGGATACTGTTCTTCTTGCCGGTAAAGCGGGCGCTGGCGGCAACCGCCTTGGCCAGCGCGCCGGACATCCGTTCATCGAGCTCCTTGGCGCTCGGCGTCAGCCTGCCATCGGCGAGGATGCCGGTGATGAGGGTGCCGCTCTCGGGCACGGAGATTTCGGAATAGGCAATCTTCATGGCGGCCTCGTCGCTGATTGATGATGCGGTATGCCCGCCCCTCCCGGCCGGCGCCAGAACCTAACCCGCCACGCCCTATTGGTGAAGCGCGATTCGTTGCCGGCATTCGCAATTGGCGGATTGATCGCCTAAGCTCAGCGCTCCCGCAATATTGCCAGCGCCGGTGCCGCCGCGATGACCGAACCCAGTTCCGACGACCTCCGCTTCCGCAATGCGTGGCACGGCTATTACAGCGAAAAGCGCATTGCCCATCAGTGGCTTCAGGTGGCGCTGTTGCAGGGCCTGCCTGTCCAATCCGTACTCGAAATCGGCCCCTATCTCGGCCTGGTGACGGCGATGGCGGCGAGCGCCGGCTATGACGTGACAACGCTCGATATCGAGGCGCAATCGCAGGGCATCGGCTCCGAGCGCCACATTCAGGCCGATATACGCGACGTCGACCCGGCGGCGATGCGCGGCTTCGACGCCATTCTGTGCTGCGAAACGCTCGAGCATATTCACTGGGACAGGCTCGTTGCGGTGCTTGAGCGGCTGGCCGCCGCCGGCGCGCCCTGGCTCATCCTCTCGGTGCCCTATGAAGGCTTTCAATTCGCCTTCGAGCTCTATTTCAACCGCCTGCACTGGCGCCGGCGCAGCCATTTTCGCAAATTGCGTTTCCTCCGCCGCTTCGTCATCGAAAGCGAGACCGAATGGGAGCCGCACAAATGGGAGATCGGCTATCGCGGACACGGCTTGAAGGCCTTCACGCGCAAGCTCGAAGGCGCCGGCTTCCACGTTGCGCGGCGCGAATTCACCAGCGGCTGCCGCTCGGTGTTTCTCGTCTGCCGCAACGAAAGCGCCGCGCCAATACAAGGCTAAAAAACCAGGCGCGCCAAGCGCCGCGACAAGAACCGCCCCGGCCCGCTATAATAGGTCCATGCACCGCCACCAACGCTATATCTTGCGTCAGCTCCTGGGTCCGTTCCTGCTGATTTCCATCGGCCTTACGGCCGTGATCTGGCTCACCCAGTCGCTGCGCTTCATCGATATGATCGTCAACAAGGGGCTGAGCTTAAGCGCCTTTCTCTATTTCTCGATGCTGCTGCTGCCGACCTTTCTCGGCGTCATTCTGCCGATCGCCCTGTTCTGCACGATTCTGTTCACCTACAACAAGCTGGTGATCGACAGCGAGGTGGTGTCGCTGCGCGCCGCCGGGCTCGGGCCGTGGTCGCTGGCGGCGCCGGCGGTGTCGCTGGCCGCCTTGGTCTGCATCATCGTCTATGCCATCAATCTCTATTTCATTCCGGCCAGCTACCGCGAATTCAAGAGCCGCCAATTCATCGCCCGCGCCGATTTCTCCTCGGTGCTGTTGCAGGAGGGCGTCTATACCAACCTGATCGAGGACGTCACCGTCTTCGTGCGGACGCGCGACGTGAGCGGCAATCTGCACGGCATATTCGTGCATGACGCGCGCGTCGCCAACCAGCCGGTGACCATGATGGCCGAGCGCGGCGCCCTGGTGAAAACCGAACACGGCCCGCGCTTCGTCCTGTTGAACGGCAACCGCCAGGAAATCAACAAATCGCGCGGCCAGCTGTCGCTCTTGTATTTCGACAGCTATGCGCTCGATCTCGGCCAATTCGCCGAAGACCCGGCCAATCGCTGGCGCGAGCCGCGCGAGCGCTATCTGCACGAACTGTTCAACCCCGGCGACGGTTACGACGATCAGCGCAATCTCGGCAAGTTCTGGGCCGAGGCGCATCAGCGCATCGTCTCACCGCTGTTCGCCTTCGCGCTCACCGCCATCGCGCTCGCCGCCCTGCTGGGCGGGCAGCTTAACCGGCGCGGCCAATGGCGCCGGATATTGGCCGGCATCGCCGCCGCCTTCATCTTCGAGGCGGTCGGCCTCAGCTTCGTCAACGCGGTCTCGAAAACGCCGAGCCTGGCGCCCTTGATGTATCTCAACGTGGCGATCACTTTGGGCCTGGCGCTTTATTTCCTGCATGCCCGGTTGCGCGGCCGGCGGCCCGGGCCGGACCCGGCGCCCGCCGCCTAGGAAACAGCGACCGCCATGCGCCTGTCTTCAACCTTCTCCTATTATGTCAGCCGGCAATTTCTGATCGGCGTGGCGACGGTATTCCTGATCTTCGTCGCCACCATTTTCGTCTTCGACGCGGTCGAGATGATGCGCCGCGGCTCAGGGCCCGACCGCGAGCTCGCCACCCTGGGAATCCTCCTGCAGATGGCGATGCTGCGCATCCCCTTCATGGCGCAGAAGATTCTCCCCTTCGCCGCCCTCGTCGCCGGGCTCTGGGCCTTCGCCCGCATGACGCGCACGCATGAGCTGGTGGTGGCGCGCGCCGCCGGCGTATCGGTGTGGCAATTCCTGCTGCCGGCGCTTTTGCTGGCGCTCATCCTCGGCGTCTTCGTGATGACCGTGTTCAATCCCCTGTCAGCCGCCATGGTGTCGCGCTACGAGCAAATGGATGCCAAATATCTGCGCGGCAAATCGAGTCTGCTGGCGCTCTCGCCGTCGGGAATTTGGCTGCGCCAGAGCGACGGTGAAAACCAATCGGTGATCCACGCCCAGCGCCTCAGCCAGGAAGACCTCACGCTGCATGACGTCATCATCTTCGAATTTCAGGACAACGACCAATTCGTCGGGCGCATCGATGCGAGCGAGGCCCATCTCGAAGAAGGGCGCTGGGAATTGAGCGATGCGGTGTTGACCGGACCGGACCGGCCGGCCCAGTTCAAGGACCGCTACGACGTGTCCACGGACCTTACCTTCAATCAGATCGAGGACAGTTTCGCGCCGCCCGAAACCCTTTCTTTCTGGGCCCTGCCGGGGTTTATCAAAGTGCTCGAAGCCTCCGGCTTTTCGGCCGTGCGTCACCGGCTTCATTGGCATTCGCTGCTGTCGGGGCCGCTCCTTCTGTGCGCCATGGTGCTGATCGCGGCGACCTTCTCGCTGCGATTTTCGCGCGGCGGCGGCACCTGGCTGCTCATCGCCGGCGGCATTCTCGCCGGTTTCGTGCTTTATTTTGTTTCCGATCTGGTGCTGGCGCTTGGTCTCTCGGGAAAGATTCCGCCGGTGCTGGCGGCGTGGACGCCGGCCGGCGTGTTTACTCTGATCGGCGTCGCCAGCCTGTTTCACATGGAAGACGGCTAGTGCCCCTTTTCAAGTTTGTGCCGCGCCGCCTGGCGGGCGCCGCCGCGATCGCGATCCTGATGCTGCTGGGCTCGGCCGAGGCGCAAACGCTGGAGCGCGAGTTCGATTCCGATCAGGCCGGCAAGAATGTCGTGATGAACGCCGATACCCTTACCTATGACGAAGCACAAGGTCTCGTCACCGCTGCCGGCAATGTCGAGATCGCGCAGGGCGAACGCCTGCTGATCGCCGATTCGGTGACCTATGACGAAAGCCGCGACATCATGACGGCGTCGGGCAACGTGACGCTGATCGAGCCCGGCGGCGAGGTGATGTTCGCCGATTATCTGGAACTTTCCGATGAAATGCGCGACGGCGCGATACGCAATCTTCGCATATTGCTGGACGCCGATACGCGCATCGCGGCCAACTATGCGCGGCGCAGCGGCGGCAACCGCACGGAAATGAGCAAGGCGGTTTTCTCGCCCTGCAAGCTCTGCCCGCTGCACCCCGAAGAGGCGCCGCTGTGGCAGATCAAGGCGGTGCGCGTCATCCATGACCAGCAAGCGCGCGATATCGCCTATTACGATGCATGGCTGGAAATGTTCGGCATACCGGTCCTCTACACGCCCTATTTCGAGCATCCCGACCCGACCGTAAAGCGCCGCTCCGGATTGCTGGCGCCCACCTATGGCTCATCTTCCACCCTCGGCGTTCAACTCACCACGCCCTATTTCTGGAATATCGCGCTACACCGGGACCTGACCTTCAAACCGAAATTCACCACCGACGAAGGTATGGTTTGGGGCGCCGAATACCGCGAGCGCACCCTTACCGGCAACTATACCATCGACGCCAGCAGCGCTTACGGCGACGAGCGCGACGATGACGGAATCGAAACCGGCAGCAAGGTATTTCGCGGCCACCTGTTTAGCGATGGCCGGTTTCAATTCGATCCGGTGTGGAACTATGGCTATGAATTCCAGCGCGCCAGCGACGACACCTATCTCAGCTTTTACCGCATCAACTCCGCCGATACGCTCACCACGCGGCCCTATTTCGAGGGCATCAACGGGCGCAACTATGCCAGCGGCAACGCCTATTTTTTCCAGGGTCTCGAAATCGAGGACGACCAGGACCAGATTCCCATGGTCTTGCCGCTACTCGATTTCAATTATGTCGGGCAGCCCGGCGCCTTCGGCGCCTTCGCCAGCTTCGACGCCAATTTCATGACCCTGCACCGCATCGATGGCGCCGACAGCCGGCGGCTCTCCCTCGAAGGCGGCTGGCACCTGCCGCATATCGGGCGCTCGGGCAGCGTCTACCGCCTGTCGGCGAGCATTCGCGGCGATGCCTATCACGTCAACAATGTGGAGACCGCCGGCACCGCGCGCACCACCCATGCGCGCGGGTTCGCCGGCCGCCTGCGCCCCGAGTTGATCGGCGAATGGCGCCTGCCGCTGGTGCGCCGCATCGGCGGAATTCAGCAATTGGTCGAGCCCATCGTTCAGGCAATCCTGAGCCCCTATGGCGGCAATCCGGGCGAAATACCCAATGAAGACAGCCAGGACTTCGAGTTCGACGATACCAAACTGTTCACCAACAACCGCTTTACCGGCCTCGACCGCGTGGAAAGCGGGCCGCGCGTCAATTATGGCCTGCGCTTCGGCTTTTTCGGCGCCGGCGGCGGGCGCACCCAGGGCATGATCGGCCAAAGCGCGCGCCTCAAGGAAGACGACACCTTTAACCAGGGCAGCGGCTTGGAAAAAAGTTTTTCCGATTTTGTCGGACGCGTGCGTTTCTCGCCGGCCGACATATTCGATTTCGCCTATCGCTTCCGCCTGGCGCGCGAAAATCTCGCCGCCCGGCGCAACGAAATCGATTTTGCCGCCGGGCCACGGGCGTTCCGCATCAATATCGGCTATGCGCTCTTGGAGGAACAGATCCCCGAGAGCGACACCACCACTTTTGCCAACCGCGAGGAAATCGCCGCCGCCGCGGTGGCGCGAATCACCAGCTTTTGGCGCATCAGCGCCGGCACGCGCCGCGACCTGACCGGTTCCGGCGGCACCATCACCTGGAACGGCGCCCTCACCTATGAAGACGAGTGCCTGCTGTTCGCCACCCGCCTCAACAAGAATTTTACCCGCGACCGCGACGTGCAGCCGGAAACCAGCCTATTGTTTACGATAAAGTTCAAGCATTTGGGTTGAATATGGCGGGCTGGGGGCAGGCCGGGCGCCGGCCCTCTAAAGATGGTTGCCGGGGAGCGGCAGAGGGTTATAACTCTGGCATAGAATGTCGATCTGGGACGAAATACCGCGCATCCGCGCCATTCTCGGCGGCGCCCTTCTGCTCGCCGCCGCCGCCGGGTTGCTTTTCACGCCGCCACAGCCGGCGCGCGGGCAGGAGATCATGCGCATCGCCGCCGTGGTCAATGACGAAGTGATTTCGATCTACGACCTGGCGGCGCGGGTCAATATCGTCGTCGCCTCATCTAACCTCAGGGACGCGCCGGAGTTGCGCCGCCAGATCGCGCCCCAGGTCCTGCGCACCCTGGTCGACGAATATCTGCAAACCCAGGAAGCAACGCGCCTCGATATCGCCGTCACCGAGGGCGAGGTCGAATTCACCATCGACAAGATCGAACAGAAGCGCGGATTGGGCGAAGGTGGGTTCGATAAATTCGTGCGCTCGAACCGGCTCGACCGCGAGGCGGTCATCACCCAGATCAAGGCCGAAATCGCCTGGACCAAATTGATCACACGGCGCCTCAACTCCGCCATCTCGGTCGGCGAGGGCGAGATAGACGAGGCGTTGGCGCGTTTGGAAAACAGCCGCGGGCAACCGCAATACCGCATCGCCGAGATTTTCCTTGCCATCGAATCGCCCGACCAGGAACGCGAGACCATCAGGGCGGCGGAGAATTTGCTGACGCAATTGCGCCAGGGCGCGACTTTCCAGGGCATCGCCCGGCAATTTTCGCAAAGCGCCACTTCCGCCGTCGGCGGCGACATCGGCTGGGTGATCCACGGCCAGTTGCCGGCTCAGATCGACGACATCCTGCCGATCCTGGAGGCGGGCGATGTCTCCAACGTCATCCGCTCCTTCGACGGCGTTCATATCATCAAGCTGATCGACCGGCGAACCGTGCTGACGGCAAACCCGCTCGATACCCGCCTGCATATGGCGCAGTTGATCGTCGAAGATTTCGGCGCTGACAGGGAGCTCGTGCTGGAGCAGATAAAGCGCGCCCACGGCGAAGCGGCGGATTGTCCCGACATGCTGCGCCGCGCCGGCGAATTCACGTCGCCGCAATCGGGCGACCTGGGCGAGCTTACCCTGGGCGACATGCCGCCGGAGCTGCGCCAGGCGGTACAGGATGTGCAGGCCATGCAATTGAGCGCCGCACTTCCCTTCGGCCGCGGCTTCAGGATGTTGATGGTGTGCAACCGCATCGAGGCCGAAGTCGAAATGCCGAGCCGCGCGGCGATGCGCCAGAATATCGGCAACCGGCGCCTGGAATTGCAGGCGCGGCGCTATCTGCGCGATCTCAGGCGAACCGCCTTCGTCGAATTTCGTGTCTAGCACCCGCCACCCCAGCCCCGACAGCAAGCTCGACAGCCTCGCCGAAACGATAGCCCGCCATGGCCTCGGCGCGCGCAAATCGCTCGGCCAGCATTTCCTTCTCGATGCCAATCTGTGCGCCAGAATAGCGCGCGCCGCCGAGCCCCTTGACGGCGTCACCGTGCTCGAAATCGGCCCCGGACCGGGCGGCCTGACGCGCGCGCTGCTGGACGCCGGGGCGCGCCGCGTCGTCGCGGTCGAGCGCGATGGGCGCTGTGTCGCGGCGCTGGCGGAGCTCGCCCGGGCGTGGCCGGACCGGCTCGAGATAATCGAGGCCGACGCGCTCAAGGTCGACCTCGCCGCACGCCTTCATGGTCCGGTGAAAATCGTCGCCAACCTGCCTTACAATGTCGGCACCGCGCTGCTGATCGGCTGGCTCGGCGCGCCCGAGCGCTATCAGAGCCTCACCCTGATGTTCCAGAAGGAAGTCGCCGCCCGCCTGACGGCGGCGCCCGGCAGCAAGGAATATGGCCGTTTGTCGATATTGGCGCAGTGGCGTTGCCGGACGCGCCGGCTTTTCGACGTCAGCGCCAAGGCGTTCACGCCGCCGCCCAAAGTCACCTCCAGCGTGGTGCAGCTGATTCCGCGCGCCACCCCACTGTTCCCGGCCGACGCAAACGCGCTGGCGCGGGTTACCGCCGCCGCGTTCGGCCAGCGCCGTAAGATGATGCGCGCCGCGATGAAGGGATTGGTCGCCGAGCCTGCGGATTTTCTCGCCGCCAATGGCGTCGACCCGCGGGCGCGGGCCGAAACACTGGATATAGAATTGTTCTGTGCCCTGGCCCGCGCCTTGCCGCCGGACGCGCAAAAATAATTTAGCTTGCCTCCGGCGCCGCTTGCCGTTAAATCCTCGCCCGCTATGACGAGCTTTTTCAAACAGCGACGACGACGCGCTTCGACACCCTCCGGGGTTTAGCGCCTGGCGGTGGATTCCGTGGCGCGGCCCCGCCGCCGCGCCATGTTTCACTGTCGAAAGCTCGTGTCATGTTTGAGATTTCCCGCGAGGGGCCCAAGGACGGCTCCGCCATCGAATCGTTGCTCGATACCGCCTTCGGAGCCGAGCGTCTCGCCCGGCCGTCATATCGCTTGCGCGACGGCATCAAAGCGCTCGGCGAGCTGTGCTTTATCGCCCGCCACGGCGCCACCGTCGCCGGCACGATACGCTTCTGGCCGCTCGCCATCCCCGGCGCACGATCGGCGCTCCTGCTCGGCCCGATCGCGGTAGACCCGGCGCATGGCAATCGCGGTATCGGCGGCGCCCTGATCGAACACGGCCTCAGCGCCGCCCGCGCAGGCGGCCACGACGCCGTGGCGGCGATCGGCGACGCGCGCTATCTCACCCGCTTCGGATTTCACCCGGCGCACGAATTCGCCCTCGAATTCCCGGCCGCCGTGGCGCCCGAACGGTTTCACGCTTTGCCACTGCGAGCGGGTGCTTTGAATGGCGGCGGTGGATTGGTGGGCAGGGTGAGTTAAGCAACCCGCAAACCGAATAAAGCCCTGCCCCTACCCAACGAGCGACGGAACCGAGAAAGACTCACACAAACGGCACACCCCCCGGAATGCTTCTTCAGCATTCCGGCAAGCGCGACTGCGCGCCCGAGTTAATACGAGGTAGCCAAGGGGGCGGACGCCCCCGCCCGGCGCTTGAGGGGCCAAACAAAAAGTGCGCGGATGCCCCCCCGACGCCCGCGAGCGCGTTCCACGCGCTTGGTTTCCCCCTTCTCCCCAACCCCTCTTCCCCTCTGGGAAGAAGGGCTTATCACTCAGCCCCGGTCCTCGGTCAGGGTTCTTACAAACTCATCCAACCCGGTATATCTCTCGCGGCGCGTTCGCTCGGCGATGAGGATGGCGCGGGCCTGGGCGACGCTGTCGTCGAGGGCGTAATTGATCAGCACATGATCATATTCGCCGTAATGGCTCATTTCATCGACCGCCTTGGCCATGCGCGCGGCGACCACTTCGGCGCTGTCCTGGGCGCGCCGGTGGAGGCGGCTTTCCAGTTCGCCGAGCGATGGCGGCAGCACGAACACGCGCACCACGTCGCGCGCCGCCGCGCGCGCCAATTGCTGGGCGCCCTGCCAATCGATATCGAAGATCACGTCGAACCCGCCGGCGAGCAGCTCCTCGACCTGGTCGCGCGGCGTGCCGTAGCAATGGCCGAACACCTCGGCATGTTCGAGAAATCCGCCTTGCCCGGCGATCTGGTCGAATTTCGCCTGGCTGACAAAGTGATAGTCGCGCCCGTCCATTTCGTCGGGGCGCTTCGGCCGCGTCGTCGCCGAGACCGACATGCGCATTCCCGGCTCGAGCTCCAAGAGCCGGCGCGCGATCGAGGTCTTGCCGGCGCCCGAAGGCGAGGAGAGGACGAACAAAACCCCGCGCCGCGCGATCCGCCCATCGCTGTCGTTTGTCATGCCGTCGCCGTCCTCACTCAATGTTCCGCACCTGCTCGCGATGATTCGATATCTTCATTGTTTTTCTGACTAAGTCTTTCCGACTGTTCGCTCTCGGATAGCCGGCAAACCACGGGCCCGGCCACGCCATACATTTGGGCGGCCACCCTATGGCGGCTGATCTAACGACAGTACCAATGGAGAGCCTATGCCAACATGAAAAAATTTCCCCACCATACGCACGCGCGGAAAATTATGGCCGCCACCCCTGCCCGAACTTTCGCCGCGGGCTGCTCAAACGGCCGCGCGGTGCTATCCTTGCGCTCCAACAAACAATCGCCGAACCGGGGAGCGAGACCATGCCCACCACTATCGAGATCGAAACCAAAGACCGCATCCGCCATATCCGGCTCAACCGGGTGAAACAGATGAATTCGCTGTCCTTCGAACTGATGGACGAACTTTCCGCCGCGCTCCGCGAGGCCGACGCCGACGACGACATCCATGTCGTCGTTCTCGGCCATAACGGCGCGCATTTCGGCGCCGGCTACGACCTCAACGCCGACTGGGAGGGGCGTTTCGGACGGAAATCCGCGATCGGCGCGCGGAATATGCTGCGTGCCTGCGCCGCCTTTGAGTTCGCGCCGTGGGATTGCTCCAAGCCCGTCATCGCCATGGTGCGCGGCTACTGCCTGGCGGGAAGCTGCGAGTTGGCCATGATGTGCTGCGTCACCTTCGCCTCCGAGACCGCCATGTTCGGCGAGCCCGAGATTCGTTTTTCCGCGGCGCCGCCGGTCGTCGTCATGCCCTGGCTGATCGGGCTGAAGAAGGCCCGCGAGCTGCTCTATTCGGGCGAGTTGATCGACGCAGATGAGGCACTTCGTCTCGGCATGATCAACCATGTCTTGCCGGGCGGTGAACTCGAGGCCGCGACCTTAAAATACGCCCGGCGTGTCGCGCAAATCTCGCTCGAAGGTCTCAAGACGACCAAGGCGGCGATCAACAAGGGGGCTGAGATCGCGGGCTTGCGCGCCGCCATCGACTACGGCGTCGAGACCGGGGCGCTTCTCGATTCGACACCCACCGAGGTCTACGTGAAGTTCTCGGAAATAATCAGGGAGGAGGGGCTCAGCGCCGCGATTCGCTGGCGCGAGAGCCAGTTCGAGGAGTAGGGCGGAATGGCCGCTCGGCAACGCTCAAAACCGACGCCAACAGCCATAGGCAGACTCAAGGCGTTCCGCAAACAGAGTTGAATCCTGGACCACCGAGACATCCGCGGTTTGATCCTACAGTTGCGCTTGGACGGGCGAAGGTCCGCCGGGTGGTGGCCAAGCTGGCGATCCGCCCGCGCCAACGCCGTCTGTATGACCGGCGGTCACTCCAGAGCCGCGAGGCGCTTCGCGGCCAGCGCCCGCTTCCGACGCGGACCGCAGACAGAAATTGCTTGGAGAGTTGCCTTTAGTGGTCGTAGTCTCACGGCAGGCAAGCCGAATGAGGCAAGTCAAATGGGGAATGGCGGGAAAAACAAGGAGAAAGACATGATCAACAAGAACATATTGTTGCGCTCGTGTCATTTGTGTGTGCTCTGTTGCATTTGGCTCAGTTTCTGTTTTTTCTCGTTCTGTTCCTCAAATAGG
>PVBE011973596.1_pt1 | contig 19705 bp, 19 predicted proteins | sample 1631181 | NCBI WGS metagenome assembly PVBE01 (sample SAMN08397723, study PRJNA350692) | Marine metagenome, whole genome shotgun sequencing project. | isolation source: water | place: Pacific Ocean | collected 2012-04 | reverse complement strand
TCTCTTCTGGGGGGTACTTCCTTCGGGTGGCCGATCGAACCTGACGAACGAATCGCTTGGTGTCCTGGATTCGCTCTTTTGCGGCTAGGTTCTTATCTTCTGTGTTCTCGATCACTGCTGCTCCTTCCCTGGGGACATTCTCTCCCCTGTCAGGAGCTCGCTTTATCTACCGACTGTCTCTATTAATTTCAGGCCTAAATGTGTCCCGCTTTCGCTGACGGTCTACAGGGCCAGCCAGTTCATTTCCAACCTGAAAGAGGCGCATGTCAAGAATCTGAGCAAGAATTGCGACGAACGGGTATCGGCGTCTGACGGCTAATCTGGCAGAGGAGAAGAGATCTCCAAAAACGCGTCAAACTTCTCTGATGCCTTATCCAAAAGCAGCTGATAATCCTCCTTGAGTACGTAGCGCTCTGCTATAAGCTGACGAGCACATTCTCCCACCAACTTTAAATATTTTGTTTTGGGCGGATACCTTTCCTGAATGGACAAGCGTGGGTCATTTCGAGATTTTCGCTCCTCCATGGTTCTTGCGAAAGGTATCGTAGATCCAGATAACAATAGTTGTTTTCCTGGTCCGCCCATGTCTTGGTGTCGTGAATGCCAACCGGTATAAGTCGCCAGAGGAACCGCGACGTCGGGCAGCCTGATCCCGGTCACTTCGTTGCCGTCCTCGTCTACGTCTGACACATAATCCGGATAAGGTTCCCCAACCTTCGGAGGAAGGGTGTTGGCGACCCAGGACCCATCTGACTGGCCGAAGTCAAGTTGAAGAAATGGAATCAGGGGCGTGGGAATTTCCACTCCAACCAACTCTTTCAGCCGATCACGAAGGTTTTCCCTTTTCACAGCTGTGCCGTCCGAGACCTTAGGGTATGTGTTTGCGGGCGGTTCTATGTCGGAAGAAACCCAGGCATCCATGTTTTCGAGGGCGGCCCGTCCTAAAGGCTTCCAGTCGTTGACGTTGAAGAAGGTCTGTGCTTTCGTATCGGCGAGTGGCCCCGCATTAACGTTCGTTAGCGGCAGGTTGAATCCGACGTGCTGGGTGCCCGACATCATGTAAACGCGAACGTTGTGGGGAATCTCTGCGTCCTCGCCGTTGATTTTGGTGTGTACCAGCGCAGCTTGAGCCATCCAGTATTCTGCCGACGTGTTGATGTAGATGGTTTTAGGGACGCATCCAGCGCGGATGGCCCTCGTCATGATACCTTCGTTGACCCCGCCTGCCGGGTCATCATCCGGAAAATCGGTGTGTGGATAAATCAGGCCTGTATTGGGTGGTTCCACAGCGGATAATTGGGCGAATCTCCAATTCGCAGTGGATCTTCGACCGCCACCAATGAATGACAAGACGCCGTCGAAAACCTGGCGACCCAACTCATCTGCGTTAAGGCCCATAAAAAGAAATTGTCTCAGGACCGCGCCGGATTGCGAGTAACCGACACCGTAAGATCTCTCCGTACCACAGTAGAGTGGATCGGACAAATCCGTCAGATCATGTCTGAAATGGGAGGCGACGTCACGCATTGCGGCGAGCCCGATGCCCGTTAGAGGAGTACCTGAAGCCTTGTAAACGAGCTCATAAACCAATCCAGCTTCAAAGCCGTCTTCGAAGTAGATAGTGTCTTTGCAAGGGACAACGACCCCGCTCAATTTCCTGCCGAAAGACCATTTGTGTCTGGGTATAATGTCGCCGGCAGGGTCCGACAGGTTGTCTTTTACAGTCAAGACCGCCGTTTCTTGTTTCAAATCTGACGGGGTGTTTACCTGATGCCCTGCATGAGAGAGAAACCATTCGTTAGTGTCTGATTCGGGCTGTGTTCTGCAAAGTACGTTCCCTGTGATCGGTTTTCCATCCTTTATGGGTATCGGTGATTGGATCCTCACCCAGTCGCCATCCGGACTAATGTCATGTTGCCACCCGCAGGTCAAGATGGAATAACCTTTTTTCAGCGGCCATGCATCCCCAGGCCATACTGACCCAAAGCCCAACTCCGGAGGTGGATCGAGTTGATTCATTCTGTTTAATACAACTCGCCGCCCCCTGTTCGGAACGTCAAATAGAAGCCGCCCGTTCCCACGGCCGGTTTCGAGGGGTCTCAGCAGGACGAAATCTGCGGAATACCTAACCAATCCCGCATGATCCGTGGGCGCATACTCGATGTCATTTATCACCTTGTTGACTTCCAGATTTGGGTCGATGGTGAGGTAGGCTTTGCCCTTGATCTCCAGAAACGGACCAGCGTTCGCAAAACTGTTGCCCCCGTCGAATTCGTTGACTGTGTAATCAAAGTACGTTGCCGCCATCTGAAAGTCCTTCCTTGAACTTAGGCCTTCAATATTTCCCGTCTTTCCAAGATCTTCTCCATCAAGGGTTTCATAGAAAGGTTGCGCGAGATCTCCAGCGACTCGTGTAATAAACTGACGGCATGCTGTTGGTTATCCTCCCCACTTAGTTCTGTCAATACATTGGCATAATCATAAAGAGCCCATGCCAGTTCAACCACGGCCCCTGATCTGCGGGTGAAATCAACTGATGTCTCCAAATATGTAATGGCTTTGTCATGATCTCCGATCTTGAAATAGATATTGCCAATTATCCGATCTACCGCTAGGCCCACGAAAAGTTTTCCGGTAACTGATTCCAAGACACGTAGGCTGGTTTTTGGGTCTAGGCCTTCAGCAGGACCAAGGGCAACAGAAGTATTCGCCATCAGTTCCACGTACGGGGAACCACCCTCACCAATGAGGAAGTCCGCGACCGCAATACCCGCACTCATAAGCTCTTTTTCCCCTGTTAATCGGCTTGCGATCATATTTGCAAGACCGAACTGGGCCCAGGGCAGATTCGGACCCCGCGGCGTCGCTTCCGCAACCTTTTCGAGTGTCCTGAGTTGCGTTAATCCCCCAGCGATGTCACCATTTTGAATTTCAAGGAGCGTTAAGCCAAACAACGCTTGGGTTTGAACGGGAGATATTGATAGGCTTTCTGTATAGTGTTGCCTGGCCTTGTTCCAATTCCCAACGGTATCCCAAACTCTCGCGCACAGCGCATGAGACAGCGCTACTTCATTCCTGTTCCTCAATTGTTCTGCAACACTGACCGCCGTCTTTTCGACTTGCTGGGCTCCTAGTAAGTCACCTCCGGAAATCCTGGCGTTTAATGCCCATATAGTCGCATTCCATTCGGATACAGGATCGTCCACTTTGTCCGCAAGTGCGAGCGCTCTTGAACTTTCCTCGAGAGCGGAATCCCATTTCAGATGGAACCAATCGACTGCCGATCTGTTTGACGAAATTCCCAGCTGGAGTTCCCATTCACCAAGCCGATCGGCGATGTCCCTTGCGGTGTCCAGATGCTCGGATGCCGCCCGGTAATCGCCGGCCATAAGGCCAGCAGCCAGAGCATATCGTATGTGTACTTGTGCGGCTTCAATCGAATTGGATCCAACAATGTCAAGCGATCTCTCCAACATACCCAGCGACTGACTATCGCTCAAGCCCAGATTAAGAGGGACAGGGAACGTAGAAACTTCAACCGCCATTGCAGTCATCTTGGATTGACGATAATAGTCGAACGCTGAAGCAAAGCTGTTGATGACCGTTTCCGTTGTGCCGTTTGTCGAAGCTACGCAAGCCCTTCCTAAACCAAAGAGCAAATTAGCCTTCGTTGAATTCATTGGAGAATTTTGTAGAACAAAGAGTGCCTGTTCAAAAAACGCCTGCGCTTCCTCGAAGGCGCTGTTGTCCAGCGCCCTCTGCCCAGCGACCATGGAGTATCGGACCAGCTTATCGGTGCCGACCATGGCCTGAGCCTGTTCGAAGTGGAAGGCGAGCTCAGCGGCATGGTCTTCGGAGTGCTCGCCGTACAGTGTCTCGAGGGACTCTGCTATGCGGGCATGCAGCCTGACCCTGCGGGTCAGCGACAGCTCATCCATGAGCGTTTCCTGCAAGAGCGCATGGGTGAACTGGTATCGTCCGACGGAGTCGGGCAACTCCTCGATGACCCTCGCGGCCAGGGCCTCCTCCAAGACGTCCAGGAGCATGTCTTCGGAGAGGTCTTCGACCAGGGCCTTTATCTGATCGAACTCGAACTCTCTTCCCACGATGGAGGCCATGGTGAGCGAGTCGTTGCACCGTTCGGACAGGCGGTTGAGTCTTCGGCCGATGACCTCTCGCACGCCCTCGGGTATCCTTACGGTCCAGGACTCGGTCTGGCGTCCGGTGGCTGAGGATGATGCGCCCCCGTTCTGTCCCAGTTGCCCTTCCTGGACGAGCAGTCGGACAACTTCGGTGACGAACAGGGGGTTGCCCTCTGTCTGGGTGTAGACGGCGTTGACTAGGGCGGTATCGGCTCGCACCCCCGCTGCCACCTCGACGAACCGTTCTACGTCCTGCTGGCTCAGCCCTCTGAGCAAGACCCTTTGGAAGGCCCTTTCGCGGGTGAGTTCACCCAGGGACTCGGCCAGAGGGTGCTGACGTGACAGTTCGACGTCGCGGTATGTTCCGATGAGTAGCAGTCTGGAGTTTGCGATCTCCCTTGCGACGAACTGCAGGAGAAGTAAGGAGGGTTTGTCGGCCCAGTGCAGGTCGTCGAGGATGATGACGAGAGGTCTGGCCTCGGAGGCGGACCTGAGGAAGGCGGTGATGGAGTCGAAGAGTCTGAAGCGGGCCTGTTCAGGTTCGAGTTGAGGAGCGGGCTGGAGTCCTGGCAGCTGGGTTTTGACGTCGGGAACGACCTCTGCGATGTCTGCGGCCCCTGCACCCATCTCGGTCTGAGCCTTTGGGGTTCGGTGTCTCTGACGTAGCTTCTAATGGCCTGGACCCACGGCCAGTATGGCGGGACTCCCTGTTCTTCGTAGCACCTTCCCCACAGGACCCTCGCGCCCCGGAGGCCGGCGTATGTTGCCAGTTCCTGTGAGGTGCGGGTCTTACCGATGCCGGGCTCGCCGACCAGGGTCATCATTCTGCCCCTTCCGGAGAGGACGTCTTCTAGACCTGCCTTGAGGTCTCCCATCTCCTGCTGTCTGCCGACGAAGACTCCCTGTGCCACGGAGTCCAGGGCGTTGGTACCCTGGTCCGAGGTCTCTGTTCCCGCGACGGCCGGGGCCTCCATGCTGACTGAGGGGTCGAGTCCGTCCAGGACGGTGAGGACGTCGGATGCCGAGCCGGGCCTTTCTTCGGGGTTTTTGGCCAGGAGCCTGAGGATGAGGGCCTCGAGGGGTCTGGGGCACTCTCCGTTGTGCCATGTAGGGGAGACAGGGGGAGTGTTGATGTGCTGTCCGATGATGGATACGGAATCGTCTCCGAGGAAGGGAGGTCTGCCGGTGACCATCTCGTAGAGCATGGCCCCGAGGGAGTAGAGGTCTGCTCTGTGAGTGACGTCACCTCCCATGGCCTGTTCGGGGGGCATGTATGAGACGGTGCCGACCATCATGCCCTCCTGTGTGAGTCGGCTTCTGTCGGAGGCGACGGCGAGGCCGAAGTCACCTATCTTGGCGACTCCGTCTGCGGTGAGCCAGACGTTGCCTGGTTTGAGGTCCCTGTGGACGATGCCTCGGGAGTGTGCGAACTCGAGGCCCCTGCATGTTTCGGAGGCTATGGAGATGGTTTGTTCGAGGGAGAGTCGGTGTTGTGGAGCGTCCTCGAGGATACCCTCGACGTCGCCACCGCCCATGAGTTCTGTGACCATGAAGGGCTGTCCGTCGTGGTCGCCCAGGTCGAAGACGGTTACGATGTGTGGGTGTGAGCCGAGTCTGCCCATGGCCTGAGCCTCACGATTGATGCGGGTCAGGCCGACGAAATCTAGCCCTTCGGTCTTGATCAGAGCGAAGGCAACGTCCCTGTCGAGGAGGGTGTCGTGGGCGAGGTAGACCATTTTCTTACCGCCCTCACCGAGGAACCTGTTTACTTCGTAACGTCCGTCGGAGAAGGATGTGGGCGTCTGCTTTTGCGCGGGAGGTGTCGGGAGTACCGGAGCCTCAGGGGCGACAGGAGCCTCTGTCGGCGTGTGCGCTTCGACGGCAGGTGCGGGTGTGGCCCCCAGCCTGCGTTCGGCCATTCGTAAGAACGCCAGGGCATCCGAATTCTCTTCGTCGAGGTCCGTCACGTCGGAAGCGAGGTCATGGACCTCCTGCCAGTTCCTCGAGATCAACGCATTGTCAATTTCGTCAAGGAGCCGTTCTATATGAGCCTGAATACGTTCTGTGGTCATGGGAACCGTGGCCTCCTGTTGAGGCGCCATCGTACGAAACTGCCCACCAAAACACAACAACGACCTCGAATCAGAGGGTGCAGTTATGGAGATATGTTGTGGTGAACAGTTGGCCGATATTGACTCAGGTGTAGGAGTCCCATGTTCGGGATTCGCTGAAGTGAACCGGGATCGGAGCCCCGTGGGCGGGGTTGAGGAATCCGTGAGGGTCTCACGTGCCGTTACGACGGATTTGCAGTACTCCCGAAAACTCATCGAACCATTCGAACCCTACTAGCACTCAGCTACGGTTCAGGCACGGCTTAAGGGTTCGAATGAGGATTCGAGGGTTCGAAACATTTCCGAACGACCTAGGCTATACTTGCGCTTAGAGGCAGGCCAACGCTTTTAGGAGGCTGGGTCATGTCTTGAAACCCCACGATAGGCCTCCTTGCGCTGTAGATCTTCACCAGGAATGCGCGCGGATTACTCGGTGCGCGGATCCCCACAAAACGCTTCGAATGGGTCAACGCTCACTCGGATGTGGACTCATATTCAAGCGCATGGTAACGTGTCATCGGATGGAAGTCACGTCGCTCGTCAAGATCGCAACAAGGTCAAATGCCGCATCCGCGTCTTTCGGTTTGTGCGGCGGCTCGTGACGACGAATGGATGTCTGACAGACGCAACGCTCGATCCGATCGAGGAGGACTATGTCAGGTCCAAATAACTACAAACTGATACGGTCCGGCCGCCTGATCGACGCCCGGGGCGGGCCGCCAATTGAGCGCGGCGCGGTGCTGGTGCAAGGTTCCACGATAGTCGCCGTTGGCCGAGAAGCCGACGTTGCGGCGCCGGAAGGCGCGCCGGTCGAGGAATTCGACTACCCTGGCATGACAGTGATGCCGGGCATGGTTGACTGCCACACGCATCACAACGGAATTGGCGACGGCAGGGCTGGTGACGAACTTGTTACGCTGCCCGATGAAGTTCTCACGTTGCAATCCGCCCGCAATGCCAGGGCGAACTTGTTCTCGGGCGTCACGTCGATCCGCGAGAACGGCCCCAAGAATATGACGATGTTCCGTCTGAGAGATGCGATTAATCAGGGTCTCGCCATCGGACCGAGAATGGTGCTCTGCGGCAGGCCCGTGGCGATTGTCGGCGGGCACATGGGCTACTTCGGCTCCGAAGTCACCGGACAGACCGAGGTTCGGGCGATGACCCGACAGCTCATCAAAGAGGGCGCCGACTACATCAAGATCACCGCCACCGGCGGCAGCACGCGCACTTCGTTCCCTCTCCGCCCGTCCTTCGACGTTGACGAGCTCCGCGCCGCGACCGACGAAGCACGGAAGTTTGGGAAGCTCACCGCGACGCATTGTTTGTCCTCGGAAGGCATCGCCTACTCGCTCGAGGCCGGCGTCGACATGATTATTCACTGCACGTATCGAGATGCAGACGGGTCGGACAACTTCCGTCAAGACATCGCCGAACGAATCGGCGAGCAGGGCGCCTTCGTGAATCCGACAATCCACGTTGCGCGTTCCAGCGTTTGGGCGATTCGGCGTCGTGCGGAGCGACAAGAAAAGCTGACGCGCGATCAGCAATCGACGCTGGACACCGGTCTCCGCAACCTTGAGCAACGACTTGAGGATTGCCGCAAGATGATCGATATGGGCCTGAAGGTCATCACCGGCTCAGACTCGTCCTGGGGCGACTACCAACTCGGCAACACCGTGTATGAGACCGAGTTGCTGGTCGAAGCAGGGTACACGCCGATGCAGGGCGTATTGTCCGTGACGAGTGAGGCGGCCAAGGCCCTCGGGATCGACTCGGGGGTTGGGACACTAGAGCCGGGCAAAGAAGCGGACATCATCATCGTGGACGGCGACCCGTCAACCGATGTCAACGCCCTGTGGAACGTCCGCGACGTGTTCAAAGCCGGCGACCGCATCGAGCGCGGCTCGGACGAGTCGGTAGGAAGAGTTCGACAGCAACCAGGGTAAAATCGATCTTGGAACCCGCGAGCGAGCTCAATTCGTTCGCCGATCAGCGGAGGAAGACAGCAAATGACATCGACCGGGGAAAGCTTTCGATTACTGAAAGCCAGTCGACTCATCGACGGACTCGGAGGTCCCGTACGAGAGCGGGCCACCGTGTTGCTTGAGGGCGACAAGATTCGACAGGTCGGCACAGAAGAAACCGTGTCGGCGCCGGACGGCGCGGCTGTCGAAGAAGTTGACTACGGCGACAGAACGATCTTGCCAGGGCTGGTCGACTGCCACGTTCATCTGATAGGCATCGGTGACGGCAGGGCGGGAGACGAACTGACGACGCTTCCGGACGAAGTTCTTACCGTTCAGGCCGCGCGCAACGCCAGGGCGCACCTCTATTCCGGCGTGACCACGATCCGCGACTGCGGCGCCAAGAACCAGACCACATTCGCCCTGCGGCAGGCGGTGGAGATGGGCATCACACCCGCTCCGAGGCTCATCCTGGCGGGCAGGCCAATGGCGATTGTGGGCGGACACCTGAGCTATTTTGGGGTCCAGGCGACGGGCCCGGTCGAATGCCGCGCGGCCGTTAGGCAGCTCATCAAGGAAGGCGCGGACTACATCAAGATCACCGCGACCGGCGGCAGCACGAGAACGTCGTTCCCGCTGCTCCCGTCGTTCACCGTCGAGGAGCTGACGGCGATCTGCGATGAAGTCCACAAGTTCGGCAAGCACGCCGCAGCTCATTGCGCGTCGTCGCAAGGCATGGTCAACGCGCTGGATGCGGGTGTCGACACCATCATCCACGGTATACACAAGGAACGAGACGGAGTCAATCGTTTCAGGCCGGAAATCGCCGAGTGCATCGCGGAGCAAGGCGTTTTCGTCAATTCGACGCTAAACGGCGCAAGGGCACGCATCGAGCTGCTCGAGGCGACGCAAGAAGAAGTCGGATTGACCGACGCCGACAAAGCCCAACTCGACACGATGCGCGCCGAGCACGAGGTGCGACTCGACGATTTCGCCCGAATGCGTTCCGCTGGCGTCACGATGGTCTGCGGTTCGGACTCCGCCTGGGGCAACTACAAGATGGGCGACTTCCAAAGCGAGATAGAGGCCGCCGTCATCGCTGGCATGTCGCCGACAGAGGCCATCGTAGCGTCTACGAACGACTCCGCTCGATCGTGCTGGACCGAAGACTCGGTCGGCAGCCTCGAACCGGGCAAGAACGCCGACCTGCTGATCGTGGACGGCGACCCGACGCAACGCATCTCAGATCTGCGCAATATCGTCGACGTCATACAAGGCGGCGCGACGGTGGATCGCGGGAACTTCATCTAACCTGCACGGGGCCCCAAAGACGGATCGAGCCCAGATCGAGCGAGGACTTGTTCAGTGACGAACCGGCGTCACTCACGAGTCGGGACAGCGCGGCTCGGTGTGCAGCGGCGAAGCCTCGCCGTCCTTCCGCGCTCGGAAGGACGGGGTGTCCCGAGAGTACTCTCGCGGGTGGGCAGGTGGGACAGAACAAGTTCGGATAACGCCGCTTCCCATCACGAACATTGGCCAATTACACTGTTCGGCTCGCATGAGATTCCGTACGGCACATTAGCTGGCGCCCTTCAAGCTACTTCTCGATGGGCGCGCCGATAATCGAACCGTACTCGGTCCACGAACTGTCGTAGTTGCGAACCTTCGGGTATGGGAGCAACTCAGTCAGAACGAACCAAGTGTGAGCCGACCGTTCGCCGATGCGGCAATACATCACGACCTCGCCGTCGGCAGTGATGCCTCCGCGCCGGTAGACCTCCTTGAGATCGTCCACGGCCTTGAACGTGCCGTCGGCCTGATTGATTGCCGAAGACCACGTGATGTTGACCGCGTTGGAAATGTGGCCGCCGCGTTGAGAGCCCTCTTGCGGCAGATCCGGCGCCGCCAGGAGTGCTCCGTCGAACTCCTCGCGAGATCGCACATCGACCAGCCCGACGCTGTTGGCGGTGGTTGCGCGGTCGACGACATAGTCGCGCGTGGCTCGGATTGATGTGTCGGCTTCCGACACGCGGTACACGTGGCGGTCGATGCTCGGTAGCTCCGCGGTACGCGCCCGGTCCTTGGCGAGCCATTTTGTGCGACCGCCGTTCATCAACGACAACTTCCGGCGTCCGTAGATGCGCATCTGCCAGAATGTGCAAGCCGCGAATCAGTTGCTGTTGTCGCCGTAGAGAACCACGTGGGTGTTGCGACTGACGCCGGACTCGCCCAGAAGTCGCTGCATCTGTTCTCTCGACAGGATGTCACGCGTGAGTTGATCGTTGAGTTTGGCGGTTCAGCCCCAGCCGACGGCGCCGGGAATGTGTCCGCTCACATGCGGTTGTGTCCGCGTCCACTTCGACGGTCCTGACATTGGCGTCGTCGAAGTGTTCTTCGACCCAGTCGGTTTCGACGACCGATTCCGGGTGGGCGAAGCCGTGGCGCGAACCTGCTATTCTTCTCGGTGTTCGCGGCATGTCAAATAACCATCGAGTTCGGGTGAGTGGGGTCGATCATGTCGATGCGATCCCGCCGGACGTACAACCGCCCGCGCTGTGAGCGTCTCTGCGTTCCGGCGCGGGCGGCGTATTGGTTTAGCGATTATGGTGGCGGCGGGGCGCTAGTCGCCGATGACCGGCGCGCCGCAGAACTGCTCGTAGTCGATAAGCTCGGTGACCGTAGGGTTATCGCCGCACAGCGGGCATTCCGGATTGCGCCTGAGCTTGACTGTTCGGAAGTCCATGTCCAGCGCGTCGATCAAGAGCAAGCGGCCTGAGAGGGACTGGCCTGCGCCTAGAATGACCTTCACCGTCTCGGTGGCCTGAATCGTTCCGACCATGCCCGGCAGCATACCCAGGACGCCTGCCTCGGCGCAACTCGGCACCTCGCCGGGAGGCGGGGGCGTCGGGAACAGGCAGCGATAGCACCCCTCGCCTGGCTTGAACACCGTCGCCATGCCGTCGAACAGCAGGATGCTGCCGTCGACCAGCGGCTTGTCGCTGAGGTACGCGGCATCGTTGACCAGGTAGCGGGCCGCGAAGTTGTCGGCGCCGTTGACGATGACGTCATAGTCCTTGATGATCTCGAAAGCGTTGTCGGACGTCAGCGGCTCTTCATGCGTGATGACCACCGTGTCGGGGTTGTACGCCTTCAAGGTCTCGACCGCCGACTGAACCTTGGGCTTGTCGATGTCGTCGTTGAAGTGGAGAATCTGTCGCTGCAGGTTGGTCACGTCGACGGTGTCGAAGTCGACGATTCCAATCGTGCCAACGCCCGCCAGCGTGAGATAGATCGCGATGGGCGAGCCCAGGCCCCCTGCGCCGACGATCAGAACCTTCGCATCGATCAGTTTTCGCTGTCCGATGCTCCCCACCTGAGGCATGATGATGTGCCGGCTGTACCGCCGTACCTGGTACGGTGTCAGCGGACTTGTTTGCGTCTTTGTCGCCATCTAGAGCCCTCCAAAATCCATTTGTGAAACAAATACCCGTCAATTTGGATGCGCAAGTCGTGGCGCGGGTTCGAGGAAAACAAAAAGGCTCTGCCGTTCAACGCAGGGTGCACGCCCGGGAGCCTTGTGGCTGTGCGGTCCCGCGGCGCCGGATACGAATCCGACAGTCGGAACAGTGCCTACGGCTCGTTAGCTTGTGCGCCTTGCGTCGATTTTCAGAGCCATGCTACAACACATCCCCGTGAGGGATTTGTGGGAAATCAGTGTGCCCAAAATGCGCTCAATTCATCGGGTTCGACTACCGATGAATTATAGCACGGGCCGGATATGGCTTCAATATGCCTGCTTGCTTTGACTTTTGCGCACGGGCAGTTGAAACCGTCAAATGGTCATCAACTGAATAAATTGCGCCCATCGCGTCTCGCGATGCTGTGCATCCGTCCATGGTGAGCCACGCCCCGTTCCGTCCGCCCTGAGTCCCGATTGCATTGGGATTATGTCCGCAGGACGGACAATGCATGAGACAGCAACGGCGCTTGAAATGTGTCATTCTGATCCTTCCGCCCGCGGAAGGATCAGAATGACACATTTTTCTGGCGCCACATTATTTGTTTATCGCCATTTGACGGTAGCCGGTAGCCGCCATATCATCGTCAATGTCATGAGTCGCCTCGTTGTAGTCACCAACAGAGTCCCTGCGGCTGACGAGTTGGCCCGCCTTGAGCTAGGCTCGGTCGCCGACGGTGGGCTGGTGAGCGCGGTTAAATCGATGATGCTCCGCCAACGAGGATTGTGGCTGGGCTGGAGCGGCCGCAGCACCAGTCGCGGCAGGCCGGCCGCGCCCGGAGCCACACACTCCGCCGGACCGGTGGACCTGGTCACGATCGATCTGACAGAAGACGAGCTCAATCTCTACTACACAGGGTTCTCAAACCGCACGCTCTGGCCCCTGCTCCACGGCTTCGTTGAACGAGTCTCGATACGGCGCGAGTTGTATAGGGCGTACCAGAGAATCAACCGTCGGTTTGCGGAGACCCTATTTCCGATGCTCAGGCACGACGACTTGGTTTGGGTGCACGACTACCAGCTATTCCTCGTCGGCCAATACCTGCGGCAAGCGGGCTGGAAAGGGAAGCTGGGGCATTTTCTTCACGTCCCGTTCCCGGCTCCTGAGATATTCGACATCTTGCCCTGGGGCCCCGAAATTCTCCGTGGGCTCATGTACTACGACCAGGTGGGCGTTCACACGGCAGACTATCAACAGAACCTCGCTCGGGCGCTCGCCGCCGAAACGGACGGGAATTGGGACGGGAGCATCTTCTCGCGAGGGCGCGACGCAACCCGGATCGGCGTATATCCGATCGGCATCGACCCCGACGAATTCCAGGGGCCGTCGAGGTTTTCGGCCCCGAGTCTCTCCGACGTGCTGTCGTTGCCGCCCGGACCGGATAACAAGATCATCGTGGGCGTGGACAGACTCGACTACACCAAGGGCATCCCGTTGCGGCTGCGTGCGTTCAACCGCATGCTCGAACGCCACCCGACCATGCGCGGGAAGGTTACCTTCATCCAGATCTCCGCGCCCTCCAGAACTCGCGTCCCCGAGTACGTGAAGGAGCGAGAAGACGTCGAGATGTTGGTCGGTCAGATCAACGGCAAGTTTTCCGAGAGGGGTTGGGCGCCGATCAGTTACCTATACCGATTTTTCCCGCAGCACGACCTCGCCAGGTTCTAACACGACGCCGACGTCGGCATGGTTACACCTTTGCGAGATGGAATGAATCTAATCGCAAAAGAGTTCGTCGCAGCGCAAGGGGAGGACCCCGGAGTTCTCGTGCTTTCGCGATTCTCGGGCGCAGCGGTCGAGATGGTCGACGCCCTGATCGTAAACCCGTACGACATCGACGGCACGTCGGAAGCGTTGTACGCGGCGCTGAGAATGCCTGAAACCGAACGCATCGAGAGGTGGCGCTCCATGATGAAGGTGGTGAATCGCACAACGGCTGAAAAGTGGGGCGAAAGTTTCGTTGCCGATCTGGAACGTGGCACGGAAGGTGAAACTGAATGACGTCAACCAACGAAAACGTCTCGGCTTTCGACGAGGTCAACGTATTCTTCGATCGCGCGGCCGATCGACTCGGTCTCGGAGACGGACGGCGTGAAATGCTTCGCACGCCATGGCGGGAGCTTCAAGTATCGATTCCGGTGCGCATGGACGACGGAACGATCAAAGTCTTCGCCGGGTACCGAATCCAGCACAATGGCGCGCGCGGACCGTACAAGGGCGGCATACGATATCACCCGGAGGCGAACCAAGACGAAATCAGGGCGTTGAGCTCGCTGATGACGTGGAAGACGGCTCTGGTCGAGATCCCGTTTGGCGGCGCCAAAGGAGGGGTCCAGTGTGACCCGACGCAGCTCAGCGAAGGCGAACTGAATCGGCTGACCCGACGATTCACGGCGAACATTGAGCACTTGCTGGGAGTCAGCCGAGACATACCCGCGCCCGACCTCGGGACCAATTCACAAACGATGGCTTGGATGATGGACGCCTACAGCCAGATACACGGCCATACCCCGGCGATCGTTACCGGCAAGCCGGTCGAACTCGGCGGCTCCGTCGGTCGAGATTCTGCTACGGGACGAGGCGTCGTATACGTTACGCGCGAAACGGCAGTCGACCTCGGGATGGACCCCACGGGCGCCAGGGTCGCGATCCAAGGCTTCGGTCAGGTCGGCTCATGGACTGCACGCATAGCCGGCGAACTGGGATGCATGGTCACCGCGGTGAGCGACGTTCAAGGCGGGATCCATAACGATCGCGGCATCGACGTAGAGCAACTGGTCAAATATCAAGCCGAGGCCGGCACGGTCGTAGGTTTCCCCGGAACTGAGCGCATCACAAACGAGGAACTGATCGAACTGGACTGTGAAATCCTGGTCCCGGCTGCGATCGATCGTGTGATCCATCAAGACAACGCACCTCGCGTGAAGGCCATGGTCGTGGTCGAAGCCGCGAACCACCCGGTGACGCCCGAGGCCGACGACATCCTCAACGACAGGGGCGTCAAAGTCATCCCCGATGTTCTCGTCAACGCGGGAGGCGTGGTGGTCTCCTACTTCGAGTGGACTCAGAACCTGTACCAGCATCAGTGGGACATGACTCGTGTCAACGATGAGTTGAACAAGATCATGACGCGGGCTTACCGCTCCGTTGCTGACAGAGTTGCACGCGACAAGATCACCCATCGAGACGCATCGTTCCAGATCGCCGTTGAGCGAGTAGCCCACGTCAGTCGCCTGCGCGGATTCATCTAATCGGCCGTCGTCTACGTCGGGGCGCGTGCCGTCTCCTCGCAACGACGGTTCAAATTCGCGAAACGGTCTTTGCCACTGAGCCGAAAACCGGACTAACCTGATTATCGGCTAAGCTGCGGAATGTCCTCGCGCAAGTAATGGGCGGACCGAAACACGGCGTTCGTCGGATTCCCGTCCGGGTCTTCGTGGTAATGAGGGTTGATGTACTCCCACACGACCTGACCTTCGGGCGTGACCTGAAACAGCCTGCCGAAATTTCCCTCCGTGATCAGCGTATTTCCGTTCGGCAGCCTTCGCGCTCCGGAGATATACGGACTGAAGAAATTGAATGCAGGTTGATCCCGGTATTCCCAAACTATCTCGTCGGTCGCGGGATCGACTTCGATGACGCGCTACGGCGTCCGAGCGTCGCTCTTTCGATGAGATCCGTTGTCGAAGATCAGGATGTTGCCGTTTTCGAGCATGTTCGGGTCATGCTGCTGAGACAGCACGTCGTAGCCGAGTTTCCAAGAGAAGTTGCCGGTGGCACAGTCAACGATGCCGACCGTTGACGTGTTTCGGAAGCTCACCATGATGCGGTCGTCATCGAGCGGCACGATGGTGTTCGCGTGGCTCCATTCGTCCCTGGGGTCGTTGAACGTGATCATGTCCGCCTCGAAGTCCATATGCTCGAACGCGTGTCACTCCCATATCCGGTTGCCGTTCGAATCGACTTCGATGACGACGTCGGCCCACATCCCGTTGTCGGCGCTGTCGGGCACGCCGCCTCGAACTCGGTCAGCGATGCTGTCAGGTACGCGCTCGGCGGCGAGATAGATCGCGCCGCCCGAGGCCGTTCTCCGCGCGTCGTGGTGATGGTCCGAATCGCGGTGTTCCCAGAGAACGTTCCCGTCCCAATCCACCTCCATCATGGCGCCGCCCTTGAAGCGCTTCCAGAGCGGAAACCGATCCCAGGTGTCGTCTTTGACCTTGCCCATGTAGAACAGGTTTCCAGTGGGGAGCAGGTAGCCGTAAAGGCCGGGCGGGTAGGGCAGATCCCATCGATGAACTTCGACCCCGTCGACATCCAATAGATACACTTGCCCGTCGCCGAACATCGGCGCGTACAACGTCAACCCCGGAGAGGCAAGGTCTCTGTCGAGCGCGGTCAGGCCCGACCGCATGATCCGTTGACGTGTTTGCTGGTCGATCCGGCTCATTGTCCGGTACCGTCATCGAAGATCAATCCGTCGCGCATTCTCACGATCCGGCAACACTGATCCCCGATTTCCTGGGCGTGAGTCACGATAATGAACGTTTGCCGGTTTTGTTCGTTGAGTCTCAGGATCAGGTCTATGATCTCTTGAGCGGTCTCCGAGTCCAGGTCGCCGGTGGGCTCGTCGGCCCATACGATCGACGGATCGTTCACGAGCGCTCGCGCAATCGTGACGCGTTGCCGTTGTCCGCCCGAGAGCTCCGCCGGCCTGTGAGCCGCCCACTCCGCCAAGCCGACGAGGTCGAGGGCGTTCACAGCCCTGCTCCTCGCCTCTCTCGAACTGACGCCCGAAACCAGCATTGGCAGTTCCACGTTTTCGGCGGAACTCAGCACAGGCAAAAGGTTGTAAAGTTGAAATATGAAGCCCATCTCCCGCGCTCGGTGGTCGGTGCGGGTGTCGTCGTCCATGCCTTCGAGATGTACGCCGTCGATGGAGATGTCCCCTTCGTCGACGTTGTCGATTCCAGACAAGCAGTTCAGCAGCGTGGTCTTGCCGCAACCGCTCGGGCCCATGATGCCGACGACCTCAGCTCGCTGAACCGTGAGCTCGACGTCGCGCAACGCGTGCACGATTACGCCTTTGCCGCTGTCATAGGTTTTGTGAACGCCTTTGGCCACGACAATGGGATCGGAGTTGTTCGCCATGTGAGCACGCCCTCACTTCGTCATGATTTGTCCGTAATATTGTGCACTATCCGCTGCGTCGAGTCGATATGATATTACTGTCGTTGGAATTCGATCCGTGGCGCCGTATGCAAGCGAGAGCCTAAGCGAATTGGCCACGCATGGGCGGTGATATAATGAACGGGAATATTTGAGGTGTAGAGAACTCCATGGTTACCCTGAATACAGAACAAAGACTTTCCGAGCCAACGATCGCTGTTCTGATCGACCACGAAAACGTTGGATTGGATTACAACCAATACCTGTTCGACCAGCTAGCGGACATGGGTCGAGTAATTGTCAAACGCGCTTACGCAGACTGGTCGGCTCACCGCAGCAAGCGCGATCAGCTCCTCGAGCACGGGATCCAGCCCATGCACTACTTCCACAACACCAGATCAGGCAAGAATTCCAGCGACATCTGCCTGGTGATTGATGCCGTGGACCTTCTGTACAATGCCCATATCGACACATTCGTGATCGCATCGTCCGACAGCGATTTCGTGCCCCTGGTCAATAAACTCAGAGGAGCGGGCAAGCTGGTTGTCGGCGCCGGGCGCCGGGATTTCACGTCGCCGACGTTGGTCAAATCTTGCGACAGGTACATCTACCTGGATGACGCGATTCAACAAGAGCAAAGGCGCAAGGTACGGCAGAGCCGCAGCAGCAGCACCTCGGGATCGAGCTCCGGATCGTTGGTTGCGCGGGCGCTGGAGTCTTCCCATGACGGACGAGGCCAAGTCCCCGGCTCGAAGCTCCACCAGATGATGCTCCGGATCGACCCCGGCTTCAACTTCAAAGAACGCGGGTTTTCTACGTTTACGCGGTACCTCGAGTCTCTCTCGGAGATTCAAGTCTCGAGATCGCGGGACGCTGGCGACATCATGGTCCAATTGAACGCAAGTCATGATCCGGATGGACGCACACCGGCCGCTCAACCTCCGCCCGACCAGCCGCAACCGGCTCAACTGCCGGCTGCTGAACCTCCGCTTGCTCGACCTCCGGTCAGCCAAGCGCCGGTAACCCAGGCCCCGGCTGCCGAGCCGGCGACGAACGGCCAGCGTACGGCGAGTTGGGATCGCGACGTGAATGTTGCGTGGAACGAACGTGGACGCCGCAAGATTTCGGCGCAAGCCGCTGCAGCAGACGTTGCGAGAGCGTTCAGCGCTGAGAATCTGAAAGTCACCGGATATCCGACCCTGGATCGTGTGCTCGCCGGAAGCGAGTACCTGCGGTCTCGATGGCGGCGCGAGGGCAACGCGATCATCCGTCGGTAGATCTGACACTCTGTTTTTGCGGAGAGCTGATTCATGCTGCTTGCCATCGACATTGGCAACACCAACGTCACCATCGGCGCATTCGAGGGCGAAGATCTTCGCGCCACCTTCCGGTTGACGACCGATACCGGCAGGATGCCCGACGAGTACGCGCTGGCCGTAAGCCAACTTCTGCCGCTCAAGGGGATGGATGTTGAATCCGTCGACGCGGTCGCCCTGTGCAGCGTGGTGCCGCCTCTCACTCCGAGTTTCATCGAGCTGTGCGAAGACTATTTCGGCGTCACGCCTCTGGAGATCGGCGCTGGGACAAGAACCGGTGTCAGAGTCAAGTACGATAGGCCGAGAGACGTCGGCGCTGACAGGATCGTCGATGCTGCGGCTGCGCTGGCCCTCCACGGCGGACCCGCCATCGTCGTCGACATCGGGACCGCCACGGTTTTCGATGCGGTCACCAAGAGCGGTGACTACCTGGGAGGCGCCATCGCGCCCGGCATTCAGATCGCCGCCGACTCGTTGTTTCACACCACGGCACAACTTCGCCGCGTTGAGTTGACTCGACCCAAGACAGCCATTGGTAAGAACACCGTTCACGCACTCCAATCGGGCCTTGTGCTGGGATATGCTGACCTGGTCGTCGGCATGGTGGCTCGGTTCGACAAAGAGTTGGGCGGCGGCTCTAAAGTGATCGCCACCGGCGGTCTCGCAAGAGTCGTGGCCGATGAAGTGGGTGTGTTCGATGCGGTGGACCCGAACCTAACGTTGACGGGTTTGAGACTCATACACTCGATGAACAGCGATTGATTTCAGGCTAGCAATGACGGACATCCTCAAAGACAAGATCATCGGGCTGGGCGTAACCGGCAGCATCGCCTGCTACAAGGCCATCGACCTGGCGAGCAAGCTCACGCAGTCCGGGGCCGGTATCGACGTGATCCTCACTCGCGGCGCCCGAGAGTTTGTGACCGCCCTCGCCTTCAGCGCGATAACGCATCGCTCGGTGTCCGAAGACATGTTCGACCCTCGATCCGAGCTTAGCATCGACCACGTGGCCATCGCCGAGCGCGCCGACCTGATCGTCGTCGCGCCGGCCACCGCCCACACCATCGCGAAGATGGCTAACGGCCTGGCCGACGATGCGCTCACGGCAACCGTACTCGCCACCGGCGCGCCGATTCTGGTTGCGCCAGCCATGGACGCGCACATGTTCGGCAACCCGGCCACGCAGGAGAATGTTCGAACCCTCAAGCGACGGGGCGTGACCATCGTCGGGCCCGCTTCGGGAAGACTGGCATCAGGGCTGGTCGGCAAGGGCAGAATGGTAGAAACCGCCGAATTGATGGGCTGGATTCGGATGATCCTGGGCAAGGGCGGCGATCTGGCCGGCCGAAAAGTGGTCGTTAGCGCCGGAGGCACCCAGGAGGCCATCGATCCGGTTCGAGTCGTGACGAACAATTCGTCCGGCAAAATGGGATACGCGATCGCCGAGGCGGCCAGAGATCGCGGTGGTGAAGCCGTGGTTGT
>PVBE012506657.1_pt1 | contig 19706 bp, 9 predicted proteins | sample 1631181 | NCBI WGS metagenome assembly PVBE01 (sample SAMN08397723, study PRJNA350692) | Marine metagenome, whole genome shotgun sequencing project. | isolation source: water | place: Pacific Ocean | collected 2012-04 | reverse complement strand
GGGTCAGCGACGCAAGAAACCCTCTCCCGGCCGCTACCGCGTCCGACCTCTCCCGCAAGCGGGAGAGGTGCGAGTTACCGTCGTCGGCCCCTTTTAGGGGCCTTCCTCATACTACCGGCTCTGCCGGTAGTCAGTGATTCTTGCCGTGTTGGATGCCCACGCGAGCCAGTGGAGTCTTGCTCCGGGATTCTCGAAGACAACAACGGCAACGCCGACTTCTGCGGATCTGGTCCGTTATTGCCGAGTTAGGCGGCGGTCTCTGGTCCGCTGGAATCGACGGCGCCACGTTTGTCGCAGTCTCATCAACGCGTCCAGAGTGTTTTTGTCAGGCGAATTTGGCTGTCCATGCCATGTTCATATGGCTCTTTAGAAAACGTGGGCAGTTCGCCGGTCGGATCCAGTCGGCTGATCAGCTTCCCATCATCCGACTTGCCTTGCATCTTCGCGACGAACAAGTTGGACATGAGATACTGGTTGGTAACTCGATCCAATCCGGTCACTTCGCTGATGCGTGTGACGCGTCGCGAGCCATCTTCTGAATACCGTCCTAGTTGTACCACCATGTCGATCGCTGCAGCGACCTGAGCTTGAGCGACATACGCGGGAATCTGGACATCTGACATCATCGAAAGCGTTTCCAGTCGGACCAGCGCGTCGCGCGGGGAATTCGCGTGGACGGTCGAGAGGCTGCCTGAATGGCCGCTCAGCATGGACTGCACCATGTCCAGCGCTTCGCCGCCGCGGACTTCCCCCACGATGATCCGGTCTGGCCGCATGCGCAACGATGACACAAACAGTTGCCGGATGTTCAAAGCACCTCGTCCGTACTGATCAGGCCGCTGTACTTCGAGGTAGATGCAATGTTTCTGACGCAGCTTCAGTTCGGACGTGTCTTCGATAACAATGATCCGTTCTTCTTCCGGCACTGCGGCCGAAACGGCACCCAGAAGCGACGTCTTTCCGGTGCCCGTTCCGCCAGAGATAATGATATTCTTGTGCAGCCGTACGGAGATTTCGAGAAACTCGCGAGCTGATTCAGAGAGCGAACCGAAACCGATCAGATCATCGAGGCTCAGTCCGCCCGGTGAAAACTTGCGAATCGTAAGACACGTGCCGTTGCGACAGCCCGGCGGGATGATGGCGTGAACGCGTGAACCATCCGGCAGCCGTGCATCGAGAATCGGGTTCTCCCGATTGATTTCGCGACCGACCCACTGTGCGACGTTGTGCACGGCCGAAAGCAATGCGTCTTCGCTTTCGAACGAAGCCTCCGTTTCGTGCAGTCTGCCTGCGCGTTCGATAAAAACCTGGTCGAATCGATTCACCATCACTTCGGTGACCGACGCGTCCCCCAGAAACTTACCGATGGGGCTAAGGAAATAGCTGACACTGGCTTCAAAGATAGCTTGCCGACTCATGCCTCCATCTTGGCCGTCGACTGTCAGCAAGTCAACAATCGATGCTTAGGAGCCATTCGGCATGCGCCTGACTGGCGGCGATTCCCGTGCCCAAATCTTTCGACCCGGACGGGTCACTCGTGGCGCTGATCGGCGGTTGTGCGGCACCCCGCGAGCAGGATAGCAGGTCGTTAAGCAGCTCTTCGATCCGCGACACGCCGCCAATAATCAGCGGCAAGCGGTCGCGGCGGCTGGTGGCACTCCTGAAATGTAATGCCGCCAGCTATCCAGCTGCTCTTGCGTGATGCTGTTGTCGCGCGTGATTTCGTGTTGCAGCTCTTGGCCTGCGCATTCCACACGGACCTGCAGGCGACCGTTTTCTTCGTAGCGAAAACGGACATCGATCGGCGTCTGTGCGGGCAAACCGGCCGGTAATGGCCGAACTGTGCATTTTCCAAGCCCTGAACAGTCGTCTGGCGAGGGGCTCTCGCCTTCGACGATTTGGACAAGAATTGATTTTTGACCGGCCTTCTGTGTTCTGAAAATCCGGTGCGCCTTGGTCGGTAGGGGCGTGTTCCGCGGGATCAAAATCGCGTTACGTGACCGATCGGTTTGTGGGTCCGTAGCGACGACTCCGAGACTATGCGAATTGACGTTGGTAACACGGAATGCAGGCGGTTTCCCTTCATGGCGATCCAATAACAAGGCGGCATGAAGGACAGCACCGTGCGCCACGGCTTCGTCAGGCGAAACACTTCGATCGGGAATCATGCCGGAAAGCTCGTTCAGCAAAGAAACGACTGCCGGCATCCGTGTCGAACCGCCAACCAGCAAAACTCGATCGAGATCCGACCACTGCAACCCGCTCGCCTGCAATGTCTGCCGCGTGGTGAAAGCGGTACGGTCGAGCAAGTCTTGGGTGATCTCCTTAAAACGGTCGCGCGTAACATCCAGACGAATTGCCTGGCCTTTGTAATCGCAGGTAATCGAAGTCTTGGTCCTGGCGGTGAGGGTCCGTTTGGCGTCTTCGCAATCGCGCCAGACGCGACCATGTGTATTGGCGTCGTCACGCGGGTCGATGCCATGCTTCCGAACAAACTCTTCCGCCACGAGATCAACCAGACGTTGATCCCAATCGCGACCGCCCAATTGCACGTCGCCATCAGTGGCCAAGGCAACGAAGTCCTCGCCGCTAATTCGCATCACGGTGACATCAAATGTCCCGCCTCCCAGATCGTAAACCAAGATGGTCTGCGGTTTATGGTGTTGGCCGTCTTTCGACAGCAACCCTCGCTGAAAACCGAATGAAATCGCCGCCGCCGTCGGCTCGTTGATAATGTCCATCACTTCGAACCCGGCGATGTAGCCTGCGTCTTGTGTGGCCTTGCGTCGGATTTCGTCGAAATAGGCCGGCACGGTGATCACGACCCTTGGAAACTCGCCAATCTGTTGTTGTGCATCCAAACGCAGCTTATTCAAAACCCACGCCAGGATCGCTTCAGGAGGATATTGGCGACCGCCGAGGATCTGGTCGAAAACACGTTGCCCGACTTTGCGCTTGGCACATTCGGCGACCTGGCTGGCGTCCGTGGCAATCGCCTTGACGGCTTCCTTACCGACGACGATTTCTGTTTCGTCAAAAAACACCGCGCTAGGCGTCAGCTTTTCACCTTCGGCATTATCTAACGTGAGAGGGCGACCCAAGTCGTCCAAGATGGCGATGGTCGAAAAGGTGGTACCCAGGTCGATGCCGATGGCAAGTCGTTTGGCGATGCTCATGATCTCCTGCGATATGTGTCAGCTGGCGGGGCATGCGACACTGTGTGGATTTTCACGGTTGATCGCAGTGAGGAAATTCTGTCGACTGGCGAAGCGGTCGTGAAACCGAATGTGGAAACCTAGATCTTAGCACCCACAGACGCGGTTTAGAACGGGTTCTTCCGATCATTCACGGTCATTGAAACGCGTTGCGAAGACTCAGCGTGTTACGTGGTCGTCACCTCTGGCAGGGATTGAAAGGCGTCGAAGGAAGTTCGTCAAAAAGAGTGGCTCGACACGTCGATGAACAGAAATGCAAGGATGGCGTGTTTCCTCACGGATGTTGCAGCTAGACCAAATTCGAGGAATCGCCATGTCGGTTGAGTCAATACATCATTTAATTGCGTGCACTTTTGCCTTGATGTGGGTGATGATTGGACAAATCACCATGCGGCACCACAAACCCACGGAGAACGAAACTGTCCATCGGCGATTCGGATGATTCCCAAGCTTTCAGACCTGACGGAGTTGTTCTTGCTGACCACAAGGACTGACTCAGGCAGACTTCTGAACGGCTCTTCAAACGTCCGCGACTTCGATAGTACTGCTACTGGTCAGCGCCCGTCTTCCAGGCGACAGTCTTGTCGCCTGGCGCGACCGAGTCCAGCCCTGCGCCGTCAATCAGCTGTGCGGCGGCTGCTCCGGCGACGGATTTGAGCACTTTCATATGCACTGCAATGGCTTCCCCCGTCTGGGTCTTGTGGTAAACCCGAATCTTGGTGCCGGCGGGAAGCGACTCCTCTTCCGACAGATCGACCTGAACGACACCAGTTTTGACGTCAATTGCAGCAATCTGCCCTCGGACCTTCTGGAAGACCGGTGGAAGCGTCGACGTTGGCAGCGGTACGTCTGCTGCCTGTACGATTTCCAACGGCTTGGCTGGCCGTGCCGGTTCGATTACCTCCGAGTCCTGATCCATCGGATCACGCACTTCCGCGGGCGTGTTCCCGACCGGCTTGCGCTCGACAGACAAACTTTCGATTGGCAAACTTTCGACGGACAAACTTTCGACGGACAAACTCTTGATTGGCAATCCCTTGACCGCTGGTACCGCAATTTTCGTGATGTGGTTTACGCGACGCACGGCATTCCAGGGAAGGTTGTCTGGTGCACCTACGTGTGAATTGGCTGGGTTAGAGTCGGTCATTGCCAGTGCCGAAGCACGAGATGGTGGCGTTTGGAAACTGCGTCGCCGGAGCACGCCGGGCCTAGCACTTCGAGTCAATGCGAGGAGATCTTTGGTCGTATAATCACGCTCTTGTTCGTGTCGTGGGGGATGGACCCACGCTTGATTCACCGCGGGAGGTGACGGCGGATAAGGAAGCGAATTTGCGCCGGCTTCCGGTAGCCTCGTTACCTGCCTGTTCGTCGTGGACTGTTGCCGTCGTTCAGCCGGCGGTGGGACCTGAGCCTGCGGCTTGTACCGTGGTGCCGGCGCGGTGGTTTGGACCGCTGGCGACTCGAATTCCTGCTCGACCGGCGGGCTTTTCTTGATCTTCAGAAGCCGCCTCACCAGTGACGAGAGCGTCGTCTTCTCTTGGGCTCCAGCAACATTGGTCAGGCCAGCATTGGCCAGGACGAACAGAACGATGCCAACGGAGGTAGCACGTCGCATATTCCAAGACTCCATAAAGGTCGCTGCATTCCACCGATTCTCCAAACAGAATCGGCATAATCGTTGCAACTGTTAAGTTTTATTGGCAGCCATCAGAAGATTCTTCTCGAATGCACCGCAACGAGCTAGCACGAACGGCCGAAAAATCCCCCCGTTGGTGCCTCTTAAACCCACGCCCTACGGCCGTACGACCTTGAAAGGCCCCGCCGAACGTGGGCCGGTCGGGAGACCGGCCCACAACGTGTTGTTTCATGTAACCGCCCCGCTTTCACCCAATCCACTGGCCTCTGGCGAAAGGAACGTTGGCGAACTTGAAAGCCTTCAGCTGCCGATCGTCTCGGGACCACCCTTGCCGACGACTCGATCGTATTTTCCGTCGTCCGACTTGACGTATTTCGTAAAGCCCAGTTTCTCCAACTTGTTGTCGTCAGCCAGAGCCCGATCCGCTTTCATCAGCGATGAAGCACCGGAGATCTGGAAGGGCTGGATCACGCGGCGGACTGGTTGATTCGTCTCCGGGTGTTCCTTTATTGGATCGTCTGACATCGGTTGCACCAATTCAAACCGTTCACCCGCGGATCCATCTTGGTTAATCACTTCGTAGACGTAGGTCGGCATTCTTGCACCTTAGATCTCTTTTTTATATGACCACCAACGAACTTGCTTCCGTCGCCGCCTGCAGGCTTTGTCCATCTCGAATTCTACACCAAGGATCGGCAGCGTGTTCAGAGGAATTGCACTCATCGGACTGGGACGCATCACGACGACAGGAGCTGCCCACACGGAAATCCGAAAAACTCCGCAACTTCGGTGTAAACAGCAGAATCGCCAAGGATCAATTCAGGAGATGAGAGGCTCTGATTCGCACGGTTTTTGACGGGTGATCCAACAGCGATTTCAATTCACTAGGCTCGCTCGCCAGGCGCGACGACTCCACGGCCTTCAGCAGTGCCAACGCTCGAGTTTCGGTCCGCATCAGTGCTTCGACGGCAAGTTGGCGGTTCCTCGGCGAGAGTCTGGCAATGGCCTGAATCAACGGTTCAATGATCTGATCGGATTGAATATCTGAGAGACCGCTAACGGCGCCCATTTGAAGTTGATTCGGCAACCCTTCGGTCAGATAATTCACCAGATGCGAACCGCGCTGATCCCATCCCGCCATGGCGATCATACGAAGTGCATCGTAACGGGTTCCCATTCGAACGGTTTCATCGTCGGCCATGGCGGCAGCCAGATTGAGCGCACGCGGCCAACGGCGGGCGATGGAAGGCGTGCCGGCAAGGATCTCCGCAATTCGAGTGTCGGGCCAGTTGCCGATTTGCGTGAGCCCATTGATGATGCCGCCGCCAACGACGACCGCTTGCCAATCCAGTAACGGCTGGTCAGCATGAGGCAGGCTGATGTCGAGCAGATCGCGAATCTCGCCTCCGTCGTTGCGTTTTGCCACCGCCAGAGCAACGCGCCAAATCCACGGCATCCGACGATATGTTTCCGGCTGGTCATCCGGCCTCAAATCTGCGACGAGCCGCGTGATGATCGCAGGTCCCATCCCCGGCCGCTGGTCGATCACTTGCGACCGACGTTCGACCGACTGCGCTCCATCCAATAAGAACGGAGCAATCTCCGGTGGGCGGCGCGGCAGCGGCAAGTCGCCGACGGTTGTCGCGGTGAACTGCGTTGACTCGCCCGCCGGTACAAAACGCACTTCACGCAGATCGAACAGCGCTTGCTTCGTTAGTGGCCCGTCTGAGCGAACCGTGATCACGTACTGACCCTTATCCAGTTCGACTGTGCCAACTTTGTACTGGCGATAACGATCCCAGCCTCCCGTCCCCATGACCGCTGCCGAAAGTTTCGTCGGCAGGCCGTCGATTCGAAAACGGTTGCCCTCGGATTCGTGCGCACACGCGGCGTCAACGTACACGTCAAACCGACCGACTTTCGCTAGCGTGACATGCCACGAGGCTCGATCCGCGTGGGAATGCCAATAGCCGATGTTTTGGAACGGTGCTTCAAAGACGATATCGTCGCCACGAATTTCTGCGTGCTTTGCCGTCAGGCAGAGCGCGCCGTTGGCATCGAGGGCAACAACCTTCGGTTGATTTCCGGTAAGTTGTTTGGGTGGCGAACGAAAGCCAAAAACGTAGGCGATGACGTCGGCCATGTCCTGGAGTGACACCTCTTTCTCAAGTCCCTCGGGCATCACGGACAGCTCCGACGAACGAATCTCTTCCAGGTCATGACGAAGGATGAGGTGCTCCTTTCCGCCTGATTCACGCAGCCGGATCGCTGTCGAAGTCTCTTCCACCAGAAGTCCCGTGGCGGTCCGCCCATCCTTTCGCAGCGCCGTCCAGGCGATGTAGCGGGCATCGACTTCCCGGTTTGGATCGAGGATTGTCGTGAGCAGCCACTTCGGGTCGTGATTTGTCAGCGCCATCAGATTCGGACCGACAACGTGTCCATGATCTGCAATCTGGTGGCAGGGCGAGCAAGTTTTTCTAAAAACCGTGCGACCTCGCGTCAGGTCTCCCGTCATGCCCAGCGCAGGATCATACGATGTCAAGAGCTCGGCTTGGCTGGGTGTTCCCGCGCTCTGAAACAGCTCGGTCGCCTTCGCGCGTATATCCGCATGGCCATGCGCGAGCAGCCGTTGCTGACGGCTGGCATCGAAGCTCGTCTGCCGCACGCGCCCGGACGCGATGTGATCGAGCAACCTGCGCGTCCAGTCGTCGCGGCTGAGCAGCGCGTCGAGCATCGCTTGGCGCGTGCCGGCGCTGGCAGAAGGGAATCTGGTGACTAGCAAATCCGCGACCTGGGGTCGACCGGTCCGTGAAAGGGCCATCACCGCTGCCTGTTGAATTTCAGTGGAATGGCGAGCCGAAATAAGCGACGCCACACCAACGGCCACTTCGTCCTCCGTTATCTTGACGGGCGCATTTTCCGTAGCGCCGCCAAGCAACTGTTCCGTCACTGACCCGCGCCGTCTGCCGAGAATTGCGAGTGCCAGCTGGATTTGCGAGGCAGCTGCATCCGAGCTCGCCACAATCTTGGCTGCCGTCGCGTGTGAGGCCTGCACCCAATTGCAGAAATCAGCACTAAATGTCAACTTGGACAGACTTCTCGCATCCGCCGTGTCGAGGGCGGCGACGAGCAACGTGATGGAAGCGTCGAGTGCGACGTTTTCTGTTTCCGAATCATTGGTCGTTGGCGCGACCGATTCTATGATCGCAGGGATCGATGACGCATCGCCCATCCCAATGGCAACCGATAACAGGTCCCGCAAGTCTCGCGGCTGTTCTTGTGAGCCTGTCTGAGAATTACGACGCAGTTGCTGGAAGGCGTCCAGCGTTGCCGATGCGTTTTCAGCAGTGATCGAACTGAGCACAGCGGCGCGGATGTAGATGTCGGCTCGATCGGAATCCAACAAGGCAGCCAAAGCTCTGGCCGCCTTGGGCGATTGGCCGGCGCCCAGTGACCATGCAACTTGGCGCCGCACACGCGCACTGGGATGCGCGATCTGGCCGATGACCGCCTCGATTAGTTCAGGCGTGTTGTTCATTAACGGTTCCGCCAAACGGACGGCGTGTCGAACGACCTCCGGATGGTCTGATCGGAGCGCGCCGCGCACGACGTCTGCGTTCAACTGGCCGAGTGCCTCCAGCGTGGCGAGCGCGTGAATCCGAGACTGTGGAAATTCAGATGAATTCGCCAGCTTCATCAGGTCACCCGCCACGGACTTGGCGTCTCGCCAAATGAGCAGTTGCTGGGCCAGGTCACGAATCGTGCCATTTGGTTGGTTTAGCTGTTGGACGACTTCTTCATCCGATAGTTCTTCCAGCGTCGGCAAGCCGGGTGCCGCCGGGAGGCTGCCATCGGCATTGACGTCACGTGGCAGGATCCGGTAGATGCGGCCTCTTCCCCGCCCCGCGTAGACATCCAGTTGTGCCAGCGTAGCCTGGGGAATCCACCGCGAGTGCTCGATCACGTAACGGTACATGTCGACGATCCAGATTGCACCGTCGGGACCGGTCCGCATCTGCACGGGGCGAAACCATCTGTCCGTGGAACTCAGAAATTCGGTCTGTGCCTCATTGGCCGCGCGTCGTCCGGAGAATTTCAAGCCACTCGGCTCCAGTACAATGCGATGGACAAGTTGATGAACCGGTTCGCACGTAAACGCGTTGCCGGCATATTTGGGGCCAAGACGCGAATCACGATAGATACCGAGCCCACAGGCCGATGTCGCCTTGCCCGGCGCTCCCGAAAGTTCAAAGCGAACGAGTTCCTTCGGCGGATACAACCTCAGGGCTTCCGCGTTTGCAGCATCTACCGTCGGTGGCGCCGGCACCGCGTACGGACTGCGTCGCGCATACCGGTCTTTCGTCGGATAGTGCATGATCAGCGTTCCGTTCGAGCAACCGAACCAGTCGCCCCAGTCGTTGCGGCACCGTCCTTGCTGCGTTCGGCCCGTCGCAGGTTCGATAACGCCGGTGTCTGGGTCTAGCCGAAAATCGCGGCTGGTGACGTCGACTGTTTCGCCGGTCAGATGGCTGATGATCTTTCCGCCAAACAGGCCGCATGATCCATACATCCAATTGTCGAGTCCGAATCGCAGACTGTTCACGCGCGCCTGGGCATTCCGCACGTCAAAACCAGAGAAAAGGTTCTTGGTCGAATCAGCGACGCCATCGCCATTTTCATCGCGAGCAAACAGGATATCAGGCGCGTCGCAGATCAGCACGCCGTCACGCCAGACTTTAACATCGGTTGGAAAACGGAGTCCGTCGACGAACGTCCGTGCCTCGTCGAAATGGCCATCGTTGTTGGTGTCACGGAGCCACCGGATTCGACCATTCTGTTGGAAGGATTCATAAACCCCATGGCCGTAGTCGTTCATTTCGGCGACCCACAAGCGACCGTCGGCACCAAAGTCGATCGCCACTGGATCTTGGATCAATGGTTCTGCGGCGACTAATTCGATCCGCAGGTTGTCGTGCGTTTGCAGGCAGCGGAGCGATGCTTCGGGCGACTTGGGGGCGACGCCTTGTGTTCCTGGGGGCACGTTGAATGAGTCAGGCACTTGGCGATGAACTTCGTCAACAATGCGCTGTTCAAGTCCGGATGCGAGTGTTGTTGGCAATGCGAAATAGGGAGTCTCCGATCCGCCGCCATAGCCACCCTCCCGTGCCAGGCGTTCAGATGGTATGTACGAACAGAAGTCATTGCTGTAGGCGTTCAACCAGAATCGTTCGTGATCCAACTCCGTCTTGAGACGTGAGGAATAATCGACGCAGACCTCACCCGCCAAGAACACAACAGATAGACTGTCGCCGAATGACCACGTTTGAATGGGATAGTCGATAGCCGCTAGAAGCGGTTCGCCCCGGTCGAGCCGCGCCAGCTGCGTGATTGCGTTGTGACCGACCTGCCGTCCGGTCTTGGCCAGCTCCTCGAGCTGATCGCGCGTCGGCAAGGTGTTCAGTGGCAGATCGATTCGGTTCAATGTTGCCAAAGGAGTCCCCGTCACCGGCCTCCGCGGCGTTTGTAGTAAACGCTGCACTTCGGCCCCAATCTCCGCACCCTGACTTTTCGCGATTTCAACCTTGTCGCCTTGCACCCCTGGGATCGGGTTGCTGTCGGACCCCGCTCCGATCGAAACCAACGCCGTAGCACCAGGAATGTCCCGTTCAATTGACTCGACCGCGTGGCCGGGCCAGTCGCCGCTGATCTGGTTGAAAGACAGCGTCACGGCATGGCACGCGTACGCGACATAGACGGCGCGAATCTGATCGCTCTTCGCGTCACGTACGAACAACGTTGGCAGATCATGATCGACCGGGCCGCCTGGTGTGCGACGGTTCTTCGAGAACCGAACTTTGCCGCTGGCCCACTCCAGTCGAGACGCCTGCCGATTGTTGATTGCCAAACGAGCCGCTTCCGCGATGTGGTCAGTCAGCTCCCTCGTATAGACATCAATGTGCTCCTGATGCGCCGCTGGAATCGGCGTGCTAAAGATGTTGTCCGAGGCACCGTTGACCTTGGGCGTGCAATGCGAGTGCGTGAACGTCAGTGCGATGTTCTCACGCGGAATGCCATGCGAGGTCTGCAAACGCGCTGCGACTTCGTCCACCATGCCAATCCGCACGCCGAGGCTATCAATCGCGATCAGAACCATCGGCTTCGCCTCGCCGGCTGAAATGGCGAGCGCTCGAGCGTGGATTCGCTGGGAAATGCCCTCGGACTCTTTGCGACGATTGCCAAATCCGTTCAGCCTGATCGGATAGTCTGGCGAGATGTCGACCTTGGAAATTCCTACTTCGTAGATTGACAGTTCATCGGCGGTGGCTGGCGCCACCACCAGGAAAAAAGAAAGGCAAACGGCGACCCATCTTCTAACTTCACCTCTCCCGTTTGCGGGAGAAGTCACACGCGGTAGCGGAAGGGAGACGGTTGCATGAGTGAGGCTACGATTCATGATATTTTCATCGTTTTGGTTGTTTCGAACTCTCAGGCTTGATCGACTTTACGAAGGTGATCACGTCCGCCAGCTCTTGACGCGTCAAGTCCTTTTCCAGCCCTTCCGGCATCAGGGAAGTGCCCGTCGACATCAGTTCGTCGATGTTGCTCCGCAGAATTACGTCCTGCTTCGCTTCGGCACGGCGGAGCGTAATGCTGTTGGTGCTCTCAGATGCGATGATTCCGCTGTACGTGCGCCCTTGCTGAGTGACCACGTTGTAAACATTGAAGTTGGGTTGCGCCTCACGGTTGGGGTCGAGAAGAGCAATCAGTAGGTCGGCAGGTGATTTGTTCTGTACCGACGCCAGATTCGGCGCGACTTGGTGACCGAGTTCTCCCACCTGATGACAGACGGCACACTTCTTGGTGAAGACTGCTCTGCCGCGCGCCATCTCGCCATCGAGGTCGAGGATGTCTTGGTACGCGGCGACAACCTTGGCACGGTCTGAGTTGACTTCACTGCCAAACAGCTTGCGACTTCGCTCGCGGACCTGGGCGTTGGAGTGATTCATCAGAAGCTGTTTCTTGTCACGTTCAAGATCACCGCGTTTCACGAAATTCGATTCCACTGCGGCCAGCACGGAATGGATTCGAGCCGGTTTCGATACTACGGCATCGACAATGTCTCGGCGAACTTGAGGGCTGTAGGTCCGCCAACCAGCTAGCAGTGTCGTAGTTATCTTGTCCGAATCTTGTTGTGCCAGCGCCGCCACGGCGACTCGCTGCAACGATTGCGGTACTTGCGGTGAGAGGAATCTAGGAAGATGATCGGTCGCCGTTTTGAAATCGGCAAAAGCGAGTAAGCGCAGAGCCTGTTCGCGATCGCCGATCGGCTGGCCGCTGTCGCCAGCCAATTTGGTCGCGTTCGAAAACAGCCCAGCCACTTGATCGCGCAGTGGACTGGATGCAGCCGCGTCCGCGAGTAACCCAGGGATGGACGCACCCCGTCGGGCCAATCCCTGGCCGAGCCCTGTCAACACGAGCTGTCGCATCGGCCGGGGAAGTTTGCTGGCCGTTGCCGCGCTGAGTAGACGTAGCGAAGGAGCTGGTTTCGGATTCGCGCCTACGATTAAAGCCAGCTGAGTGATGACCGAAGCGGCCCGCTTCTGCATCACGAAATCGCCGTCCGCCAGCAGGGATACGGTCAACCGGTCTGCCGATTGTCCCACCGACGACAACAGTGCGGTCCGAACCTCGCCGCTGCTCCGTGCATCGCGCGCCAAGCGAGCAATGCCGGCGATGGCCTGAGGATCGGTGGATTCGCCGAACGAAAAGGCGAGCTGAAATCGCACGTGTTCGTCCTCGTCGTCGCACAATGTAACAAGGTCAGACAGCAGGGGTGATGGAGTTTGAGGCGATGTTCGAATCAACGATTCGGAAAGCCGAATTGCGTGAGCCCGGACGCGCGGATGTTTGTCGTTGAGTCCACGTCGAACGTGCTCCGCATTCAAAACGCCCAGGCCACGCAACGAACACAACGCGTGCAGCCGACCCAGTGGCGCCTTGGTGGACATCAACAGTTCCTCGATCAGCGGAATGACTGTCTTATCTTGCCGTTCCCACAGCAGTCGCTGCGCCGTCTCGCGATTCCAAGCATTGTCGGATTCTAGATGCTGGACCAGTTTTGCGTTGGTAAGATCGCCGAGTCTTGTCGGACGAATACGTTTCATGTTGGGGCTAACAAGTCGATACACGCGCCCGCGATCCGAACCGCTGGTCAAATGGAGAAACTTCTTGATTTCGTCAGGGACCGAGTAGGGATGCTCGATAGTCTCACGATACATGTCCAAAACGTACAGCGTGCCATCGGGTGCGTTGACGAAATTCACAGGACGGAACCAGTTGTCCGACGACGCCAGAAGCTCTTCGCCCTGATCGGCCCGTGCGGCTTTGTAAACCACGTGATCAGTATTGACGACTTTGCGATGAACCAGATTTCCGCCCACGTCTCCGACAAACGCGTTTCCGCGAAACTCTTGTGGATAAGCGTTGCCCCGGTAGATAGTGATTCCGCTGGCGGACGTGAAAAAGCCGACCGGATATTCCGTAGGTACGACACCTTTCTTCTTTGACGCGTCAAGGGGAATGAACTCCCATCCGCCATCGGCGTTGATGATCAGCTTGTAGCCCTTATCCGCGGCACGCCATTTCTGTCGAATGATCCGCCACGGTTCGGGGGGGCTGATGCGAAAGACGCGGGCGCTGGCGCCATCGGACGCAACGCTACGGATCAGGCCCGAAGCAACGAAATATGGATTCCTTGCCAAGTAGCCCTGCGGATAGATCACCTGTTGCATGTGGTTACTGTTGCTGCAGACAAAACGAGTTCCCCAATCGTCCATTGAATGACCGAATTGCAGTCCGCCAGTCAATGGTTCAAATTCTTCCGTTTTCGGATTGAAGCGCAGATCGCCACCAAACGAAAATAGTGGCTTGCCGCGATGCATGATGTTCTTTGGGTTGCGGCCCGTCGCGAATGCGATCCGATTATCCAGATCCCACTTCAGCCCATTGGTCACAGATTGCACGTTGTCGCGACCAAAACCGGACAGAACCACTTCGCGCAAATCCGCCTGATTGTCGCCATCGGTATCTTTGAAGTAGTACAGATACTGTGGCGCGATCACAAACACTCCACCGTTGTAGCAGCACAGCGACGTGGGCCAGCTGATCTGATCCGCGAAGATGACGCTCTTGTCCATACGGCCGTCGCCGTCAGTATCTTCCAGCAGCCGCACGATCCCCGCGTCCTTTTTGCCGCCGCCTTTGGGATTCAATTTCGTTGGCTCCTGCGAAAACGGATACCCGTGCATTTCGGCCACGTACATCCGCCCGAATTCATCAAAACACGCATCTACGGGATCACCCACCAGCGGTTCCGCGGCGACCAACTCGACGCCAAAACCGCCAGCCAGACGGAACGTCTTCACGGCGTCGTCCGCATCCGTGTGCGGGATCCGCGGCATGTCGGCCGCCGTGACTTGGCGACTGATCGGTTTGTCGTCGGCCCCGCGAATGCTCTCGACACGCGCCATGCCAAGAATGGCGCAGACAAAAATCATCGCGGTGCGAATTCCAAAATTCGAGCAGTTCATAAGTCGCCTTTGAAATCAGTTTGAAGGTCTCGCTGCGCAAGCTGTGTTCTTACGGCAACAGCATGATGCAGGATGGCCTGGGCATGGACAATGGATCGCCAACTGGTTTTAGCTTGCCAGAGCCTGAATCGATGTGAAACACCGCCACATTGTCGCCAGGCATGTTGGCGCACAATAGCAGCTTGCCGTCGGGGGTTATCGCTAGATTCTGCGGGCCGTTGCCCAAGCTCGATTCGATTTCAATCAACGTGAGCTGCCCCTTATCGCCGATTCGATATCCGGCGATGCTGTCGTGACCTCGATTCGTGCCGTACAGAAACCGACCGTCCGGTGTGATCTTCAAGTCCGCGCAATGGCTCGTTCCGTCAAAATCCTCAGGCAACGTCTTGATCGTCTGTTGCTCGATTAACATGCCCGTTCCGTCGACGTAATCAAACTGTGTGACGGAGTTCTTCAGCTCGTTGATCGCATAAAGGTGTTTGCCATTTGGATGAAACGTCAAATGTCGCGGCCCGGCACCGGGCGGTGTCCGCACAAAGGGCTGCCGGTTCGGCGAGAGTTGTGATGTCTTTGCATCGAGGCGATAGGCGAGAATCTGGTCGAGCCCCAAGTCGGCCGCGAAAACGAAACGATTGTCGGGGCTGGCGACGATGCAGTGCGCATACGGACCTTGTTGACGTGCCGGATCGACACTCGATCCAGCGTGTTGCACAAACGACGACGCTTCGCCGAGCCCACCATTTGTACGCACCGGCAGCGCCGCTACGTTGCCCGTCGAGTAGTTGGCGACGAGGACAGTCTTGCCGGTTGCGTCGACGTCTAGGTAGCAGCTTGCGGTGCCCAACGCCGACTGTCGGTTCAGCAAAGAGAGCTGGCCGGTGCGCCCTTTAATCTCAAATGCAGCGACCTCTTCGTTTTCCTTGCCTCCGAACGCCAACGCATGAACTGAGTACAAGAATCGCTGGTCGGGCGAGATGGCCATGAAGAATGGGTTTTCGATGTCAGTGGTTCGATGGGCCAGTCTAAGGCCACCTGTTTCGGCATCAAGCTGATAGGCGTGAATCGCCCCCGCATCGCCCGCCGCAAAAGCGGAGATGAAGACGAGCAAGTCATCGGCGCGCGTCGTTTGAACAGAGCTACTTAGCATGGCACCAACCAAAATAGTTAACAAAGTTCGCATCAAGTTGTGGGTCATGATCGTTCCGATTCGAATTGTATTGACTATGTAACACTTGTTCTGACTTGCATGAACTACTGTCGCTCCCAAACGGCGGGCAACTCCTTCGACGCTTCGCCGTACGTTTGCGAGACGACAAATCCGCTCGCCTGTGAAGTGTAAAAGATGCGGCCATTCGAAACGACAGCGCCCAGGCATTCGCGCGAATCGATCGCCGGGCCCGTCGAAACCAGCTTTCCGTTGTCTGATAGGTCCATCATGTCCATGTTCGCGCCCAGCACGTACGGTTCGGAAAGTGTGAAGCGGCAGCAAGCGTAGTTATGGCCAATGCTATTGACCACCTGCCCCGTCTTTCGGTCGAACACATTGCCCTTACCGCGCAGCGCATTGGAGAAGATGAACTCCTCGCCGACGGTGACCACATTTAGCGCCGACGTGATCGCCTCAGACTGCCAGACAAGCGATCCGTCCTTTGCGTTCAGGCACCAGACATGCCGGTCGTCAGTTCCCTCTTTGGCTCGATTGAATCCACCGATGTAGATGCGACCGTCGCGGGCACTGAGCGTACACTTCGAAGTAACGTAGTATTTGTTTGTCAACCATACGACCTTACCTGTGTTCGGTTCCAAGCAGGCGGTCATTCCGTTGTTCTCTTCGGGCAACCCACGCCGACGTCGCTTGCTGGCGGCGTATCCAAAGAAGGTCGAGTAGAACAGTTTTCCGTCGAGCAGGCAGATGCCGCAGTCGTTTCCGCCTCGACCGTGTTTGGAGAAATCCCTTTCCCAGACCACCTTGCCCGTCTCCAGGTCCCAGGCCCAAAGTCGTGGATGGTTGTCTTTGGGGTAGTATGGATTGTCATTCGAATAGATCCAACTCATCACTTCGCGACCACCTGCGTCGACTGGCGTACCGCCAAAGGTGAACGGTTTCTCCGTTCCTTGGGCGGCGTATTGGCCCGAGCCGGATGCGTAGATTGCCACGTTGTCATGCACGACGGGCGGGAACTGGCGGCTCCAACTGGGTGAACCCGTGAACGGCGCTTCCCAGAGGAGTTTTCCCGTCTCCGCATCCAAACATCGCATGACAGATCTCTTGATGCCCGCTTGAGGTACCAGCAGTTTTCCATCGACGTATAGCGGAGATGTGAACGAAAGATACACGTCCGGCCAGTGGCGTCGCCACAACAGTCGTCCAGTGTCCTGTTCGACTGCGATGATCTGCCCTTCGGCCGTGTGTGTGTAAAGTCGTCCACCGCCACAAACGGGCAAGTGTTTGATTGTGCCTTCCAGTCGCCGAGCCCACCGCATTCGCAGCGGTGGCCGAAGTCCCTGCGAGTTCGCGTTGGTGCCGCTGAAGTCGCCGTAATTCGTGTACCAGTCGAACTTCGCATCGGCCCACGGACCCGTCAGCGCAGTTCGGCTCTTCCATAATTGAAGATCCTTCACGGGCAGCGGGGCCTGTCCATCGGGACCGAGCACGTACAGATACCCGTCCTCACAAGGAACATAGATGTGTCCATCGGCGACGGCGACCGAGGCCGTAATTGGCGATCCAAACGCGGTGGCGAACGTCGTCGATTCGCCGCCGATCAATGGTACAACGTATAACGTTCCGTCGAGCCCACCGTAGATGGCATGATCGTGCGTCAACACCGGCGGACAAACCGAGGCCGCGGCGTTAAGCACCACTGGTTCTTCGACGCCCACCGTATGTCTGCAGAGCCCAAACCCATGTTCGGGACGTACGCGATACACATCACGGCCGCGAATGCTGACTGGGGAGAAACTGAGTAACCCTGGTAAGCGAATCGACGTCTCCGTTCCCTTGACGAACGTGGTTTGCAACTCGTCACCGGACAGTCGCATCATCTCGACACGACCGGCGTTATCACGGCGATGCCATTGGACGTAGACATTGCCCGCCGCATCGGCGCTTTGGCCAAACGTCGCGGGAAACTCCTTGCCAGCGTAGCTGGGGATTTCGCCAACGGCTCGCAACTTCGGCCCATCGCCGGCATCGTCCAGAAATACCGTCCGGCCACCGGCGGGCATTACGACGGTCTTCCCCACCAGGCAGATGTCGCGAGAACAGACAAAGTGATCACGCCATGTGACGCGATCCTTGCGTTTGGCGAGCCACTCTTCCCCGCGCCAGCGGTCGCCATCGAATTCGATAACTTCTTTGACGAAATCCCAGGTCCAAGCGACCTCACCATCGAATTCCACGGCGTACACTTGGGCGCCGAGCGTCGCGAAGTAGACACGGTCAGTACCGACTGCCGGCGCCGAAAACACAGGCTCGCGGCAATCGATCTCTTTGATAAGCTTCCCCGTGTCTCGATCGAGCACGTAGTAGTAGCCCGCGGTCGTTCCGACATGCACGAACTTTCCAGCCACCGCTGGTGCCGCAACGTTGTTACAGTTCCCCACGCCGCCTCGCGTCTTGAACTTCCACACCACGTCAAAAGTGGCCGCGTCAATCGCGAAGACCACGCCCGACCCGTCGATGACGAACACTCGCCCGTCGCTGATGACCGGTGCCGCCACGATCCCATCAGTCAGCGGTATCGCCGCGACCAAGCCGATCGATGCCTCCAACTCGACCTTGCCAGCGTTTCCAGATCGCAACGCGTCACCTTGAAGCTGCGTCCATTCTTCGGCAAGGCCACTGGCCGCGATCAAACCCGTCGCGCAAACCAAGGCAACCAACCAGGGAAGTGAGAGTCGAAGCGAGGTGTGCAGATGATTGCACCGTCCACTCCAAGAAGTAGGCTGAAGAATCCAGAGATTCTGGATTTCAAACCACGCATTCACTTCGAAGCATCGCTTATTATTTGTCATTTGTCGCTACGTCCTTTTGATTCTTTGTGCAACTAGAAGCAGAACAACACTTCTAGCGGAGGGACCGAGCGATGCCATTGCAGGCGGGTCCCGTCAGGTCGAAGGTCAATTGGGTTTCAGTGGGCGAGTCACTGGTTGTTGATTGTACAGAATCTCGTTCGGTCGTTTTCGTGCATTCAAAGCCAGTCAGCTCTCTTGTCTGGAATCGTAAAATAGAAGCAACTGCCATTGCCTAACTCAGACTCGAACCAGATTTTACCTGTGTGGTTTTCCACAACTCGCTTACAGATTGCCAAGCCAATACCGCTGCCGGGATATGCATCCTGCGTGTGTAATCTCTGAAAGATGGCAAAGACTTTTTCTTCGTGTCGCGGGTCAACGCCGATTCCATTGTCCATGACGGCGAACAACCATTCCAGTTCTTTTCGTTCGGCAGTGATGCGAATTTCGGGCCGCCGAGCCCCACGGTACTTGATGGCGTTGCTCATTAGGTTCTGAAAGAGTTGCTTCAGCTGGCGAGCATCTGCGTTGATTGTCGGCATTTTCAGGCACGTCACAACGGCTTGCGCGTCGTTGATCGGTGCTTCGAGATCGGAAAGGACGTCTTGCAGAACTTGATTGCAGTCAGTGGGACGAAACGATTTTTCACTCGTAGTGACGAGAGAATAGTCCAGCAGATCATGAATCAGATTCTGCATCCTCTTGGTGCCCTCGACAGCGTTGTGAATAAACTGCAATGCCTCCGCGTTAAGTTCTTCCTTCGCTTCCATCTGCAACAGTTGGCAATAGCCTGCGACGGCACGTAAAGGTTCTTGCAGATCATGCGAAGCGGCATATGCGAATTGTCGCAGATCTTCGTTGCTCCGCTCCAGTTCCGAGACATTCCTTTTCAGATCGCGCGTCGTGCATTGCAGTGTTTCCATCACGCGATTGTACAGTTCGGCAATCTGGCCGATCTCCGTGAAAGGCTCGACCGGTACGCGCAGGCTCAAGTCGCCTGTGTTGGCTTGACTGTCCATCACGCTGAGCAGATCGAGAGTCTCCGTCGTCGCGCCGTGTTCGGCCACGTTCAATCCGATATGTTCCTGCTCCGGTGTCACCCGGATTGGAATCAGCCGGTTTACGAACCACATTATGGCGAATGAACCTCCAAACACCCACAGGAAACATGTGCCGATGCCCAGGAGCTGTATGCCAAGTAGCGCTGGGCGACTGAGACTCGTATTCAACAGTTCAGTGTCTGCGAAG
>PVBE011906062.1_pt1 | contig 19710 bp, 16 predicted proteins | sample 1631181 | NCBI WGS metagenome assembly PVBE01 (sample SAMN08397723, study PRJNA350692) | Marine metagenome, whole genome shotgun sequencing project. | isolation source: water | place: Pacific Ocean | collected 2012-04 | reverse complement strand
CGAGGAGATGTACGCCTCCGGCAAGCGCCTGGAAGGCCGCGCGTATTACGAGGAGGCGTCGGGGCGCTTCGTGATGCCTCTGACGGAGGCCTGGGGGAGACAGACGTACGCATCCAAGCGTCTCATAGAGAGGCCAGGGCGACGAAACCATCGGGTCCTTGTAGAAGGGGAGCCTTCTAGAGCGCTTGTTTTTCCTAGGGGCTGTGAAAATCTGCTTCCCATGCCTCCTATCCTCTCAGGTTTGAGAGCCTCCCGGAAACCCGGGGCGGTTCAGTTGCGTACAATATAGGTCCAAGGCTGAAGACGGCGCAGGAAGGAAGAAGGTTGGCCGAGACAAGACGAAAAACCAATGAAGGCCTCTTTGCGTACCTTGCGCTTCTGGCGCTGCTTGTTGGCATCCTCGTCTCACTCTTGCGCGCCCAGGCCCCGTCGAGCGATGAGACAAGGGCCAGGTCGCCACAAGCACTCTCGAGCCCCTGGGCTCGCCGCTCTCTGTCGCCCGTGCCAAATCTCGACCCAAACGCCGTCGCGCAACTCGTACGCGCCCGGCCTTACCGTGTAGTCGCCAGTAGTAGTGGCGCCAAGGTGTACGTCACGCTGACAGGCAAAGAGAGCGGCCCCGGTTCCGCGGTCGTCGTTGTCGACGCCATCGAGAGAAAAGAGCACACGCGCATCAAGGTCGGGTCCTCGCCCTACGGGCTGGCACTTCACCCCAGGGGACGGTGGCTGGTTGTCACGAACCGCTTCTCGAATTTCCTCTCGGTCATCGACACCACGAGCGACCGCGTTGCGGCCGAGATCGCCGTGCCCTTTTACTGTGAAGACCTCGCCTTTCAACCAGATGGCGAGCGCCTGTTCATCTCGAACTTCTGGAAAGACCAGGTGCTCGTCGTCGACCTTCAATTCAATGGCGACCAACCCACCGGTAGCCTCCGCGAGCTGGGATTCAACCGAAAGGAGTTCTTCGGCGCGACGCAACAGCACACCGAGAATTGGAGCGTCTGCGATGCCTGTGGTTGGCGAAACACCGAGAGCAACGAATGCCGGCGTTGCCGTTCGAAAGAGCTGCGACAAGAGCACAGCGAAAGCGAGCACAGAAGCACCGCTGGCGTGCGCACCATCTTGCGTGCGCGCTGCGGCTCCTCGGCGTGTCATCTCTATCCTGCGGGTGGATTCGTGGCGGGACCCGACCGAGAAGAGAGCCTGCAAAGCGCGATCGTTCATTCCTTTGCAGGCAATCCTGATTTGAGCCCTCTGCTTCGCACGACCGTCTCGGTCCGGCAACACGGCCTGGCCGACGCTGTCGATGGTCGCCACCACCCCGGCGGCGTGGTCTTCGACGAACCAGACACCGACCCCGATTTCCAGCGCCTGCGTCAGTGGATTGCTTCGGGCGTCGAGGGGCCAGGGATCGCTGTCGGTGAAAAGCCACGCGACCTGGTCGTCTCTCCGGACGGCAAGACGCTCTACGTTGCCAACACCGGATCGCTCGATGTCTCGGTGGTCGACCTGGTGACCTTGCGCGAGACACGCCGCATCTTCACCCGCTCTCCGGTAAACGACCTCGTATGGGTCGATGACAAGCTCATCTTGGCCACGCTCGGTGTTGGCTCCGGACACCCAAAGGCACACCATGCGGGCCATGAGACAACCGACCCAAATCACCCGGAAGCCGAGTTCACGCTCTTTCGTGACCTCGACACCGGCAAGCCCCTGCCGCTGACGCAGCAAATGCCACTCGGTCCCTATGACGAGGTCGACGGTACGGCACAGGAGAAATTCCGCGACATCTCGAACGATGTCGTGATTGTCGACCCCGCAGCAGAAGACGTCGCCGCCTACGCCGCCACCGAGAGTTTCACTCGCTACACCTCGGACAGCTTCGAGAGCCTGCCCGGTGATATCAAGGGCGACGTGCCGCCCGAGCTGATGAAAGTTGCGGGCGCTTTCCCGGAGCAAATCGCCCGCAAGGGCAAGCGCATCTATGTGACCATGTCCGGCACATTCGAAGTTCAGGAATGGCTTGTAGAGCCAACCGCCGCGCCAGCAAAACGGCTCGTTCCCGGCCGAGTCTTTGCTACCGGGTTCAAGCCCACGGGCATCGCCGTCGTCGGCGAGGCCCTTGTCATCGCAGACCACCTCGGTGATTCACTGACCTTTGTCGACCTTGGAAACGCCGAGCGCACCACGGTCATGCTCGAGCCCAAGGCGCCGAGATTTCCAGCCAACGACTTCGAACGCGGCGAATTCTTCGTCCAAACCAGCGTCTTCTCGGTCGACCAGGACCAGAGCTGTGTGCACTGTCACTACCGGGATACTTCAGATGGCCAGCGCTGGAGCGTCAGCCAGGTGATGGGCCAGAGTCGCGACGGAGCGGAGCGCACTGGAGGTAGCCGAGAAGTCCCCGATATTCGCAACCTCTTTCACGAAGTCCCCTTCTTCGTCGAGGGCACGCTCTCCATGGACGAAGCGCTGACGATGATGATGGAGCACAATCCGCTCATCGACTTCCAGGGCGTCACCCCTGCAGGAGACTTCAACGGGATCGTAGCTACGCCCGAGGAAGGCGAGATCTTCTCGAAATCTGCCGATACCATCGTCGTGGCAACCGGCAAGCGACTGGCGCAAAGTGGCGCACGCCTCGTCGATCTCGTGAAGCGCCGCGAGCGTTTCTTCTCGCAGACCTCGGAGACTTTCTTCGGCAAGGCCAGTGGCTTTCGTGACCTGCAGAGGTTTATCGGCAACTACCAGGGGGGCGAGCCGCGGCTACTCCCCAATCCCGTGCAACAGGACGACCCGATGGTTCTGCGCGGCCGCGCCATCTTCGAGAGCCCCAAGGTCGGTTGCTCGGGATGCCACCCGGCACCTGGATTCACCGACAAGGTCAACGTACACAACGCCAACAGGGCGTTCGCTCCCCTCGTCACACCCGGCAACCGCGACAACGTCCACACGCTCGTCAGCGCCGATCGGCTCGATACCATCAACGGCTTCGTTCGTTATTGGGACCGCGAAGACAAGGGTCGCGTCGAAAGCCATGAAGGCTTCTTTGTTGCGCCCTCTCTTCGCGGTTTGTGGGCACGCCCGGCGCGCTTGCTGCATCACGGCCACGCGGTGAGCTTGCGCGAGGTGCTTTGCACGCCCGAGCATCCTGCTCTGCGCCCTCGCAAACTTGGCCGACGTGATCCTGATCGCCCCGGAAACAAGGAAATAGGTCTCAACGAACTCGAGGGATTGATCGACACTCATGGCACGACTTCACACCTCAGCATCCTGGACATCGAATGTCTACGAAAGTACGTCACCTCCATCGACTAGCGATCTTGGCGGTGCTCCTGGCTGCTGCGGGAGTGATTGCTTACGCACTCCTTTCCGGTCACGGCGACGAAGGGACACGGTCTTCGGCCGGCAATGTCATCCGTGCGTCGCGCCCGCTGATGGGCACGGTCTTCAAGCTCTCTGCCTGGGCACCAAGCGGCCACGAGGAGGCTACGGCGGACATGCTACACAAGGCGCTCGATGGACTTGAAGCGCTCGAGAGACGCATCAGCAGCTGGGACGACGACAGCGAGACCTCCGCGGTCAATCGCGCCGAGGGCAAGGCCGTTGCCGTTGGCAACGATGTTCTTGACCTCACCAAGAACTCTCTGAAGTGGGCCAAGCGCAGCGGAGGAGCGTTTGACCCCACCGGCGGCCCACTTTTCGAGCTCTGGGGAAGAGCACGCAAGGAGGGCAAACTCCCGAGCGTCGAAGCCATCGAAAAGGCGAGAAAGCTCGTGGGCTTCAACAATGTCGCCATCGCCGGCGAGACCATCCGTCTGAAGCGGCCTGGAATGAAGCTCGGCTTCGGAGGGCTTGGCAAAGGCTTTGCAGCCGACCGCGCAGCGAAGCTGCTTCGGGCAGGGAAGATCGAGAGTTTCATCATTGATGCCGGCGGCGACCTACTCGTCGAAGGCAAGCGAGGTAATCGGCCATGGAACGTCGGCGTGCGCCATCCAAGAAGGCGCTCGTTGCTCGCGACCTTTGGCAGCACAAACTGCGCGATCGCCACCTCGGGCGATTACGAGCAATTTGTCGCCATCGACGGCACTCGATACTCCCACATCATAGACCCACGTAGCGGCCGCCCTGCCGTCGGGCTCGTTTCGGTTACGGTCATCGCCGAGCGAGGCGCGGATGCAGACGCCTTGGCGACCGCGATCTTCGTGCTCGGCGCCGACGCCGGCTTGAAACTCGTCGAAGCGTCTCCTGGCGTCGAAGCGTTGGTTGTCGAACATGACAATCGCCTCAGAACCTCCTCCGGCCTGGCCCTGGAGCAAGACCAGTTGGTGCTATCGCAGCGCTGGACAAGAGCCAGAGAGGGGGCGGAATGAGGGGGCTGCAAAGGACGATCCCAACCGTTGCCATCGCGGCGCTTCTCTGCGCTGCGGGAGCACTTTTTGTGCACCGTCACCTTGCGAAAGGAGAAGGGCAAGAGCAGAAGACATCGGAGGCGACCACTCCCTTCGAGCTCTTCGAGGCACAGGTAGTCCCAATCCTTGACCGCAGATGTGGCAATTGTCACGGCGTAGATAGCGAGGTCTTCGCTGACCTGGTCGCTGGCAATGACGATGTGCACATGCTTGCGTGGCCAGTAGAGAAGAGCGGGCGAATTGCCTCGCCTGATTTCGTCAAAGTTGCGTACGCTCGCTGCACTGGAGCCGGCAAAGACGAGTATCTCCTCAAGCCAATCAATCTCGGCGCACCCGCTGGCGCGAGCCCCTTTGTGCGTGCTCCTCTCGCCGCAGAACTTTCGGGCCATTTGCACTCACACCCCGAGGTGTTTTCATCGCAGTATGACCCCGACTATCGCACGCTCGTTACGTGGATCGAGACCGAACGCGCTGCAGGCGCAATTGCAGAAGAGGTTCTGCGAGGTGACGCCGAGCGCTTCTTCGCAAAGAAGGTCATGCCGATCCTCGCGCGCAAGACCTGTCTCGGCGCCAACTGCCACGGACAGTTCGCGTTCAACGACTTGAAGCTCGACCCAGGCGTCCCCGTGCTGGCCTCCCGATACACTCCCGCAATCCACAAAGACAACCGGCGCGCGATGCTCGGCAAGGTCACCCGTCTGGTCCACCTGGGCGGCGACGTCGAGCAATCCAAGCAACTCCTCAAGAACATCGCCGTCAGCTCGGGTGGCATGGTCCACAAGGGCGGCAACAACTTCTTTGTCAAAGGCGACCCTGACTACAAGGTGCTCGTCGAGTGGTTGAAGCTGGAAGCGCGCGAACTCAAAGAAAAGACAGGTGCATCACTGGGCGAGCAGCGCGGATTGATATTCGTTCGTCGCGCCCGCGATTCGCCCGAACGCTTCCTTGAGTCAGATACATACTATCGCGGCGCTCAGCTCGTGTGGAAGCACGATGGCAGGGAGACTGTGCTGAGCGCGGCGCTCTCCCCTTCTGGCGAAGCTGACATCCGCGCCCCTGACGTGAGTTATGACGCCACGCGTGTCGCCTTCGCCATGCGCCGCAGCAAAGAAGAGCCCTTCAACATCTGGGAGATTGAGCTCGCGACCAAGACCGCGCGCCAACTTACCTTTTCGCAAAACACCAGACACCATTTCATGGAACCTCTCTACGTCCCCGATCCCGACGACCATCAAGGGCTCGACCTCTCTCGGATGGTCCTGGTCATGACCTCGAATCACCTGGGTCGATGGGCTCGCTCGAGCCCCGAAGCGATCCTGGGTGAAGCAGAAGACGGCACCAGAACCGAGATCATTGACGACCAGCTTAGCGAATCGGCGGGCACCTATACGGGCAAGACCCTTGTGATCGTGCGCGGTACGAACAAGGGCGAGAGACGCAAAATCGCAAACCAGGTCAAGGGGCGAATTCAGTTGGCAAGACCTCTGCCCAAACCCTGCGATTCGAGCACCCATTACGTCATCGAGACAGAGCAGCGCATGGCGCCACGCTACGACGGTTTCCGCATGCGCTTGGCCGAGCCCGGCAAGGAGCGCGAAGCCTTCGAGCAAACGCTGACGCGCATGACCTACTCGGTCGACCAGGTTCGCAGGCCCTCGATCCGCTCGGACGGCTCGCCGGTCTTCACCTTTCTGCGAACGGGCTGGCAACAGGGGAGGCCCTATTTCAACGGCGCGCTCTTTCGCCTGCATGTAGATGGCTCCGAATTTCACCCACACAATGGAAATCGCTCGGGCGTGCCCATCCACAGCGACGACCGCGAGATGCCAAGCGGCCTCGAGATTCGAATCGGCCGCGACGCGGATTCTTATTGGGGTGGAATGCTGATGCTCTCCGACCACCAGTTCGGCATCACCATCGAGCCCGACAACCCGCTCGACGACCTCGACCACCCCTACGCAACTGGACCGCCCAAGAACTCGGTTCATCGCTTCGTCCCTGGCTGGATCACCCTCGACGCCAAGGCCACGTTCAAGGGAGTCTCGCGCGGTGGCGCTTATCGGGACCCTTACCCCATGCCCGATGGCAGCATCCTGGTTGCACACGCACCCGGGACGGTTGACCTGGCCGATGCAGGCGCAGCGCCGAACTTCGACATTTTCCGCCTCGTCGCCGACCCCGCGTTCCAGTCAGAGGACGGGTTTGCGGCAGGCAGTTATCGTCGCGAGGTCGTCGTCGGCGGCGCCCGGTCGGAGCTGTGGCCACGGCCCGTGGTCGTACGTGCGAAAGAGTCGGTAGAGAAGAAACTCAAGACAGAGGCGAGCCTCTTCGGTCCTCCCGAGCATAGGCGCGGATTTGTCCGTCATGCAGCGGATACGCCCGCTGTTACAAAGATCTTCGATTACCACCTCCTCGACGCTTTCTTCGAGCAACCCGCGCCGATGGGTTCGAAGCGCATCTCTCTACCGCTCGACCCCATAAGCGGCCAAGCGACCCCTGAAATTGACCAGGTACAGTTTGTTCGCCTCGTCGCTGGCTTGCCGCAAAAGGCGACGGACCGAGGCCCGCCCTCGCAGTCGATCATCGCCGAAGTGCCGCTCGCCTCCGATGGGTCCTTGTACATCAAGGCACCATCGAGCTCGGCCTTTATGCTGCAATCGCTCAACGGACAACGGATGGCGTTGCGCAACTCTGGACGATGGTTCTATACACACCCCGGCGAGAAGTACTCGATGTCGGTGCCGCGCACGCTCTTTCCACAGACCTGTGGAGGCTGCCACGGCTCGTTGAGCGGCAAGCCAAGCGACACCTTCGGACATCCCGACGCCTTCACTTCCGCCTCGCGTACGATAGCAACATGGGATACAGAGCATCACCGCACGCTCAAGCCCGCCAATTGGGATGAGCCGATCGCCCTGACCACCGTTGCCTTTGACAAGGATATCCACCCGATCTTGCAGGCCAAGTGCATAAGCTGTCATCGCACAGAGGACCTCGGCGCCGAGCTTGACCTTGCAGGCAGCCACGCCTTCGAGCGCCTGCGCAAGCTGGTAGATCATCGCGAAGCGCTCTCGAGCAGAAGCTACCTCATCGAGAAACTCGCCGGCAACGAGCTCCATGCGCCACGAAAGCTCACCGGCGATGCGCCGCATCCCTCGAAGGAACTTCAGGACAAGAAGAACCTGGCCGGCCTGGCGCTGACAGAAGAAGAGCTCTTGACGTTTGTTCGCTGGGTTGATCTCGGCGCGCAGAGCAGCAGCCCTGGCGATGACTAAGGGAACGCCGTGAAGTGGTTGTTGGTCATAATGGCCGTGGTGGTGGTGGCACTCGCCGCGCATTACTGGGCACAAACGCCCATGGGCGCCACACCACACTCCCACCATGGCGGCAGCGATTGCGCAAACTGCCACAAGGGCTCGATCCCGTTGACGCACATCGAGGACTTCCTCACCGAGCGCCACGGCGCCGCGGCGAAAGACAACCGCGCGCTCTGTCTCGGTTGCCATGACGAGCAAGACCACTGCCAACACTGCCATCTTTCGCAATCGCCCGAGTGGGAGACAGATGGCGTTCGCAACCCCGGGCGCAACCCGAAGGACCGCGATGAACACTCCAGGTTGGCATCAGCCCACTGGGGGTCGTGCATGGAGTGCCACACGGTGCATTTTCGTTCACAGTGCTCCGGTTGCCACAGGCCAGATGAGTTTGAGAGATGATGATCCCCTCTCATAAGCGATGTGCAGACCTGGCGATACGCCGCCTTGCGCCAACTCGGGTGCGCGTGCCGGTGGCAGCCATGGAGCCCATCGTCAAGGTAGGCGAGCAAGTTCGCGCGGCCACGTTGATCGCGAGGTCAAGCCAAGCTTCCAGGTGGCAGCTTCGTCGACACTCCCCGCTCGACGGCATGGTCACCGGGCTCGAAACCAAAGACGGCAACCACGAGATCGTCATCGAAGGGGAAGTGCCGCGGCGCGCACACCTCGAGCATCCCGACCTCGCTGCCCTGGCGCCAGCGGACATCGTTGCTTTGGCGAGAGACGCAGGCCTCGTAGGTATGGGCGGAGCGATGTTCCCGACCTACGTCAAGCTATCGCCCGAGACACCCCTTGAATGCGTGATCATCAACGCTTGCGAGAGCGAACCCTACATTTGCTGCGACCACCGGGTCCTGGTCGAGCAGCGCAACGAGGTAGAATATGGTCTAGATCTCGCTCAGCGTGCGGGGGGGGCAAGACGAGGTGAGATCGCCACGACCGGCCGCGGCTATCCATTCGGCTATGAGAGGTTCGTAGTCAAAGACGTTCTTGGGCGCGAGGTTCCCGCTGGTGGCCTGCTGAAAGATATCGGGGTGGTCGTCATCAACGTGCAGACAGCGGTGGCCTTGTACCGTGCGGCGTGCGGGGAGCCACTTCTCGACCGGGTTCTGACCGTAGACGGTGACGCGGTCGGCAGGCCGGGAAACTACATCGTGCCCATCGGCACCGAGGTTCGGTACGTGCTCAAAGAGTGCCAGGTCGACTTGGACAATGTGGCCGTGTTGCTCGGTGGCGGCCCGATGATGGGCCACAATGTCGACCTCGACTCGCCGGTGACACCGGGTATGGGCGCGATCCTGGCGCTGAGCGAGGCACAGTCCAAGACCATGGTCACGGGGACATGCCTGCGCTGTGGCGAGTGCATGAGGGCTTGTCCCCTCGGATTGCCGGCGGTTCTGCTCTCGGAACAACCGAACGAAACGGTGTTTCAGTGCATCGAGTGTGGCGTCTGTCAATTCGTCTGCGTCGGCCGGCAGCCCCTGGTGCAGAAGTTGCGCGCGGCCAAGGCATGGATTCGGCGTCAAAGGGAGGCTGGGCCATGAAGGATGCGAGAGGTGCGCTCGTCTTTGGCGTGTTGCTGCTGGTTGCCGCGCTTGGTCTTTTTCTATTTTTCCCCCGCCACTGTGCCTACGAGCACTTTGTCACGCAGCGCTTTGGCGACGCAAAGCGTATTGAACAACTGGTAGGACTGCCCGCATTTGAGAGTAAAGAGGGGGTGGTGCTTTTCTTCGAGGCGGATGGAATGAGTGGCCGCGTTGAAGGGGCGGTCATCATCAAGAGCGACAAGATCGTCGAGGTCGTGCTGACGAAATCGCGTGAGGGGACCGGCCACGACGCCTTGAGCGCCGAGCACTTGGCGTCCTACGTTGGTCGAGATAGCCAGCGGCCAGTCGTTGTAGATGCCGTAGGCGGGGCGACCGTATCGTCGCGCATCCTCGTTAGCGCCATCAACGAGAGGATTGCCGCCTGGCGCAAAGCAACAGAGCCTGATGATGAGAAAAAACCAATTCGGGCAAGAGAAACGCGGTAGCTTCGGCTCCATAGCCGAGCAATGTATCTCTTCGACAACCACAATCGAATCACAGGGCAATACACCGAGCGCAATGCCATCTCGTAATCCAGTGTTTCCAGCGATCAGCGCTCGACCTCGCTGGTTCATCGCGGCGCTCGTGCCAACACTTTGCGAGTTTTCGCCTCTCTGGATTGCGCTCTGGTGCGCCACACTCGCGGTAGGTGCGGCCTTTACGGCGCCCTGGCTACGAGGCCCCGGCAAGCCCCCGGCGACACTTTCGCTGCACTGGATTGCGGTGAGCCTCCTGGCAACCACTGCTTCGATACCCTTGCTGGCCACCGCGGCGAGCGGTTCTCTTGCGGCGGACTGGCGTTCCATTGCTCTCGCGCTCATTGCAGGGAGCGCCCTGGGGCTCTTGCCGCTTGGCGGCCCCCTGCAGGAGAGCGGGATGCTGCTCATCCTCGGAGCATTTGTTCTCACGCTCTTCCCTACCAAGGAGCCGAGCACAGAGATCAAATCCAAGGAAGACGGTTCGTCATGACCCCTCAGGATGCTGTCTTTCTCGCGTTGGCGGCGGCGCTCTTTGTCGAGCGGCCAAGGGGCTGGCAATTCATTTGCCTGGCACCGGTCATTGCTTGGGGCGCCGGTGAGTTGCCGTTGGGTGATCTGCGAGCGCTGGTTGTTGCGCTCGTGGTGTGTTTGCCGGCGCTGCGTTTTGCGCCGGTGGCTTTGCTCCTGGCGCTGCCAGAGTATCCCGATCTGGTGAGCGCGACCATATCGGCCAGCACGTGGCTTGCATCCCTTTGCGTTGTCGATGCAATGCGAGGTCGGCTTGACACCGAGGCGATTCCCAGCCGCTTGCGCGGTGCGCCAATCAGGTTGCTCACGGTTGGGATTCTCTACTATGTCTTGTTGCCGGTGTTCTACCTATGACCATCGATCCGACGAGCGGGCCTGCCATCCACAGCGGCCGAACAACGCGGACGTTGATGGTGCACGTTGTCGTGGCGCTTCTCCCTATTTGTGTCGCTGCCATTTGGCGGCACGGCTCTCACGCCGCAATCTTGCTCGGCGTATCGATTTTCACCGCGCTGGTTCTCGACACTATCTGTGATCGGCGCAACGCCTCCGAGGGCATCTCCATCGTCATCGGCATTGTGCTCGCTCTTCTGCTGCCTATCACCGCGCCCTGGTGGACCGCGGCAGTTGGCAGCGCAATGGCCGTGGTTATCGGCAAACACGCTTTCGGTGGCATCGGGAACAACCTTTTCAATCCCGCCGCATTGGGTCGGGTGCTCTTGATGGCAGTGGCGCCGAAGCACTTCTTGTCGCCTCAGTGGGAAGTCGACGCCATAACGCTTGCCACGCCGCTGGCCAAGGAGCTCGGCGCAAGACAGGTTGAAATCGGCCCATTACTTCTCGGAGAACAAACCGTAGCGCTTGGCGAAGCGGCACCACTGGCCGTGCTTGCCGGTGGAATTGCGCTTGTTGCGCTACGAAAAACTGATTGGCTCATGCCCCTGGTGTACCTGGCGACCATCTCCATACTCGCGCTGCTTCTTCCGGGTAGCGCGCGCACTGCCGGACATGCACCCTGGTTGGAGGGCAACGCCCTGCTTCACCTGCTGAGCGGAGGTGCGATGCTCGCTGCTTTTTTCATGGTAACCGACCCCGTGACCACGCCATTTACGCGTTCAGGCTCCATGAGCTTCTGCGTGCTCGCCGCTGCATACACCATGGTCGTCCGATATTATACCCCATACCCCGATGCTGTGGTCATTGGCCTTGTTCTGGCGAACGCCACCGTCCCGATAATCGACCGCGCAACACTGGGAAAATTCGTAGCGTAGTTCCCATCCCGAAACCCCACTATTCGGCTGCGTTGATGCCCCTCGGGGCCCGGAGGTGGGCCTCGCGCGGCGGAGCGCGGCGTGGATGAGCGTCCCGCGGTGGCCGTGGAGGCACACCGCGGCCCTCGTCGGCGCGGGCCGGAGGCGAGGGTGAGGGTGTCAACGAGCGGCGTGGGAGGTCAGTGGAGCGCATGCCGGGCGAGGATGAGCAGGTTGCAGGTGACCACCGAGGCCCACAGCTCGCAGTCGGACGAGATGGCGGTGAAGGTCAAGGAGCTCCTGAGCGACTCGAGCCTCGCGGCGAAGCTCGAGGAGGAGGCCGAGGACCTCTCGACCCCCGACCAGCTCGCCCTTCGTGCGGCGCTCTTTCGGGGGCCGCAGCCGAACATGAGCTTCTTTGCGTTCACGGCGACACCCAAGTTCAAGACGCTGGAGATGTTCGGGCACAAGGGGCCGGACGGAAAGCCAGCCCCCTACCACCTGTACTCCATGCGCCAGGCCATCGAGGAGGGCTTCATCCTCGATGTGCTCAAGGGCTACACGACCTACAGCCGCTTCTTCAAGCTGGCCAAGAAGATCGCCGACGACCCCGATTTGGACAAGCGCAAGGCGTCCTCGGCGCTGGCCCGCTTCGTCAACCTGCACCCGACGAACATCGCCCAGAAGACCGAGATCATCATCGAGCACTTTCGGTCCTGTGTGATGCACCTCCAAGGCGGCAGGGCGAAGGCCATGCTGGTGACGGGCTCGAGGCTCCAGGCGGTGAAGTACAAGCTCTCGTTCGACGCCTACCTCAAGGACAAGGGCTACACCGACGTGGCGTGTCTGGTGGCGTTCTCGGGCGAGGTGACGGACGACAAGGTCAGCACACCCGGCCGACTGGTGCCGCGGCCATGGCCTGCCCGAGTCGATGTGCACGAAGTGCAACCCGGAGCTGCTGGACAAGTTCAAGGGCTCCGGCGACTGGTGCTCCGGTCACGGCTTCCCGGAGTCCGCCTGCCCCCAGTGCAACCCGATGACGCCCCCGACCGGCAAGGCGCCCGCCGCAGCCGGAGCCCGCGTCGGTGACCCGGCCGACTGGTGCCGCGGCCACGGCCTGCCCGAGTCGATGTGCACGAAGTGCAACCCGGAGCTGCTGGACAAGTTCAAGGGCTCCGGCGACTGGTGCCCCGGCCACGGCTTCCCGGAGTCCGCCTGCCCGAAGTGCAACCCGATGACGCCCCCGGCCGGCAGAGGCGCGCAGAGCGACGTGCCCACGATTCCGGTGAAGCTCGCCACGCCCGCGATCGAGCGAGCTGCGGGCATCGAGACCGTTCCAGCGGTGGCCGGCGGTCTCGGCCTGTCGGTCGAGACCACCGCGCATATCGACTTCGACAGCGACCGGGTGGCGGACGTGCGCTCGCCGGTGGTCGGCGTTGTGGCCGAGGTGTCGGTGACCCTGGGCCAGCGGGTCGAGGCGGGTGACCCGCTGTTCACGCTGGAGAGCGTGCGCGTCGGTGAGGTCCAGGCCCGCCGCCGGGCGGTGCGGGCTCGGATCGACACCGCGCGGGCCGAGCTGGAGCGCCAGGAGGCCCTCGGCGCCACCGCCATCGCGTCGCGGCGTCAGGTAGAGGTCGCGCGGCAGGACCTGGAGGTCGCGCGCTCAGAGCTCCGCGCCATCGAGGTGTCGCTGCGCCTCAGCGGCGCGGCCAAGCGGAAGCGGGACGGCCGCGTCGTCGTGCGCGCCCCGATCGCGGGCACGGTGATCCGTCGGCCCGCGAACGTAGGCGGCTTCGCGGCCGGCTCGGACTCGCTGGCCACCATCGCCGATACATCCCGGATGTGGGCCCTGCTCGACGTCCCCGAGTGGGAGGCCGCGCACGTGCGCGTCGGACAGCCGGTGTCGGTCCGCGCCGACGGGGTGGTCGGCCAGACCTTCGACGGCCCGGTGAGCTGGGTCTCCTCGGAGGTCGACACGCGCACCCGGACCGTCGCCGCGCGGGTCGAGCTCGACAACGCCGGGGGCACCCTGCGCGCCGGCCAGTTCGCCCGAGCATCGGTCCAGATCGAGGCGCCGCGCGGCGCGGCGATCGTGCCTCTGGAGGCGCTCCAGCGGCTCGGCGAGGAGGCCGCGGTCTTCGTCCGCGTCGGGCCCGGACGGTTCGAGGCGCGCATGGTCGAGGCGGGGCGCTCCGATGGTCGGCGCGTCCAGATCGCAGGCGGCGTGAAGGAGGGCGACGCGATCGTGACGACGGGCGCCTTCCTGCTGCGCACCGAGCTCAGCCCCGAGAGCATCGGCGCCGGCTGCTGCGAGTCCGAAGCCCCCGGGAGCTGACGTGCTCGATCGCATCATTGACCTGTCGCTGCGTTACCGGGGCTTCGTGGTCCTGGCCACGGTGATCCTGGTCGTGCTGGGGCTGACCTCCCTCCAGCGCCTCCCCTTCGACGCCTACCCCGACACGACGCCGGTCCAGGTCGCCGTGCACACGGTGGCGCCCGCGCTCTCCCCGCTGGAGGTGGAGCGGCAGATCACGGCGCCGCTGGAGCAGGCGATCGGCGGGATGCCGGGGCTCGACCAGGTGCGCTCGATCTCGAAGTTCGGGTTCTCCCAGATCACGGCGACCTTCGACGACGAGACCGACATCTACCTCGCACGTCAGGTCGTGGGTGAGCGGGTCGGGACGGTGTCTCTGCCCGACGGGGTGGAGCCGCCATCGCTCGGGCCGGTGTCCACCGGGCTCGGCGAGATCTTCCAGTACCTCATCGAGAGCGACGAGCTGTCCGCTCAGGAGCTGCGCACCCTCCACCACTGGGTCGTCCGGCCGCAGATGCTGCAGGTGCCGGGTGTGGCGGAGATCAACACCTGGGGCGGCTACGAGCGGCAGTTCCACGTCATCGTAGACCCGTTGCTGCTCGTGAAGTTCGACCTGCGGCTCGACGCCGTAGCCGAGGCGCTGCGCGCCAACAACGCCAGCACCGGCGGCGGCATGGTGAACCGGGGCGGCGAGGGGCAGCTCGTCCAGGGCGTCGGCCTGGTCGAGGGCGTTGGTGATCTCGAGCGGGTCGTCATCGTCGCGCGGGACGGAGTCCCCGTGCTGATCCGCGACGTGGCCCGGGTAGAGATCGGACACGAGATCCGCCGCGGCGCCGTGACCGCGGAGGCGCAGGGCGAGGCCGTGCTCGGGCTCGGCTTCATGCTGATGGGTGAGAACAGCCGAGAGGTGACGCGGCGGCTCGAGGAGCGGCTGCAGGAGGTGCGCTCCAGCCTGCCGGACGACGTGCGGCTGAGGCCGGTCTACAGCCGCACGATGCTCGTCGATCAGGTGCTGCACACGGTGCAGAGCAACCTGCTGGAGGGCGCGCTGCTGGTCATCGCGGTGCTCTTCGCGTTCCTCGGCAACCTGAGAGCCGGGCTCATCGTGGCCCTCGCCATCCCGCTGTCGATGCTCTTCGCCTTCGACATGATGCTGCGCTTTGGCGTGGCCGGGACCCTGATGAGCCTCGGGGCCATCGACTTCGGGCTGGTCGTGGACAGCTCGGTCATCATGGTCGAGAACGCCGCGCGGCGTGTGGACGAGGACAAGACGGGCCGCAGCGTGCGGGAGGTGGTGCGCGAGGCGGCGGTCGAGGTGCGCAAGCCGACCCTCTTCGGCGAGCTGATCATCGCCATCGTCTACCTGCCGATCCTGACGCTCGAGGGGATCGAGGGGAAGCTCTTCCAGCCGATGGCCCTCACCGTCATCTTTGCGCTGGTGGGGTCGCTGGTGCTGTCGTTGACGCTGCTCCCCGCGCTGGCCAGCTTCGCGTTACGCAAGCGCCGGCGGGCCCGTGACACGATCGTCGTCCGCGCTATCGCCCGCCTGTACCGCCCGGTGCTGCGTTGGTCGCTCTCCCACCGCTTGGTGATATTTGTCCTCGTAGCGGCCTCGCTCGCGGGCGCCGGGGGGCTGGCGACGCGCCTGGGCTCGGAGTTTGTCCCGCGGCTCCAGGAGCAGGCGATCGTGGTCAACACGGTCCGGCTGGCCGGCGTCTCCCTCGACGAGTCCGTGCGATACGGTACCCAGATCGAGGCGCTGCTCCTCGAGGAGTTCCCCGACGAGATCGCCCACATCTGGACGCGCACGGGGACGGCGGAGGTCGCGACCGATCCGATGGGGCTCGAGGTGTCGGATGTCTTCCTCACTCTCACGCCTCGCGACCGCTGGCGGCGCGCTCCTACCCAGGAGGCGCTGATGAAGGAGGTCGCCGCCGAGCTGGAGGACCTGCCGGGGATGCGCTCGATCCTGACCCAGCCGATCGAGATGCGCATGAACGAGATGGTCGCCGGGATCCGCTCCGACCTCGGGATCCGGCTGTTCGGCGACGACTTCGACCAGCTCCGGGACCTGGCCTCGAAGATCCGACGCGTCGTCGAGGTCGTGCCGGGCGCGGCCGACGTCGCTGTGGAGCAGATAACGGGCCAGCCGGTTCTGCGCATCGAGGTCGATCGGGACGCCGCTGCCCGCTACGGCGTCCCGGTGCGCGAGATCCTGGAGGTGGTCGAGTCCCTCGGCATCTGGCGCGTCGGCGAGGTCATCGAGGGCCAGCGCCGCTTCGACCTCGCGGTGCGGCTCGACGAGCGCTACCGGGACGACCCCCGGCTCCTGGGGCGACTGCCGATCATCGCCCCGGGTGGGGAGCGCCTGAGGCTCTCGGAGGTCGCGGACATCGGCGTGGTCGAGGGCCCGTCCACCATTCAGCGCGAGTGGGGACGGCGGCGCGTGACCATCCAGACCAACGTGCGGGACCGGGACCTGGGCTCCTTTGTGGCCGAGGTGCGGGAGAGGGTGGACGCCCTCGACCTGCCAGATGGCTACTACGTGCGCTATGGGGGGCAGTTCGAGCACCTCGAGCGCGCGCGCGACCGGCTCCTGATCGTGGTGCCCATCGCCCTCGCGCTCATCTTATCGTTGCTCTACCTCACCTTCGGTCGCGTCCGGGACGCCCTCATTGTGTTCAGCGGGGTGCCCTTCGCGGCCGTGGGCGGCGTCGTGGCCCTCTGGATCCGGGGCATGCCGCTGTCGATCTCGGCGGCCATCGGCTTCGTGGCGGTCTCGGGGGTGGCGGTCCTGGGGCAGCTCGTCCTCGTGTCGCGCGCCCGGCAGCTCCTCCGGGCGGGCCGCTCGCTGCCCGACGCGACCCGTGAGGCCGCCGAGACGCGGCTCCGAGCCGTGCTGATGACCGGCCTCACCGACATCATCGGCTTCGTCCCGATGGCGCTGAGCCTCGGGGTCGGCGCCGAGGTCCAGCGCCCCCTTGCGACGGTGGTCATCGGGGGCGTCGCGACGTCGATGCTGGCGACGCTGGTCGTTCTGCCGGTGCTGTACCAGGCGTTCGGGAGGGAACTCCCCGAGGAGGAGCGCGATGCCTTGGAGATGCACCCGCCCTGACATGCACCCGACCCATGACCGCCATTCGAGAGAAGCAGGAGGCCGTCGGACGCAGGTTCATGGCCGCCCATGACGTCAAGCGGCCTACGAGCGGGGCAAGGCGGCGCTCAAGGCTGGGGACACGGCCTCGGCGATGACGGCCTTCAAGGCCGGGCTGGCGCTGGCCGGGGACGACGAGGGGCTCGCCTGGCAGTTCATGCTGGCCTTGGCGCTGACCTACGACAAGGCGGGCGAGCCGCCCTACGCCATCGAGACCTACCAGCGGCTGCTCGAGGAGACCGAGGCGCACGGGGCGGTGCTGAGCCCGAAGTGGAAGAACCGGCGGGCGCTGATCGCTCAGGACATCAAGAAGCTCGAGGCGAAGATCAAAGGGACCCACGGCTACATCACCGTGGTGACCGAGCCCCAGGGCGCCCGGGTGCTCGTCGGCGGCGAGCAGACCGGCGCCGAGGGCGAGGCGAGGAGCCCCACGGGCTTTTACTTCTCGGCAGGCGAGCACGTCGTCAGCGTGCACCTCGCGGGCTACGTGGAGGCCCAACAGAGCATCACCCTGGCCGCGGGCAAGGTGCGGCCGCTGCGCTTCGTCCTCGAACCCTAGGGGCCGGAGCCCTCGATGGAGGCGAGCACGAAGTCGGTCTGTCGCTGTTGACCCAGGCGCGTTCGGGGGCGGCGAGGAGGCTGCCCTGCCGCACCTCGAGCGCGATGGTTCCCACCGACCAGGTCCAGCTCTTCATCGGGTGTCGTTCATCCAGTAGAGATCCCGAGTCTGGGGTGGCTCGGCGAGGAGCCTGATTGTACGTGAAAAGGCGAGGTGAGGTCAGCCCCGGAACGCTTCCCCGGCAGCACAAGCTGTACGGGCGATGCGGCGACCCTTGGCCGGTTTGTCGCTCGACAGACAGCATGTCATGCTTGTTCACCTTGTGATTGGCCGAACATCGGTGCCGACGCGATGTGTCGACCTGCGGTGGGTTCGGTAATCAAGGCAGGGTACAAGGTATGAGGTTTGGGCTCGGTTGTCTGCTTGGAGTCGCTGCATTGCTCTGCAGTTTGCAAGGCTTGGCAGACCCTCCGGAAGAGTCCTCCGCATCAGACAGGCCCCTGCCCGAAGTGTTGGCCAACGCTGAGCCCCGTGCGGGGTCCACGTCTTCCTCGCCGCTTTCGCTGGCGGCTCAGATCGAGAACGTCCTGACGACCAAGGGGGCCAAAGCCGCGCTCGACCATGCAGCCCAGAACACCGTGGTCGTGGCGTTTGATGCATGCGAGGCCGCCTTGGGTTCGGGCATAGGGGCTGAGATCAGGTTCAGCCCGGCTGCGTGAGCGCTGCGAAGGCCGAGCGAGCTCAGCGCCTCACCTCACGGACTTGGTGACGAGCTCTCGCGTGGGGTGACGGCACGTGATCAGCCGCTCGACCTCGCTGGCCCCCGGTCGCGTCAGGGGCTTCTCTTGGTTGGCATAGCGGACGATCTCGTCAGCGAGTTCATCGACCATCCCCGAGGGGAAACTCAGGGGGCCGGGCTCCATTGCAGGTCTGCGCAGGTGCCAAACCGTGTGCTCCTGGGAGCGGTCAACGGGAGCCAGGTTGAAGTCGCCTCCGTCTACGGCCTCGATCTGAACGTGTGAGATGGTCGTGCGCTTGAAGCCCTCGACGAGCAGCACGTCGACGTGTCCCGAGAAGACCTCCAGCCATGGGAGCAGGGTGTCGGTCGTGTTTCGGGGGACGAAGAGCGTGGCGCTGCCGGGCCCGAGGAGCAATACCCGCTCGGCACCGGCCATCGCGTGTCGATCCGAGTCCTTGCCCGTGACGTCTACCGTGACCTCATGGCTCGCGTGCTTGACCGTCCCAACGCGAACACCGCGGGCGCGCAGCGGTGGAATGAGTTGCTCGACGAGCCGTGTCTTGCCCGAGCCTGAATTGCCCCAGACTCCAACGATGAACGGGGCCGCTTTGATGTTCATGTGACGCTCCTCTGCGCCATTCCCGTGCGCACGATTGTGTCGAACAGTCTCTCGAGTTCCTCTGAGTTCGCCGGCAGCGTCAGGTCACCGCTCGGATCGTCGAGCTGTAGCGCGACCTGAGTTAGTACGTCAGGACGGATCTGCAGCACGAGGAGCCTGGGGGTACCCAACAGCGCCGCCTCGATGGCGGGCCAGTGACCTCGACCTCGAGCTTCGAGTGGGCCGACGGGCAGCAGGACCACCTCGATCTCGGGGCTGGTCAGCCACCGACGAACAGCGGTGAGTGCATCGCTGTCGAAGGTCAGGTCACAGATATCGCGCGCGTCGAGGCTCGGTGCGACATGTGCCAGGCTGTGTCGCTCGCCGTCGACGAGATTGACCACGTCGAACCCAGCCCGTTGGTCGTCTCTCATGATCCGCTCTTGGCGCACGCCCCCGACACGCAGCCCCTGGGCGCGGCACTTGGCCACGATGCGCGCGACCACCTCGTTGGCGCCATCGCGTGTGCGGCCCACTACCGCAATCCAGGGGTTCATCGGTAGACCGTGATGTCGAAGTGCATGTGGCCTCGGGTGTTGTTTGTTTCACGTGGAGGGGCCATGGAAGGTTCAACGACCGTGCCAACTTGGTTGACGAGCGAATACGCGAGGCGTGTAACGATTCAGCGGAGACCGACCGGCAGAGCGTCACGACTTTGGATCACACGGCGGGTGATTGTTACCGAAGGGTGACGCCGCGTGGAGCTAACCGGCAATT
>PVBE011113827.1_pt1 | contig 19714 bp, 21 predicted proteins | sample 1631181 | NCBI WGS metagenome assembly PVBE01 (sample SAMN08397723, study PRJNA350692) | Marine metagenome, whole genome shotgun sequencing project. | isolation source: water | place: Pacific Ocean | collected 2012-04 | reverse complement strand
GCGGCCCTGACGGTGGCCGAGAACCTGGCTTTCTGGGCGCGTTTGGGGAATGGCTCCGGCGTCGTCACTGAGGCATTGAAGACCTTCGACAGCGCGTCTTTGTCCGACGTACCCGGCCGCTTTCTTTCGGCCGGCCAGAAGCGGCGCGCCAACCTGGCCCGCCTAGCCGCGTCGGAGGCAACCCTGTGGCTTCTGGACGAGCCGACGACGGCTCTTGATGCGGCGGCCACTTCATGTCTGATGAAGGCCATAGCCCGCCACCGGGCGGGCGGCGGCATGGTGGCGATCTCCACCCATGTTGAGCTCGCCCTGGACGGCGCCCGCCGGCTCGATCTCGATACTTTCGCCCGCCAGCCTGACCCTGTGGAGGCGGCGCCATGAGACGGGCCTTCGAGATCATGCGCCGCGACTTGCGCCTGGCTTTGCGCCAAGGTGTCGACAGCCTCATGGCGGTGGTCTTCTTCGTCCTTGCCGTGGTGCTGTTTCCCTTGGGCGTCGGGCCCGAGGCCAACATCTTGGCGCGCATCGCCGCCGGCGTAATCTGGGTGGCGGCGCTGCTTGCCTCCATGCTTTCGCTGGAGCGTCTTTTCCAGACCGACTACGACGACGGATCGTTAGAGCTGCTGGCTCTCAGTCCGGTGGCGCTGGAGCTTGTCGTTTTGGCCAAAGTCGTTGCTCACTGGCTGACCACGGGGGTGCCCCTGATCGTGGCAGCGCCGGTATTGGCCGTGCTGCTCGACATGGATGCCCAAGGTTTCGTTGTTCTTATCGTTGCCCTTGGGCTGGGAACGCCGACCATGAGCCTCATCGGTAGTGTCGGTGCGGCTTTGATCCTTGGCGCCCGGCGTGGCGGTGTACTGCTGTCCTTGCTGGTGCTGCCACTGTTTATCCCGGTATTAATTTTCGGCGTCGCCGCGGTCGATGCCGCCATCGGCGGCTTTGCAGCACGACCCCATTTGATGATCCTGAGCGGCCTTCTGATCGGCGCCGTGGCGCTTTGTCCGTGGGCCTCTGCCGCCTCCTTGCGACAGTCCCTGGAATAAGGGGGCCAGGATGATTATTTGCGTTAGGTCAATGGAAATGGATTGCGTCTAGGTTACAAGACGAGAACTCCTGGGGATCGAAAGCCATGCTGCACCGTTTTGCCAATCCCACCCGCTTCCTGCGCCTGAGCGCGGCGCTGCTGCCGTGGACGGCGGGACTGACCTTGATCCTTCTCATTGCCGGCCTTTTCCTGGCGTTGTTCGGCTCGCCCGCCGATTACCAGCAGGGAGAGACCGTGCGCATCATGTACGTGCACGTGCCGGCGGCATGGATGGCGTTGTTTTGTTATTCCTGCATGGCCGGGGCCAGCGCTGTCGGCCTGATTTGGAAGCATCCCCTGGCCGACATGGCGGCCAAGGCAACGGCGCCCATTGGTACCTGCTTTACCTTTCTGGCCCTTGTTACCGGATCGCTGTGGGGCAAGCCCATGTGGGGCGCGTGGTGGGTGTGGGACGCGCGGCTTACGTCGGTGCTTATCTTGTTTTTTCTCTATCTTGGCTACATGGCGTTGCATAATGCTTTCGACGATCCGACGCGCGGTGCCCGGTCAGCGGCCATCCTCGCCCTGGTCGGCTTCGTCAATGTTCCCATCATCAAGTTTTCCGTCGATTGGTGGAACACGCTCCATCAACCGTCGAGCGTCGTCAAGGCGGGCGGCCCCGCCATTCACCCCAGCATGCTGACGCCCCTGTTGCTGATGGGCCTGGCCTTCACCACCTATTACTTGTGGGTGCTGCTGCTGCGCCTTAGAGCTGAGATCGTTGCCGGCAAGGTGCGGGCGGTTCGCTTGCGCCGGGCTCACGGATAGGGACCGGATATCGGACCATGGACCCGATAACATCTTTTTTTCACATGGGCGGCTACGGCGCCTACGTCTGGCCCAGCTTCGTCATCACGTTGGTCGTCCTGGGGGCGCTTTTCGCGAACAGCCTTTCGTTTCTGCGCGCTGGCGAGACGGCGCTCAAAGAGTTGCAGGACGAGGATGTGGCGACCGAGGACGAGGCGTCCGATGAAGCGTAAACACCGCCGCCTTACCTTTGTCTTTCTCGGCTTCCTGCTGGTCGCCACTGCGGCGGCGCTTGTGCTGACCGCCTTTGAGGACAACATCGTCTTTTTCCATAGTCCCACCGACGTGGTCGAGAAGAAGCTCCCGCCCGACCGCCGGATGCGCATCGGCGGCCTGGTTGAGGAGGGCAGCGTCGAGAAGAACGTCGGCGAAGCCCGCGTCACATTTCGCATCACCGATCTGGCAAACACGGTCAAGGTTACCTATCGGGGCCTGTTGCCGGACCTCTTTCGCGAGGGCCAAGGCGTGGTCGCCGAGGGCCGCTTGCGGGACGGCATCTTCCACGCCGACGAGGTCTTGGCCAAGCACGACGAAAACTACATGCCGCCCGAGGTCGCTGACGCACTTAAGAAATCAGGCAAGTGGAAACACCTGGAAGAGGCATTGGGGGATGCCGGCCCGCTGAAGGGAGAAACGCGCAAGTGATCCCCGAGCTTGGTCATTTCGCGTTGATTCTGGCGCTCTCGGTAGCTCTCATTCAGGCCGTGGTGCCCCTGGTCGGTGCCCAGCGCGGCGACGCTCAGTGGATGGCGGTGGCGCGCCCGGCGGCTTTGGTTCAGTTCGTGCTCGTCGCCATCGCTTTCGCCTGCCTGACCCAGGCCTACGTCACTTCGGACTTCTCGGTTCTCAACGTGGCGCGGAATTCCCATTCCGCCAAACCCATGCTCTACAAGATCTCTGGCGTGTGGGCCAACCACGAGGGCTCCATGCTGCTTTGGGTCCTGATCCTGGCACTGTTCGGCTCGGCGGTCGCGGCCTTCGGTCGCAATCTGCCGCAGGCGCTGGGCGCTCGGGTGCTTTCGGTGCAGGCCATGATTGGGATCGGCTTCCTTGCTTTCATCTTATTTACCTCCAACCCCTTCGAGCGTCTTCTGGTGGCGCCCGCCGATGGGCGTGGACTGAACCCGTTGTTGCAGGATCCGGGTCTTGCCTTCCACCCGCCCTTTCTTTACCTCGGCTACGTCGGCTTCTCGATGGCCTTCTCGTTCGCCATCGCGGCGCTGATTGAGGGCCGAGTCGATGCCACCTGGGCGCGTTGGGTGCGGCCGTGGACTCTGGCGGCGTGGTCGTTCTTGACCGTCGGCATCGGGCTTGGGTCGTGGTGGGCCTATTATGAGCTGGGCTGGGGCGGCTGGTGGTTCTGGGACCCGGTCGAGAACGCCTCGTTTATGCCCTGGCTGGCGGGCACGGCGTTGCTGCACTCTTCGGTGGTCGTCGAGAAACGCGACACGCTCAAGGGCTGGACCGTGTTTCTGGCCATTGTCGCCTTCTCCCTCAGCTTGCTCGGCACCTTCCTGGTGCGATCAGGGGTCCTGACGTCGGTGCATACCTTTGCCGCCGATCCGGCGCGCGGCGTCTTCATTCTGGCTCTCCTGATCATTGTCATCGGCGGCTCTTTGGCGCTGTTTGCGGTTCGCGCTCCGGCGCTCCGGGCGGGCGGTTTGTTCCAGCCGATCTCGCGCGAGGGCGGACTTTTATTGAATAACCTCATTATGACGACGGCGGCGGCGGCGGTGCTTCTTGGCACTCTTTATCCGTTGTTTCTCGACGCCGTCGGCGGCGGCAAGGTGTCGGTGGGGGCGCCGTTTTTCAATGCCGTTTTCATTCCCCTCATGGTGCCCATGCTGGCGGCCATGGCGGTGGGACCGTTTCTGGCTTGGAAGCGGGGCGACTTGGGCGGAGCGCTGGGGCGTCTGAAGGCCGCCTTGATGATTGCGCTGGCGGTGGCCGTGGGGACCTGGTTCGTGGTTGCCGACGGTTCTGTCTTGGCGCTCCTCGGCATGGCGGTGGCGGCGTGGCTTTTTGTCGGCACGGCGAGCGAACTGGCGGCGCGGGTGCGCCTGTTCCGCGTGCCCATGGCCGAGAGCCTGCGCCGGTTGGTGCACTTGCAGCGGGCTTCGTGGGGTATGACTATCGCCCACGCCGGTCTTGCCGTGACCGTCGCCGGGATGACCGCCTCGGCGGCTTGGAAGACGGAAAGCATCCAGACCATGCAACCCGGTGATAGCGTCGCCGTGGCTGGTTATACCTTTACTTTCCGCGGTGCCCGGCGCGCCGCCGGCCCCAACTACTTGGCGATCCGTGGAACCTTCGAGGTCAGCGAGGACGGTCGAGCGCTGACGACGCTCTATCCGGAAAAGAGGACCTATCCGGTGGAGGGGCGACCGACCACCGAGGCTGCCATCCACTCCATGTTCCTGGGCGATCTCTACGCGGTGATCGGCGATGCCGATGAAAAAGGTGGCTTCGTTACCCGGCTTTATTTCAATCCGCTTTTGGCCTGGATCTGGGCCGGCGCCTTGATCATGGTGGCTGGTGGCGTGGTAAGTCTCAGCGACCGTCGCCACCGCATCGGCGCGCCGGCGCGTCGGCAAAGGGCGGCGGCGGGTGGCGCCCAGCCAGCGGCATCATGAGACGGCTCTTCTTTTTCATGCCGCTGGCGGTCTTTGCCGTGCTCGCGGTCTATTTTGCCCTCGGTCTCGGGATGGATCCCAAGATCATTCCCTCGGCGCTGATCGACAAGCCGGTGCCCAAATTCACGCTTCCCCCTATCGACGGCGGTGCCAAGCAGGGCTTTTCCGATGCCGAACTCAAGGGCAGAGTCTCGGTGATCAACGTGTTCGCATCATGGTGCATTCCGTGCAAGGCTGAGCACCCCCTCATCATGCGGCTCGCCGGCATGGGCGTGGCCACGGTCTATGGTCTCAACTACAAGGACGAGGCGGCGGACGCGCTCAAATGGCTGACCAATCTGGGCGATCCCTACCATCGGATCGGCGCCGACCGTGACGGCCGGGTGGGCATCGACTGGGGTGTCTACGGGGTGCCCGAGACCTTCGTCGTCGATGCCCAGGGGCGCATCCACCACAAGCACGTCGGCCCCCTGACCCAGAAGTCCCTGGAGGGCGAATTGCTGCCCATCATCCGGACATTGAGCCAATGAGGGCCGCTTTTGTCCTTGTCTTGCTGCTGATGGCCGCAACGCCCGCCGGCGCCGTCCTGCCCGACGAGATGCTGGCCGACCCCGTCCTTGAGGCGCGTGCCCGTGATATCAGCAAGAACCTGCGCTGCCTGGTGTGCCAGAACCAGTCGATCGACGATTCCGACGCCGGTTTGGCCCGGGATCTCCGTGTCATCGTACGCGAGCGGTTGGTGGCGGGAGATTCTGACAGTGCGGTGGTCGATTTTGTCGTCGATCGCTATGGCGACTTCGTCCTTCTCAATCCGCCCTTCAAGGCGACCACCTATGTCCTGTGGATCGGGCCGGTCGTGATCGGGACTTTTGGCCTGCTGGCGGTAGTTGTTTTCTTCCGCCGCCGCCACGCTACGGCCAGCGGCGAGGCGCCGGCGCCGCTTAGCGACGAAGAGAAGAAGCGTCTCGATGCGCTGATCGAGGATCGGTCCGAATGATCGACCTGTGGCTTGCCATAGCCCTGTTAACGGTCGTCGTCGTCGGGTTGCTGGTGCTGCCCCTTGTGCGGCCACGCCGCCCGATGCCACCTCGCGAAGAGTACGACCTTGCCATCTACCGCGACCAATTGGCCGAGGTCGAGCGCGATGCCGAGCGTGGCCTCTTGGTCGGTGAACAGGCGGCGGCGACGCGGACCGAGCTTCAGCGCCGCATACTGGCCGCCGCCGAGGCCGAGCCCGGCGACACGGCATCAGCGGCCCACGGCGGCCGGACGGCGGTCTTAGCCCTGGTGGTGGTATTGGCGGGGGCGCTCGGTGTCTACGGGCACCTAGGGTCGCCCAACCTTCCCGGCCAGCCGCTGGCCGAACGCCGCGATGCCCTCCAGGCAGTGGCAGAGAGCCGAGCCGAAATGGAGCGTCTTATCGACAGCCTTGCCCAGAAAATGAAAGAGTCACCGGGCAACGTCGAGGGTTGGATACTGCTGGGCCGTTCGTATCAATCCCAGAATCGCTATTCCGACGCCGCCGAAGCGTTCCGCCGGGCCACCGACTTGAGCGACCGCCGTGTTGATGTCTTGGCCGCCTACGGCGAGGCACGGGTGTTGGCCCGCGACGGCACGGTCGACCCCGAGGACCTAGCCATTTTTGAGGAGATCCTGGCCAAGGATCCGCGCGATCCCCGGGCGCGATACTACATCGGCAACTTTAAGGCGCAGCAGGGCGACCTTGAGGGCGCCCTACAGTCCTGGGTCGATCTGATAGCAACATCGCCGGCCGACGCGCCGTGGTTGGACGAAGTACGCGAGCGCATTGCCGACGCCGAACGGCAATTGGATCTGGAAGCGGGAAGCGTTAATCCATCGCCCGCCGCCGGCGCGGTGGCCGCTTCGCCACCGAAGATGGACGAGGCGACAATCCGCGCCATGGTCGACGGACTGGCCGAGAAGCTGAAAGAGAATCCCGACGACCTGAAGGGCTGGCTCATGCTGGCGCGCTCTTACGAGGTCCTGGGCGAAGCCGAGAAAGCGCGCCACGCCCACGCCCGCGCCGAGGCCCTTAAAAGTCAATCACAAGGAAAGCCATGACCGCGTTTAAGACCCTTGATGATCTTGCCGTCGCCGGAAAACGTGTCCTGGTGCGTGTCGATTTCAACGTGCCCATGAAGGACGGTCGGGTGGCCGATGCAACGCGTATCGAGCGCACGGTGCCCACCCTGAGCCGATTGACGGACCAGGGTGCGCGCGTCATCGCCATTTCCCATCTGGGCCGGCCCAAGGGCCGGGTGGTGGATGAACTGAGCTTGCGTCCGCTGACCGAGGCCCTGGGCGTGGCCCTTGGTGGGCGGGCGGTATCGTTTGCCGCCGACTGCGTTGGGGCCGAGGCCGAACACGTGGTTGCCGCCATGGGCGACGGTGACGTTGTGTTGCTGGAGAATTTGCGTTTTCATGCCGGGGAAGAGGGGAATGACCAAGCCTTCGCCGAGCGGCTCGCGGCCCTCGGCGATTTCTACGTCAACGATGCCTTTTCCTGCGCTCACCGGGCCCACGCCTCGACGGAGGCCTTGGCGCATCTGTTGCCGGCCGCAGCCGGAAGGCTCATGCAGGCCGAGCTGAGTGCTCTCGAAGGCGCCCTCGAGGCGCCGCGCCACCCGGTTGCCGCGGTCGTCGGCGGCGCCAAGGTGTCGACCAAGCTCGACGTTCTGGGTAACCTGGTACGCAAGATGGATATCCTTGTCGTCGGCGGGGGTATGGCCAACACTTTCCTGCACGCAAAGGGCATTGCCATTGGCGCGTCGCTTTCGGAGCGCGACATGGCCGGCGCCGCCAACGACATTCTGGCCTCGGCCGACGAGGCCGGTTGCGAGGTCGTCCTGCCGACCGACGCGGTGGTGGCGCGGTCCCTGGAGGTCGGTATTGACAGCCGGGTGGTAGGGATCGACGCAGTACTCGCCGAGGACATGATCTTGGACCTCGGTCCGGCTTCGATCGACGATATTATTCAACGTCTCGGCGGCTGTCGCAGCCTGATGTGGAACGGCCCGCTGGGCGCCTTCGAGGTGGCGCCTTTCGATGCCGCCACCAACGCCGTTGCCCAGGCCGCCGCTGGGCGAACCCGGGACGGAGACATGCTCAGCGTCGCCGGCGGTGGCGACACGGTGGCGGCCCTTATTCATGCCGGCGTGGTGGATGATTTTTCCTATGTCTCGACGGCGGGCGGCGCCTTCCTTGAATGGCTGGAAGGAAAGGACCTTCCGGGGGTGTCGGCCTTGCGCGACCGGGCCGAAATTTAACCCCGCATCTTCTCCACCATCCGATCGACTGTCTCGCGCGCTGATTTAGAGTGCCGCTCAAGATCGCATGCCGTTTCCATGATCCGTTCAATGCCGCGGCCCGTGGCGTCTGCTATTTCGGCCATGGCGGCGGCGGCGGCGGTCACTTCCGCGGAGTCCGAAGCCGCCTTGCGCGCTGTGCGCCCGACATCTTGGCTCGCCTCGCCCTCGGCCTCTACGAATGTGGCAATGTCGTTGGTCAGCCCGTCAAGCTCGTCAATCGTACCGCCGACGCCTTGGATGGCTTCGAGCGCACTTCGCGCCGCAGTTTGAATATCGCCGATTTGAGTGGTGATATCCTTGGTCGCGGTGGCCGTTTGGGTAGCCAGGGTCTTGACCTCGGAGGCGACCACGGCGAACCCCTTGCCGGCGTCGCCGGCACGTGCCGCCTCGATGGTGGCGTTGAGGGCCAGAAGATGGGTCTGGTGGGCGATCTCAGTGATCAGAACCACTACGGCGCCGATCTTGTCGACGACCTCGGCCAGGCCTTGGACCTTCTGGGTGGCGCCCTCGGCGTCGGCCGCCACTTGGCCGACGATCTCGGCGGAGCGCCCAATGCGTTGGCCAATATCGCCGATCGACCCGGCCAGACCCTCGACCGCCGTCGCGGCGGCATCACCGGCGGTCGCGGCATGCTGCGCCGCTTCGGAGACCGCTGCCGTACGCCGCTTGGTCTCTTCGGTGCCGTCCAACAAGGTGCGCGCCCCGATTCCGATACCGGCCGAGGCGGAGAGCAGCGTATCGGCGGCGGCGCCGACGCGGGAGTGCAAGTCCTCGGCCACAGCGCTTCGGGCGTCATCGTTACCGGTGTCCCCGCGTTCCTGGATGTCCCGCAGTTCGGCCTGCAGGTTTTCCATCCCCACCAGGCTGCTTTTCAAGATATGAAGGGCACGGGCGATGTCGCCGATTTCGTCCCCGTTGCCGCGTCCGGGAATGAAGTCGTCGTCCTCTCTGGCGGCCTCGGCCAGGGCGGATAGGGGCGAGGCGATTGCGCGCCCGATTATGAAGACCGGTACCGCGAATAAGGTCCCGATCAAGGCCAGTGCGGCGAAAATCAGGACATGGAAGATCCGACGTGTTTGGCGTGCTTCCTCCGCCGCCCTGTCGGCGGCTTCGCCGGTTGCCAGCGCCAGCGCTTCAAGGCCGGGGGCGATGTAGGCCAGGATCTCGTCGAGACGTGCGGCTTCGGCCAGTGCGGTCGACGCCTTGCCGGCTTCCATCACTCGGCGGAACTGGGCGGCGTGTTGAAGCATGCCGTCGTTGACGGTATCGACGTGGGTGTTGAGCGCCTTGCCCGATGGTCCTGCGCGCAGACGGCCCAGCATCGCCGTAACCTTTGCAGCGCGCGCCTGATAGCGGGTGGCAGCGGTGGAATCCTGGCCGAGGAGAAAGGACTTGGTATCTTGCTGCATGCGGAAGGCCAGGGCCTCCACGCCGACGGCAAGGTCGCGCGCCGTGTCGCGTTCCATCAGATGCTCGAGAGAGGCATCAAGGCGCCTTTCACCCGCCAGATAGGATCCCCCAAGGGCGGCCAAGGCGCCAAATGCCAACGCGATCAGCAGGTTGATGCGCATTCCGACGCTAAGGTCCGCCAGCAATCCGCGCCGACTTTTCGACGCCAAAAGACGGCGTTCGTCGTAGGGACGCCGATCTGAAATATCCTTCCCGCCTGCCATTTGCCTCTGCCCAGGGCCTGATCTCAAGCCGTAAGACATAGCATATCCCCATGGTTTTAAACAATTCTTGCGTCTTTGGTTCGAGTAATTCGTGCTTCCCTTGGGTGACATCACAAATATTTGAGTCAAATTGAGTTGGTCAGCGATGCGCCGAATACTAATTTGAGGGGAACGCACATAGCCGAAGATCGTATCGAAGAAAAGGAATGGCGGAATGACGAGCGACTCCACAGGCTTATTTACCGGCATCGGTTACGCCGTGCGCGAAGTTCGCCCGTCTCCACAGCGTGACGATATCGGCGCCTCGACCCCCGACCGCTTGCCTCAGACATCCGAACCGTCGCCGCAAAAGCCTGTGCGGGATGGCGCCAATTTGGGCTATTCGGGCGAACGCGGGCAATCCGAACGCGGGCGTATCTTCAACTTCAGGGTCTAAGCGCCGCATTCCCATAGACGGTTTGACAGGGCAAGTCTGGCGCGGGGGTTGCGCCACACTGATGGGCGCGCCACACTCATTCAATGACAGCCAAGCCGGGGACAGGACCAACCGTGGAATCGGTGCCTGAAGGGGACAACCGGACCCGACTTGTGTGCCCCGATTGCGGCTACATTCATTACGATAACCCCAAGGTCGTCGTCGGTGCCGTATGCACGTGGGAGGGCAAGATTCTGTTGTGCCGCCGCGCCATCGAACCGCGTCTCGGATTTTGGACCATTCCGGCGGGGTTCTTGGAGCTTGACGAATCAACCGCCGAGGGCGCGGCGCGCGAGGTCTGGGAAGAAGCCCGGGCCAAGGTGGAAATGGACGGTCTCATCGGCGTCTATGACATCCCCCACATCAGACAGGTCTACGTCGTCTACCGCGCCCACATGACGACGCCGGAATTTGCCCCTGGCCCCGAAAGCCAGGACGTTGTCCTGTCCGACTGGGATGACATCCCGTGGGACGACCTAGCGTTCTCCAGTATCGTCTGGGCGCTAAAGAGATTCCGCGACGGCGCCGGCCCAAACTTTGCCCACGCCCGCAAGGAAGGCCGGCGGCCTTGACGCATTGTTAACCACAGGCGGCTCATAGTCGGGCCATGGCGGATCCAACTAGCATCAACGGCCCGGCGGTCGCGCCACTTGGCGCTAAGGCCCAGGGCTATCGCGAGGCCCACCAAGTTCGTATCCGAGCCGCGGCGACCCGCCCATCGGATCCCCCGATGGTGCAGAAGGCAATAACGCCGCTCGACCAGATTATGGAATCAAACCGTCCCCTGCGCGGCGACGTCCCGCGCGGCTTCTACCTCAACATCGAGATTTGACAGGATCTTCCGTCGTGGCCGCTCAGCCGGCCTGATTCGGCGGTCTTCTTTTTCCCTTTGGTCGGCGATAATCGCCTCTTTACCCCCTGTCTGTCGGAACCATAGTATTGGGTTTCCGGCGGAGCACATCCCGCCCCCCATTTAGGAGGCCCGAGACGTGGAAGCCATATTCCGCATTCTCGATTTCTGGTTCGCCTCCGAAGGCTTGTGGTTCAAGAAGGACGACGCCTTCGACGAATCCATCCGCCAACGCTTCGCTGCCGATTACGAAAAGGCGGCGGCCGGTGAATTGGCCGACTGGCGCGAAACGCCCGACGGGTGCCTGGCCCTGATCGTCCTTCTCGATCAGTTCCCCCGCAACATGTTCCGCGGCGACGCCCGTTCCTTCGCCACCGATGCCCTGGCGATCGAAATTACTGAGATGGCCGTCGAAAGCGGTTTCGATCAGGTCCTGCCTGCGGCGCGCCGACGCTTATTTTACATACCCTTGATGCATGCCGAGGACATCGACCATCAACGCCGTTGCGTCGATCTGTTCGCGGCCCTAGAGAACGATTCCAACGGCTTGGAGTATGCCATCAAGCATATGGAGATCATCGAACGCTTCGGCCGATTTCCCCACCGTAACGAGGTCTTGGGCCGCCAGAGCACGTCGGAGGAAATCGCGTTTCTTGGTACCCCAGGGTCGTCCTTCTAACGATATCGACCGGCGGTGTTTCACGCCTAGGTGCGGCGATCTAGGTAGATGAGAGTCCCGATGACGGCGAGGTTGCAAAGGTTGAAAGCGGCGCCGATGAGGAAGGCAGGCGTGTAGGATCCAGCCAAATCATGGACGAAGCCTCCCAGCCAACCGCCGATCGCCATGCCGATGGCGCCAAAAAAAATGAGGATGGCGGTTCTGCGTCCGCCCTCGTGGACGGGCAGGGTTTCACGAACCACTACCGGATAACTGGGAACGATACCGCCATAGCCGAAACCAAAAATAAAGGCGATTAGGTAGAACGCCAACAGACCGTCAAAGAAAGCCAGCAACAGCAGGCCTGCTGTCTGAAAGCTGGAAAAGGTAAATATGGAAACCAAGCCGCCGTAACGGTTGACCACTTGACCGAGAGCGGTCAGGCGGCTGAATAGGCTGCCGGCGAGGGCGACCGAGAGGACCTCGGCGGCGCGTGCCGTGGAATGGCCAAGATCGCTGACATGGGCGACCAGGTGGCCAAGGGGCAGGGACATGGCGATGCAGCAACCAATAATGGCCAGCCCCAAGACACACTGTAGTGTTCTTGGCGACAAGGAGGCTAGGTCGCTGAATCTCGTCTTCGTCCTGGTATTGACCGGTCGCGGCATCACCGCATTTTCCAAGGCAGCGGATGGACTGCGGCGGCGCATAACGAGGCTTAGGGGGACCATAGTGCAAAGCGCGAAGATCCCGTACCACAGATAGGTGTCCCTCCAGCCGATGCTCTGGTTGAAGTAATCGAAGACGGGTGGCCAGATCACACCGGCCAGGCTTTGACCGGCGGCGACCACGCCCACCGCCGTGCCGCGCCGGTTCTCGAACCAACGAATGACGTTGGACATGAGGGGCGAAAAGATGGCCGCATATCCGAGCAGGCCTAACATGAAACCATAGATGAGAAACAGCTGCCACGACTGGGTGATGGCGCTGACCAAGATCGCCCCACATCCGACCATGACGGCGGCAACCAGGGCCGGCAATCCCATGCCGGAGCGATCCATCCAATGGCCCGTGAGAATGCCGCCCGTGCCTCCTCCCACATAAAGCAGCGAGAAGGCGATGGAGGGAACGGAACGCGGCCAATCGAAGTCCTGGGCCATCGACTTGAGGAGAACGACAACCGCAAACATCGACCCCGTTCCCACCAGCATAAGGGCAAAGGAGGCAAAGAGGACGAGGAAGCGGTAGTTCTCGTCGAGGGCGGCGATGAGGCGGTTCCCCATGGGCTTAGCCTGCCACCTGTAAGACGATCATGCCGGCCACGATGGCGATGGCGCAGGCAATGCGGCGCCAGCCCAGGGGTTCGCCGAAAACCACCACGCCAATCAGGGCCGCGAACAGCACCGATGTTTCGCGGAGCGCCGAGACGTGGGCCATAGCGCCTTGACCAAGGGCGTAGAGGACAATCCCATAGGCCACGGCGGCAAAAACACCGCCCGCGAACCCCGGCTTCCAGCGCGTGCTCAGGAATGGGCCGATGTCGCGCGGGCGAAGAATCGCGACGCCGATCATAAACGGGATGCCCTCAATGATGTTGAGCCAGACGATATAGCTCCAGGGCGTCGCGGCGAGGCGAATGCCAAGACCGTCGACCACCGTGTAGCTGGCGATGAAAAGTGCTGTGGCGAGGGCCAGTAGGACAGGCTTGATCGCTGTTCCACGCGGCCGTCCGTCGGCAAACATGAGGCTGATGATACCCAGTGACACCAGGGCGATGCCGGCCAGGCCGGCTGAATTCGGTATCTCGCCGGCGAAGACCGCCGCCAGCACGGCAACGGCCAGCGGCGCCGTACCGCGGGCCAGGGGATAGACCTGACTCAGGTCGCCGTGCCGGTAGGCCAGCAGTAGAAACACGTAATAGCCGTTGTGGATGAGCGCCGAAGCGATCAGATAGGGCCAGGTCGCCGCCTCCGGAACGGCGACAAAAGGAGCCGCCAAGATTCCGAGCCCGGTTCCCGTCGCAGCAATGATGGTGAAGGTCAGGAAGCGCTCGCCACTCGCCTTGAGCACAGCGTTCCACGTCGCATGCATGACGGCGGCAAGCAGAACCAAGAGCGCGAGGTGGATTTGCAGGGGCATGAACCGGTGGGTTCAATCCACCAGCCCCATGAGGGCGCGGGCAAAGGAGCCGGCCTCGAAGGGACGCATATCGTCAAAGGATTCGCCGACGCCGACGGCATGGATGGGAAGGCCGAATTTCTCGGCTAAGGCGACCACGACGCCACCCTTGGCCGATCCGTCGAGCTTGGTCAGCACCAGACCGGAGACCGCCACCATGTCGCGGAAGACCTCAACCTGGTTATGGGCGTTTTGTCCCACGGTGGCATCAAGCACCAAGAGGCAATCGTGAGGCGCGGCGGCGTCCAGCTTACGGATAGCACGCACCATTTTTTGTAATTCGGCCATCAGGTTGGCCTTGTTTTGAAGGCGCCCGGCACTGTCGATGATAAGGACGTCAGCGGCCTGGCGACGCGCCTGCTCGACGGCTTCAAAGGCGAGTCCGGCGGCATCGGCGCCTTGTTCCCTGGCGATGACCGCACAGCCGGTTCGCTCACCCCACACTTGTAATTGTTCGATAGCGGCGGCGCGAAAGGTATCACCGGCGGCCAGCATCACCGATCGGCCCTCTTCGGTGAAGCGCCGCGCCAACTTGGCAATGGTGGTGGTCTTGCCGCTGCCGTTGACGCCGCAGACCAAGATAACGTGAGGCTTGGCGGTGGCGTTAATGGCCAGGGGCCGGGCGATCGGCTCAAGCAGCGCTGCCATTTCCTCGGCCAAGGCGGCACGCACTTCATCCGCCGTTATGTCCTGATCGAAGCGTGAACGGGCCAGATACTGGGCCAGCTTGGCCGCCGTCGCCACGCCCAGGTCGGCGGCGATGAGCAGGTCTTCGAGTTCGCCCAGGGCCTCGTCGTCCAACTTGCGGTGGGTAAAAAGTTCGCCGATGCCGCCCGTCAGTTTGGCCGACGAACGGCCAAGACCGGCGCGCAACTGGCCCAGCCAGCCGCTTTTGGCATCTTCGTCGGTCATGCCGCCTTGGTGCCGATCAAATGGTCGGCGGCGGCGTCTGCAATACGGGTTCCGACCACGGCGCCCGCTGCCGCCTCAAAGGTCAGCCGCACGGGTGCGTAGGTTCGGCTGCGTCCACGGTTGCCGTCCTCTACCAGCACCTCGGCGATGCTGCCGACGCGGCCGGCCAGGGTACGCGCCAAGGCTGCCTCGCCGGCGGCACGCAATTGCGCTGCCCGCTCCGTGCGCAGCGCTGCCTGTACTTGGGGCATGCGCGCCGCCGGCGTGTCGGGCCGGGGCGAATAGGGGAACACATGCAGGTATGTCAGACCCAGGTCGTCTACGGCGTCCAGGGTGTTTTGAAACATTGCATCGCTTTCGGTCGGGAATCCGACGATGAGGTCGGCACCGAAAACCACGTCGGGGCGGGAGCGCCGCGCGGCCTCGCAGAACGCCAGGGCGCCGGCTCTGTCATGGCGGCGGCGCATACGCTTGAGCACGGTGTTGTCAGCCGATTGCAAGCTGAGATGCAGGTGCGGCATGAGACGGGGTTCCTCGGCAAAGGCCCGAAGCAAGTCCTGATCAAAGTTGCCCGGATCAACGGTGCTGAGGCGCAGGCGCCTCAGCTCAGGGATCTCGGCCAGGATACGGACCACCAGGCTTCCTAAGGTCGGCCGTTTGGCCAGATCGGCGCCGTAAGATGAAATATCGACCCCGGTCAGCACGACCTCGGCATGGCCGGTGTCAGCCAGGCGGCGCACCTGATCGATGACGGCGCCGGCCGGCAGGCTGCGGCTCGGGCCGCGGGCAAATGGCACGATGCAGAAGGTGCAGCGGTGATCGCATCCCTGTTGGACCTGGGCGAAGGCACGGGTTCGGCCCTCCAGACCGCCGACGGAGAAGCCCTCCAGGGGCCTTTGTTCGGTTCCATCACGGTTCAATATATCGGAAACGCGAAGCCGTTCGGCGTCATCGCCTGCGTCGGTTTGTGGGCGCCAGGCCGCCGGGTCCATCTTCTCTGTGTTGCCCAGCACCTGATCCACCTCGGGCATGGCGACGAAGGCCCCGGGATCGATCTGGGCGGCACAGCCGGTGACGATGATGCGGGCGCGCGGATTACGGCGGCGCAGTCGGCGGACGGTTTGGCGCGCCTGGCGGCCGGCCTCGGCGGTAACCGTGCAAGTGTTGACAATGACGGTATCTTTGAGACCGGCGGCGCTGGCGTGCCGACGCATAACTTCGGACTCAAAGGCATTGAGCCGGCAACCCAGGGTGATAACGCGCGTCTCGGCCATGTTGGTCCCAATCAGGCGGCGGGCAGCGTGCCGCTGCAGAGCACGACCAAGCCGTTGCTCGGCCTGTGCAATTTGATCAATGAGATATCACCCACGCCACGTCTCCCGCTTGAACGGCTTTAATATGGTGCGCCACAGTGGGAAGTCCACAGGTTTCGCCTGCGTCACCGCAGGCTGGCGGCGCGCCGGGCAGCCACGAAACTATCCATGTGAAAACGGGCCTGGGCCGTTGCGGGGGCAAATTCGGTGCCCACCGGACAGGCTCTGCGTGCGCCGCACCCGTGGTTCATACAGTCGCCGCCGTCGCCCGAGGAAATGTGGGCGACGCAGGCTGGAACCTCATAGCCATCGTCGTCGAAAGCATCGACGGGACAGGCACTGAGGCAAGGGCGATCAAGGCAAGACCGGCAGGGGTTGGCGCACCGCCGCCTAAGTGGCAGGGCGATCTTATCGGTAAACGCCAGCGCGCCGCGATAGGCATGCCAGAGTCCGTAATCAGGATGGATTAAAGGACCAATGGGAGACGGAAACACCGCCTCGGCGCGACGCGCCCAGCGCTGAAAGGGAAGGGTGGGTGGTCCGCCAAACGGAAATAGTGCCCGGGCGTCAAAGCGGTGTGCCATGTCGGTGAGAATCCGGCGCGTCCAGGCATCCAGCGGATGGGGTTCGTCGCGGCGTTGGTGCGTGAAAACGCGCCAGAGTTCGGGTCCCGCGTTGCCGATTAGGACCAGCGTTCCGGTCTCGCCCGGCACTCCATCGCTGGGTCTGGGATGAAACCCGCCACGCGATAACAACCCGTAGTCGGCAAGGGATGAGGATAGTCGGGCGAGGAGGTCCGCCATGGCGCTTTTGTTGAGGCGTCTGGCGAACGGTCAGTCTGTCTTATTGCTGTCGGCCAATGATCTGACCAGATTGAACAGCTTCTTGCGGACCGTCAGCTCGGGGATGCGGAAATAGTTGTGCATCAATACGATCGCTTCGCGCGAATTCATGGGATCGTGATCGAACGCCACCTGGCCGCCGTCGGACAGGCCGGGTCCGCCGTCGGCGCTGCCGGTGAAGGCGTTCTCGACTCCTTCGTAAAAGAAACCGACGTCGACGCCGAGAGTCTTTGAAATCTTGTACAGATTACTGGCGCCGATGCGGTTGGAGCCATTCTCGTACTTTTGGATTTGCTGGAATGTGACGTCAACCGTCTGGCCCAGCTTGGTCTGGCTTAGGCGCATCCCCATGCGCCGGCCGCGTACCCGCGCGCCGACGTGCTTGTCAATGGGATCGGGGCCCAGCTTGGTTTTCCTCTTTGCCATTGCTTGGAACTGCCTTTCTAAATAGTGCTTTATGTGTTGTTAGGACGATCAAAAAACTGGTCGGATACGCATTCAAGGATTAGCAAAAGCGCGTCAACCTGATGGGCGCGATCGTCGGCGGCTCCCTTCTTCATTCCGCAAGTGCGGCATAATTGACGCCGTTGCATGGAATAGTAAAAAATACGCCATTGTCCAAACTACCTTATAATTGGTGTCTTCGGACCCTGGAATCAATTGCTTGATTATCATACATGGGTGGGACGGCAAACCCCATATATGCGCCCCCCCTTTTGTTCTTTTGGCGAGGCTCGCGGTCGGCTCTGGCTTGACGGGCCGCGGTCGCCTTCCTTATAGTGCGCCGCTTCGGTCCATACTGCGTCGCTTGAGCCCATGCCTTGCGGGGCGCCGCCAGTCCGCGAGTTTCGCGCACTGGCGTTTTTAGTATGTGGCGAAGCGGTTGCAAGGAAACTGATCGACGACATGTTTGATTCACTGACCACACGGCTCGGCGATGTCTTCGATCGCCTAAAAAGACGCGGCGCCCTTAGTGAGAGCGAGATCGCCGAAGCCCTGCGCGAGGTCCGCGTGGCCTTGCTCGAGGCTGACGTGGCGCTGCCCGTGGTCAAGGATTTCATCGCCGCGGTCGGCGAACGCGCCGTCGGTCAAGAGGTGCTGCGCAGCGTCACCCCGGGCCAGATGGTGGTCAAGATCGTTCACGACCACTTGGTTGAAACCCTGGGCGCCGAGGTTTCAGAGATCAACCTTGTCGGGACGCCGCCGGCGGTAATCCTCATGGTCGGATTGCAAGGCTCGGGCAAGACGACAACGACCGCCAAACTGGGCCTTAGGTTGGTTAGGCGGGCGAAGAAAAAGGTCCTGCTCGCGTCCCTCGACATCTATCGTCCGGCGGCGCAACAGCAACTGGCCGTACTTGGCGATCAGGCGGCGCTCGCGGTGCTGCCGGTCGTCTTTGGCGAACAACCATTGGCCATCGCCAAGCGGGCCATGGAAACAGGACGTCTGGAGGGCTATGGCGCGGTGATCCTGGACACCGCCGGGCGCCTCCACATCGATGACGATCTGATGACCGAGGTGGCTCAAGTGAGCGCCGCTACCCATCCCACCGAGACCCTGCTGATCGCCGACGCCCTGACCGGCCAGGATGCCGTCAATCTGGCCCGGGAGTTCAACGACAAAGTCGGAATTACGGGTATCGTGCTGACCCGCGCCGACGGCGACGCGCGGGGCGGGGCCGCGCTTTCCATGAAGGCGGTTACGGGTTGTCCGATCAAGCTTCTGGGCGTTGGCGAAAACCTCGACGCCCTGGAACCTTTCGATGCCGGGCGCATTGCTGGGCGTATCCTTGGTATGGGCGACGTCGTCGGCCTAGTGGAAAAAGCCTCCGATGTGATCGAGCACGAGGAGGCAGAGAAGCTGACGGCCCGCATGCTAAAGGGGCAATTCACCCTCGACGACATGGCCGATCAGCTTCAACAAGTGCGCCAGATGGGGGATATCAAGGGCATGCTGGGCATGCTGCCTGGCGTCGGCAAGATGAAGCAACAGTTAGCCCAGGCTAACGTCGACGAAAAGTTGATCGGCCGTCAGCAGGCGATCCTCTCGTCCATGACCAAGACGGAACGGCGTCGCCCTAAAATTCTCAACGGCTCGCGCCGCCGCCGTATCGCTGCCGGCTCGGGCACCACGGTGCCGGAGGTCAACCGATTACTCAAGCAGTACCAGCAGATGGGCACCATGATGAAGAAGATGGGCAAGATGGGGAAAAAGGGTCTCTCGCGCGGTGCTCTGCCGCCGGGCATGACGCCCCCCATGCCTTTCCGCTAATTCCAACGATTCATTTCAACCCGACGAGGAAAGCAAGAATACCATGTCCCTTCGTATCCGCCTGTCCCGAGCCGGCGCCAAAAAGCGCCCCTTTTATCGCGTTGTCATCGCCGATTCCCGGAAACCCCGCGACGGACGATTTATCGAGAGAGTGGGGACCTATAATCCGATGGTCGCCAAGGAACACCCTGAGCGTATTGTCCTCAAAGAAGAGCGCATCAAGTACTGGCTGGGGGTCGGCGCCAGGCCATCGGACCGCGTTGCCCGCTTCCTGGGCCAGGCGGGACTCTTTGAAGTGCCGGCGCGGCACGAGCAGACCAAGCAACATCTACCTCGCCCCAAGACCTTGGAACGCATGAAGGAGGCAGAGGAAGCGGCCGCGGCCAAGGCAGCGGAGCCGCCGGCGGCCGAGGAGAAAGCCGAAGAGGCTCCGGCCGAGGAGAAGGCGGAGGAGATTCCGGCCGAAGAGAAGGCCGAGGAGGCCCCGGCCGAAGAGAAGACCGAAGAGGCCCCGGCCGAGGAGAAGGCGGAGGAGGCTCCGGCCGAGGAGAAGGCCGAAGACGCTCCGGCCGAGGAGAAGGCGGAGGAAGCCCCGGACGAGGAGAAAGCCGAAGAGGCTCCAGCCGAGGAGAAAGCCGAAGAGGCTCCGGCCGAGGAGAAAGCCGAAGAGGTTCCGGCCGAGGAGAAGG
>PVBE010614043.1_pt1 | contig 19714 bp, 19 predicted proteins | sample 1631181 | NCBI WGS metagenome assembly PVBE01 (sample SAMN08397723, study PRJNA350692) | Marine metagenome, whole genome shotgun sequencing project. | isolation source: water | place: Pacific Ocean | collected 2012-04 | reverse complement strand
TCGCTGAGCGCGTCGAGCGCCAAGTCCATGGCGGTCACGCCTCGAAACCGCTGACCTTCGTATATCGGCACGCCCAGCGTCGCGGTCAGCTTGCCGTCGTGACGACTGACGTAGGGGTTGGTCCAGTACGGCTTTCCGTCCGGGTTCTCCATGGGTGAGCCATGGCGGAAGCTCTCTTGCTCGGCGCCTTGCGGGTGCCAGTGCGACTCCGAGGAGGGGACCCAGGGTAGCAGATTCTGAAAGTGCCGTTGCGACAGGTAATAGATCCGCGAAAGGTGGGGAATGGCGCCCGCCGTCCCACGAAAATTCGCGTTGAAGTGAAAGGCGAGCTCGATTTCCCGCCGATGGCTCGCGTCGAACTCGAGCGGCCGGCCGGCACCGGTCAGATTCCCGATGGTATCCTTGTCGAGCGGTGGTGGCGGCTGATCCAGGGCGAAGCCGTCGAAATGCCGAGATCGCTCCAGCGCTCTCTCGAAAAGAAAATCCTGGCGGGCTTTCGAATGTCCTTGAAGCCGGTAAAAGTCCCTCGCGACCAGTCTTGCCTCCAGGCCCTCGTCGAGGGCGAGAGTGGCGATATGGTCGATCTGCTCGAAGGCTTCGTGGGTGCGCTCGGTGAGCGCTTCGAGCCTGAGTTGGCGCTCGGCGCGATATTGTGCGACGAGGCTGCCGGCGGCCACGATCAGCACCAGTCCATAGACCAGATACGGCCAGCCCTGGACGCCGGGCTTCCCTGTCGTGGTAACAGGCATCGCATCCTTTCCTGTCCAAAGACTACCGGGCGCGCTCATTATAGAGCTTTCACATCGCCCTGCCTCGGTAGTCGTGCCCCGAACTCGCGGGCGACTAAGGCTGGCAGGTCGGCGTCGTCCTCGCTGGAAGAAGCGCGGGTCGTTCGGCGTCTCGCGCCGATGCAGAGTTTACCGCCCGCCCGAGGTTCAGTTGGCGGACCGGAAGTTGCCGGGGAACATGGCGCGTTTCGCCTCGTCGTCCATCTCGGTCTTGAAGGCGTAGCGGTCCTTCAGTGCCATCGCCCTCTGCGCCGCGGGGCGGGCGGAGATCTCGTCGACTAGCCGTTGCAGGTTCGCCATTCCGGGCAAGGCATCCTCGCCCAGCACCAGCGGTAGCGCCCGCGCCCAACCCCAAAGCAGCATATCGACGATCGTATAGGTCTCGCCCAGCATGTAGGCGTTGTCGGCGAGGTGGCGGTCGACGATGCCGTAGTGGCGTTCGGCCTCGAAGCGATAACGGTTGACGGCGTAGGGCAGCTCTTCGGGCGCATAGTGTTGGAAGTGCACTGCCTGGCCGGAATAGGGGCCGATGCCGGTGGCGACGAACATCAGCCAGGACAACAGACTTCCCCGCGCCGCTGCCGTGTCCTCCGGCATGAATAGGCCGGTCTTTTCACCGAGATACAGCAGGATCGCGTTGCTGTCGAAGACGACGACGCCGTCATCGACGATAACCGGCACCTTGGCATTCGGGTTCAGGGCCAGGAACTCCGGGCTATGCTGGTCGCCCTTGCGGGTGTCGATCGCCAGCGCCTCGTAGGGCAGGCCGGCTTCTTCCAGGAACAGGGCCACCTTGGTCGGGTTGGGCGCGCCGCTAAAATAAAACTTCAGCATCGAATCGCCTCCGCTCCGCTTTCGATTGTAGGTATTTTGTCTCCCCAGTTGATCACAAGACCGGCTGCGTTGTCATCCCGAGCCCCGGGGACTGGCGCGCCGCTGGCCCGGGTGGTGTAGGATCGCCGGCGAGTCGGGCTTCGGTCGGGAGGGAGAGCGATGACGGTCGTGCTGGGTGACGGCGACTTCAAGTATCGGGTCGAGACGGACTGGGCCAAGCTGCCGGACGGCTGGGGCTTCAACGATGTGGCCGCGGTCGCCGTCGACCACAAGGACCGGGTATACGTCTTCAATCGCGGCGCGCACCCGATGATCGTCTTCGACCGCGACGGCAACTTTCTGAGATCCTGGGGCGAGGATCTGTTCACGCGCGCCCATGGCCTCCACATCGGCCCGGACGAGACGCTCTATTGCACCGACGACGGCGACCACACCATGCGCAGTTGCAGCCTCGACGGCAAGGTCTTGATGACCCTCGGCATCCCCGGCGAGCCGACCCCCTACATGGCCGGCGAGCCGTTCCATCGCTGCACCCACACCGCACTTTCGCCGGAAGGCGATCTCTATGTCTCCGACGGCTACGGCAACGCCCGGGTGCACAAGTACTCGCCGGACGGCAAGCTGTTGTTCTCCTGGGGGGAGCCGGGCACCGATCCGGGCCAGTTCAACATTCCCCACAATATCTGCTGCGACGGCGACGGCTGGGTCTACGTGGCGGATCGCGAGAACCACCGGGTGCAAGTCTTCGACGGCCGGGGCCGTTTCGAGACCCAATGGCACGACATGCACCGCCCCTGCGGCCTCTGCATGGAGGTGGGGCCGGACCCGCTCTGCTATATCGGAGAACTCGGGCCGGGCATGCCGGTCAACATGGCGATGCCGAATATCGGTCCCAGGCTCTCGATCCTCACCAACAAGGGCGAAACCTTGGCCCGGGTCGGCGATATCGGCGCCGGCATGGCGCCGGGGCAGTTCCTCGCCCCGCACGGCCTCGCCGTCGACAGTCATGGCGACGTCTATGTCGGCGAGGTCTCCTACACCGCCTGGCCGCGCCTCGACTTCACCGAAGGGCCGGCGCCGGCCGATCTCAGAAGCCTGCGCAAGCTGGTCCGAATCCGCGATTGAACGGGATTGTCGCCTTGGCATCGGAAGGGAGCCCCCGAATGCCGACCAAAGCCACGAACTACACGACCGAAGACATCGCCTATCTTCACCATGGCGAAGTGCCTTTGATGCTGCGTTTATACCGGCCGCCGGGACCCGGCCCCTTTCCATTGGTGGTCGACCTCCACGGCGGTGCCTGGACCCGTGGAGACCTGGGGGAATGCCAGGCCCGCGACGAAGTTCTGGTCGATGCCGGTCTCGCCGTCGCGGCGCTGGATTTCCGCCATGCCGGAGACGGCTATCCGGCCTCGCTGGTCGACATCAACTATGCCCTCCGCTGGCTGAAGGCTGAAGCCGGTGCGCTTCGGATCGATCCCGGCCGGGTCGCCATCGCGGGCCAGTCGAGCGGGGGACATCTGGCGATGTTGGCGGCGATGCGGCCATCGGACCCGCGATACGCGGGCATTCCGTTGGCGGGCGATCGGCCGCCGGTCGACGCCGGCGTTTGTTGCGTGGCGATGCTGTGGCCGGTGATCAACCCGTTGTCGCGCTACCGCCACACGCTCCGCTTGCGCCAGGCCCCGGAGCCGCCGGCCTGGACCGCCACCATACCCGAACGCCACGATCTCTATTGGCGGGACGAGCAGAACATGGCCGAGGGCAATCCTCTGCTGGCGCTGGAACGGGGCGAGACCGTCCGGACGCCGCCGGCGCTCTGGATTCAGGGCCGGCCGGACCAGATCCACGATTACCGCGATCCAGAATCCGATCTCGAGCAGAACGAGCCCGAGCGCTTCCAGACGCGCTACCGCGAGGCGGGCGGCGAACTTGAGCTCAGCTATGTCGACCAGGCCCGGCGCTCCGAGGCGTCGCTGGAGCCGCTTCTCGCCTTTTTCGCCGGGCATCTGCCCGGGAAATCGTGAAAATGGGGAAGCGGATGCAGTTTGGCGTGATGCAGCGCGGCGTCTTCGGCTGGGACGAGGACATGGCCGCCCGGTTCGAGGAACTGATGCAGCAGGCCCGCCTGCTCGACGAACTGGGGTACGACTCGATCACCACCGGCTCGCACTTCTCGACCTATCCGCATCGCGAATTCATGCAGGTTCCCTACCTCTGCCGCGTCATGGCCGAGGCGCCGAGGCTGCGGCTGAACGCCGGCATCGTCTTGCTGTCGCTGCACAACCCGCTGGAGGTGGCCGAAAACTTCGCGGCCATGGATCTGATGTCGGGCGGGCGCGTGATCTTCGGCTGCGCGCTCGGCTACCGGGACGTGGAGTACAAGGGCTTCGGCGTTGCCAAGGGCGAGGGGGTCAGGCGTTTCGAAGAAAACCTGGAGGCGGTGAAGCGGCTCTGGACGGAGGCCCGAGTCTCGATGGTCGGCTCGCATTTCGAGCTGGACGAGGCGGTTGTCTCGGTGCCCATGGTGCAGAAACCCCACCCGCCGATCTGGGTCGGTGCCAACGTCGACAACGCCGTCAGGCGCGCCGCCCGTCTCGGCGATTGCTGGTACCTGAACCCACACCAGAAAATGGCGACGCTGGCGCGACAGATGGATATCTACCAGGCCGAACTGGACAAGCTGGGCAAGCCGTTCCCGAGCGAATTGCCGATCCGCCGCGAGGTCTTCTGCGCTCGAAACCATGACGAAGCGGTCGCGATCGCCGCCCCCTACATCAAGAGCATGTACGACCTCTACGCGACCTGGGGTCAGGACAAGGCGATGGCCGAGGGCGATCGGGACATCACCATGGATTACGACGAATTGGCGCGAGACCGCTTTATCGTCGGCGATCCGGACGAGGTCGCGGAAGAGATGCTCCGCTACAACAGCACCCTCGGCGTCGACCACATCATCATGAGCGTGCAAGGCGTCGGGATGCCGCAGGGCCAAGTGCTGGACACCTTCCACCTGATGGCGGAAGAAGTTTTTCCCAAGGTGCGGCGAGCGGTATAGCGGTCGCGGCCCGGCCTTCGCTCAATCTATTTCAGGCGACGGTGCCCGGCGCGCCATTTGCGGGCTAGGCGTTGGCCCTTTTTTAGATCGGCCGGCGGCATTTCGGCGGCCATAGTGTCGCGGATCTTGGCGGCGCGCTCGTTGCCCCGGGTGGCGGCGATGTCGAACCACATGTAGGCCCTGACCGGGTCCTTCGGCACGCCCTTGCCGGCACTGTAGAGGGCGCCGAGGCTGCCCATGGCCTCCGACATTCCTTGCTCCGCCGCCAGCAGAAACCACTTTGCCGCCTCGGCCTCGTCGCGCGCTACCTGATGGCCGTTCAGATACATCAACGCCAGGGCGAATTGCGCGTCCGCCTTGCCGGCTTCGGCCAGCGGGCGGAACTCGGACAGCGCCTTTGCGTAGTCGCCGGCGTTGTAGGCGCCCACCCCTTCGGTCCAACCGGCCGAGGCTGGTGTTGCCAGGGTCAGCCAGGCCGCGCTCGCGCAGGTTAGCAGCGGGCCGACGGCCGATCGGAAGATATTCTTCAAGGCATTCTCCGCTCGGTTGTCCGGTCAGGGTCGAAAATAGCCGCTCCCCGGCACGCGCCGGGGCGGTGGCCTGCCTGTCCGGCTATACGCCTTCCGCCGTCGAGGTGGCGCTTTCGCTTTCGGATCTGGCATCCCCCGGCGCACCAGCGGTCGCGAGCCGGATGACCTCGCCGATCCCTGTCCCGGTATTGCGAACGCCGGCGGCATCCACGTTCAGCTCGATCTGCGCCACCAAGGCCTCCAGGACGGTGCCGAGGCGGTCACGTTCGTCGTTCGAGCGGGAAATCTCACTCTGCAAACTCTCGATTCTGGCACGCATCTCGGACTCGACGGTGGTGGGTCGGTCGTTATCCTGACGCAATTGTCGACTGTTCTCGGCCAGGCGTTCGCTTTCTCCACGGGTCTCTCTGATCTGGGATTGCAGCTGCTCGTTTCGCTCGCGGTATTGCCGGGACTCGCTCTCGTGTTGATCGAGTTCGGCGCGCAGGGCCTCCTCGCGCGATTGCCGGCGCGCCAACGTGTGCGCCGCCGCTTGCGCCCGCGTTTCCAATTCGGCCAGTTTTTCCATCGCGATCTCTCCCGTCCTCCGATCGACGCGGGCTCGACGATAGCGCATGTGTCGGCCGAAGACGAATCCGCTGGAGGCACGGGATCGGGCGGCCCACCGGCCGGGATGCGGGTCTAATCGGGGAGCGGGCCCTCGAAACCATCGGTCAGGAAAAGGCCGATACGGCTGCCGTCGAGATGGCGCACGGTGGCGGCGATGGAGCCATAGCCCGGCAAGACCAGAAGCACCTCCTCGGAGAGCAGCAGGTGGCGCGGCTCGGCGAGCTGGATCCGTGCCCCTGTCCGGGACAGGTTCTCCACCACGCAGGTCATCTCTGCATGGGTCGACCGAATCGTGGCCTCGATCCGGGCCTCGTGGCGGGCCGGACGCCGAGCCGGACGTAGCGAGACCAGGTGCCGGGCCAGCGACACCCGCGCTTCCTCTTCGGTCAGGAAGGCCAGACCCAGCCGCCGGTCCCGAGAATAGCGAACCTGGGCGTCGACGGAACCGTAGCCGCCGAGGTAGAGGACGACGTCGCGCTCCGGGGCGAGCCTGCCGGCGGTCTCCGCCGCGACTTGGGCACCGCCGGGTGACAGATCGTGAATCCAGCAGTTGTGAGGTTCGCCAGCGACGTGCAGGACCGCCGGCAGGTTCACCTGCCAGCGCCGATATTTCCGTCTCGACAGCGGCTCCTTGCGCCAAGGGCCCAGTGTCTCCACCGGTTCCTGGGGCGTCTCCTGCTCTATCTCGTTCGATCTTGTCTCTCGGCGAACGCCCAGCCGACCTCGGGTCATGTCTTGCTTACGCATACTTCATTCTCCCTCATCCTCGATAGTGCATATAATTATTATTACTGAGATTCTGTAGTCTTTTATTTAAATATCGAATCCGATTATTCGAAGTTTAGTCAAGTATTTCTGAAAAAGACAAAGTAAAACCATTTAAATATTTATCGGCATTTTCGAAAAATGTAGAAGATGCGATGGCTTGCCGTGAGATGCCGCTCGTCGGTTGACGGCGGCGGATGGGCGCGGGAGAATCGACGGCTATGTTCTGTGGAAGAGACGGGCGAGGGCCATGAAAGACACATTGAAGCCGGGCATCAGCTTCACCAAGAAGATCACCATCGACACGCCGCGCACGATCGACCATTTGGGCGAGGATCTGCGCGTCTACTCCACGCCGGCGATGGTTCGCGACATCGAATATTCCTGCCTCGATTTCCTGATCGAACATTCCGACGAGGGCGAGCACTCGGTCGGCACCGGCCTCGAGATCAAACACACGGCGCCGACGCCGTTGGGTTGGGAGATCACCATCACCGGCATCATCGAGAAGGTCGAGGGCCGCCACATCAGCTTCGACGTCACGGTGCACGACGGCGTCGACGAATGCGGCGTCTGCAAGCACGGCCGCTTCATCGTCCTGATCGACAAGGTCAAGGAACGGGTCATCGCCAAGAAGGCCCAGGCCCCCCAGAGCTGAGGACGGCATCATGGCGGAAACGACGCGCAAGGTCCCGGTCTACTGCTACCAGTGCGTGGCCGGGCCGGATCTGTTGAACGTTACTGTCGAAGACGGCATCGCCACGGCGGTGGAACCGAACCCGAACGCGGAAGAGGTGCATCCGGGCGCCGGGCGGATCTGCGTCAAGGCCTTCGGCCTGGTGCAGAAGACCTACAATCCGCACCGTCTGAAAGCGCCGATGAAGCGGACCAATCCGGAAAAGGGCCGCGAGCATGATCCGGGCTTCGTCGAGATCGGCTGGGACGAGGCCTTCGAGATCGTCGCCGGCAAGCTGAACGAGATCCGCGCCAAGGGCCTGAAGGACGAGGCCGGCTATCCCCGCGTCGCCGCCTCCTTCGGCGGTGGCGGCACGCCGACCTATTACATGGGCACTTTTCCGGCCTTCCTCGCCGCCTGGGGGGCGGTCGATCTCAGCTTCGGCTCCGGCCAAGGGGTCAAGTGCTATCACTCCGAGCATCTCTACGGCGAGCTTTGGCATCGCGCCTTCACCGTCTGCCCCGACACGCCGCATACCGACTACGTGCTGTCCTTCGGCGCCAATACCGAGGCCTCGGGCGGCGTCATCGGCGTCAAGCGTCACGCCGACGCCCGGGTGCGCGGCCTGAAGCGGGTACAGATCGAGCCGCACCTCTCGGTCTCCGGCGCTTGCTCGGCGGAATGGATCCCGATCAAGCCGAAGACCGACGCCGCCTTCATGTATGGCCTGTTGCATGTCCTGCTGCACGAGACGCCCCGGGAGAAGCTGGACCTGGCCTTCCTGGGCGACCGCACCGGCTCGCCGTACCTGGTCGGCCCGAACGGCTATTTCTTGCGCGATCCCGAGAGCCGCAAGCCCTTGATGTGGGACGAGGCCGCCGGCGCCGCGGTGGCGTTCGACACCGCAGGCGTCCGGCCGGCGCTGGAGGGCCGCTTCCGCATCGAGGCCGCGGTCGAGATCGGCGCCGACGACGAGTTCTGGCAACATAGCGACATTGAGGCGTCGACCAGCTTTTCGTTGTTGCTGGAGCACATGGCCCCCTACACGCCCGAATGGGCGGAGGAGATCGCCGACGTGCCGGCCGGCAGCGTACGCCGGCTGGCGGGCGAGTTCCTGGCCCATGCCCGGATCGGCGAGACCATCGAGGTCGACGGCCGCATCTTGCCGCACCGCCCGGTCGCGGTGGTGATCGGCAAGACCGTGGCGAACGGCTGGGGCGGCTACGAGTGTTGCTGGGCCCGGACGTTGCTGGCCTGCCTGGTCGGCGCCCTGGAGGTGCCGGGCGGTACCCTCGGTACCACGGTCCGGATCAATCGGCCGGCGTCCTCGCGCCAGGCCAGCGTCGTCGCCGGCCCGGACGGTTTCATGGCCTATCCGATGAACCCGACCGACGCCGAGGGCTGGGAGCGCCAGCCCCGGGTTCGCAACGGCCATCACACGCTGGTCCCGCTCTCCGCTAACTCGCCTTGGAGCACGGCGCTGGGGCCGACCCATTTCGCCTGGATGTTCGCCAAGGAGAGCCCACAGAACTGGCCCCAGGTGACGCCGCCGGACCTCTGGTTCGTCTACCGCACCAACCCGGCGATCTCGTTCTGGGATACGCCCAACGTGACCCGGCGGATCGCCGAGTTCCCCTTCACCTTCGCCTTCGCCTACACCTTGGACGAAACCAACTACATGGCCGACGTGCTGCTGCCCGAGTGCACCGACCTCGAAAGTACCCAGCTGATCCGGATCGGCGGCACCAAGTTCATCGAGGCCTTTTGGGACGCCGAGGGGGTGGCGCTGCGTCAACCGGCGGTGGCGCCGGAGGGCGAGACCCGCGATTTCACCGACATCGCCACCGAGCTGGCGGACAGGACCGGGTTGCTGGACCGCTACAACGCCGCCATCGGCCGTGGCGCCGCCGGCGTGCCGCTGGCCGGCGAGGGCTACGACTTCGGCCTCGACCCGGAGACGAAGTATCCGGCCGAGGAGATTTGGGACCGGATGTGCCAGGCTGCCAGCGCCGAGCTGACCGACGGCGAGGAAAGCCAGGGCCTCGACTGGTACCGCGAGCACGGCTTCCGCACTCGGCCGATCTCGCGCCTGGTCTGGTATCTCTATCCCGAACTCGAGGACAAGGGGCTGCGTTTCGAGATGCCCTATCAGGAGCAACTCTTGCGCGTCGGCCGCCAGCTCGGCAACCGCCTGCACGAGCAGCAGATCAACTGGTGGGAGGAGCAGCTGAAGGAATACCAGGCGCTGCCGCCCTGGAAGGATTTCCCCGGCATCTGGCAGCAGTCGACCCTGGACGCCGGCGGCGACCTGGAGGCGATGCCGTTCTGGCTGTTGACCACGCGCTACATGCAGTACGCCTGGGGCGGCAATGTCGGGATCGGCCTGATGGACGAGATGGCGGGCAATATCCGGGGCCACCGCGGCGTCGTCATCAATACCGGTCGAGCCCGCGAACTCGGTGTCCGCGACGGCGATCGGGTCCGCGTCTATTCCACGCTCGGCGCCACCGAGGGCCGGGCCGTGCTGCGCCAGGGTATCCGCCCGGACACGCTGTTGATGATGGGGCAGTTCGGTCATTGGGCGACGCCCTACGCCAAGGACTTCGACGCCCCCAGCCTCAACACCATCACGCCGATGGCGCTGGAGCTGACCGATGCCACCGGCTCCTCCGCCGACATCGTCCGCGTCGGCCTGGAGCGCGTCGGCGCCTGAGCGATTTCACCATCCACCGCTTGACGAAAGTCAAGTAGTTACGCCATCTCCTGGCCTATCGTGCCGGCGTCGATCGGTGGTGCGCGAGAGCAAGATGGTATGCGACGGGGGAACGGCCGGGGAGGCGCGGATCTGGCGCGAGGCGGACGGGCCCCATATCGATGTCCGCAGCCTGCCGCCGCCGGAGCCGATGCTGGCGATCCTCCGCCTGTTGGCGGCGTCCGAGGGTGAGGCGTCGGTCATGGTTCACCACGATCGGGAGCCGATCTATCTCTACCCGGAGCTGGCCGAAATCGGCTGGGCGCATGAGGTCGTCGAAGGCGAGCCGGGCGAGGTCCGGCTGAGGCTTCGGCCCGGGGCCGTGCCATGAGGTTGGCGAGCTCGGGCTTCATCGGCACGGCGAAGAACCGGCTGTTGCCGGTCTCCATACCGTTTCGATTCTTCGGTGCGGCCGCGGTCTTTCACCTCGTCGCCTGGGCCGTGCTTCTGCTCAATGCGTCCAACCTCGTCGGCTTCTCGGCCGGCCCTAGCCCGGTGCTCGGCGCCCTGCATGCGCTGACCCTCGGGGTTCTGGTGATGACGGCGATGGGGGCCAGCCTGCAGCTCCTGCCGGTGGCCTCGATGGCGCCGGTCGGTGGTGCCGGGATTTGTCGATTGCTCTGGTGGCTCTATACGCCGGGCGTGGCGCTGCTCGCCGGTGGCATGGCCGTCGACCTCGAGGTGCTGCTGCTGCCGGGCCTCGTGCTGAGCCTTTCCGCCATCGCGATCTACGCCGTTCTGCTGGCCCGGAACCTGATCGCCGCCCGAGGCATGGGGGTCGTAGTTGCGCATGCTTGGGCCGCGCTCGCCGCCCTGGTGGGGCTCGCGCTCTTCGGGCTGCTGCTGGTCGATTGGCACCATGGCTTGATCCAGGACAGCGGCGCCGTCGTCGGCGGCCACATGGTACTGGCGGTCTATGGCTTCATGGGCCTGATGGTGCTCGGCTTCGGCCATATCCTGGTGCCGATGTTCGCGCTCGGCCCCAGTCCACCGACCGGCCTGGCACGGCTGGTCTTGGTGCTCGGCCTGCTCGCCATCGTCGGCGCCGCGGCGGCATTGCTCGCCGGTCTCGACGGGGGCCTCGTCGGCGCCGGTGTCGTCGGCCTGGCCGCGGCGGCGATCTATCTTTGGCTGATGTGGCGCTGTCTGGCGGCGCGGATGCGTAAGCGGCTCGACCACGCCTTTCGTCTGATCCGGCTGGGCTGGCTGATGTTGCCGGTGTCGATTGCCGCCGGCATCGCGGCCGGGCTCAATTCTCTCGGCGACGGCGGCCTCGTCGTCTTCGTCTTGTTGGCTCTGGTCGGTTGGCTCTCGAGCTTTCTGTTCGGCGTCCTGCACCGAATCCTGCCCTTTCTGGCGGCGATGCACTTGTCGGATCGGGGTGGGCCGACACCGACGGTCGCCGATCTGGCGCCGAGCCGGGCGATCCTGCTGCACGGCGGCTGTCACGCCACCGCGCTGCTGGTGTTGTTGCTCGGCGTCGTTCTCGAATCCAGCGGCATCGTCACCCTCGGCGCTGCCATCGGACTACTCGGCGGCCTCGCTTTCGCCTGGATCTACATCGCCGTCGTGCGCCACCTGGTTACCGCCGGCGGCCCCGCCACCGAATGAGGTCAGAAGGGGCTTGCGTATCATGTAATTTGGTACTATAATACGTATTAATTGTTATTACCTTGTTTCAACAGCCAGTTAGCTGTGACTTGCTGTCTCGAAGGAGTGTTCGAATTGATGGAGTTCCGCTGCCATGTCAGTCGCGTTCTACATGAGGAACATCTGCGGCTGATCGCCCTGCTCAACCAGCTGGAGGAGACGCTGATGCGTCACCGCAAGGCCGACGCGCTCGATACCGGCACGTCCGAGGTCGCCAGCCTGTTGGGCGAACTCGTGGTCGTCCTCGATTCCGAGGTCGACCGCCACTTCAGCTTCGAGGAAGAGCAGCTCTTTCCGAAGTTGGAAGAGGCCGGCGACGGCATGATCGCCGCCGTGCTGCGTGGCGATCACGAGGTGCTGCGCCCGCTCGCCCGCGAATTGGTGGCGCTGGCCCGGCGGGCGCGTGCCGAAGGGCTGGGCGGTGAGGACTGGCAACGCTTTCGCCTGCTCGGCATGGAATTGGTGGAACGCCAGATGACCCACATCCAACGCGAGGAGATGGCCTTGCTGCCGCTCCTCGACGACCTCATCGACGAAGAGACCGACCAGAGGCTCTGGTCGGACTATACGGCTGCTTGAGGTATTGGGCGGCACCACGGCCAGGAGCGACGAGATGACCGAGACCACGGACAAGACGGAAGGGAAGGTTCGGCGCCTGACGCCGGCCGACCTGGAGGCGGCGGTGGCGATCGACCGCGAGGTGGCCGGCGGTTCGCGCCGGGGCTATTTCGAGAAACGGCTGGCGGCGGCGCTGCGCGAGCCGAAGGCCCACATCCAGCTCGGCATCGAGGGTACGGGCGGGCTCGAGGCCTGCATCTTCGCCCGGGTCTTGAGCGGCGAGTTCGGCCGCGACGAGGAAAGCGTCCTGCTGGAGGTGATCGACGTCGCCGCCGAACGGCAGGGCAGGGGGCAGGGCAAGCGGCTGCTGGCCGCGCTCGAGGACGAAATGCGCCAGCGCGGCATCTCCGAGCTGCAGACTTCGATCCAGTGGACCGACCATCGGCTGGTTCGCTTCTTCGCCGCCAGCGGCTTCGAAAAAGCGCCCCGCCATATCATCCAATGCTCGGTCGACCGGGCCGACGTCCTGTAACCCCAGAGGCTGCCATGAGCATCGACGAGACGGAACCCGAGGACGATCTTCATAGATCCGACAACCCGGCGGCACTGTCGCGCGACCGGCTGGAGGTGGCCTCGCTCACCGCCGGCGACCTCGACGCCCTGGTCCGGATCGACACCAAGCTGACGGCGCGCGACCGGCGCGACTATATCGCGACCAAGCTCGACGAAGCGCTTCTCGATTCCGGCATTCGGGTCTCCCTGACGGCCCGGACCGACGGCATCGTCGCCGGCTATCTGATGGCCCGGATCGACTTCGGCGATTTCGGCCGGACCGAGCCGGTGGCCGTGATCGACACCGTCGGCATCGATCCCGACTTCGCCGGCCTCGGCGTCGCCAAGGCGCTGTTGTCGCAACTACTGGTCAATCTCCGGGCGCTCCGGGTGGAGAAGGTCGAGACCACGGTGGCCCGAGAGGACCTGGACCTGCTGGCCTTCCTCTACCACTGCGGCTTCCAGCCGGCACAGCGGATCGCCCTCGTCAAACAGATAGATTAGCCGGCCCATCCCTTCTCCCTGGCCGGCCCGGCTGCCAGAATGCGCAGCCGTAGACTGGCCAGACATGGGTGGAAGGGATGCAGATGGAAACGGATCTCGCCGTCGAGGCGCGGCTCGAGCGTTTGCTGGATCATCTCGGTATCGGGCGCGTCCATTTCGGGGCCCAGCTCTCGACCGAACTCAATCCGATTTTGACCGGCCGGCCGGCCCGCGTCGCCTCGCTGACCCTGATGGGGCCGAGCCGCCTGACGCCGGAGGCGGTCCAGGGGTTAGCTGAGCGCCTCCTGATCATTTCGGCCGATGCGGGACTGCCGGCCGACGTGGTGGCGCGCGGCATGCCGAGCCTGCCGGAGGCCCGCCTCGTCCGCCTGGACGATTACGAGGCCCAAGTCTGGTCCGACCTTGCCGCCGACAGGACCGACAGGATCGTCGAGGCGATCGAAGAGCTGGTGGCCGCCGTCGAGCAGGACGATCCGGCGGATCGAATTTCGGCAGATGGCGACGAGGGCGAGGTCGCGGGCATCACCTATTCTGTGCAGGGCAGCGGGCCCGCTCTGCTGCTGCTGCCGCTCTTCCTCGCCGCCTCGCAATGGCAGCCGCTGCTGCCCCGTCTCCGGCAATCCTTCAGCGTCGTCCAGCTCGGCGGGCCGCATCTGGGCGGCGTCGCCATCCTGGAGGACCGGGGCAACGAGCCGGGCTACTTGCGCGTGGTCCGAAGCGTCGTCGATGCATTGGACTTGCGACCCGGCCAACGCATCGTCGATATCGGCTCGGGCTCCGGCGCCGTCGATCGTTGGCTGGCGCGTACTACCGAGGGCGCCAACCCGATCCTCGCGCTCGACGTCAACGCCTACCTGCGCCGCGAGGCCCGGGCGCTGGCGGAAAAGGAGGGCATGGGCGAGATCATCGAGTTTCGCGAGGGCAATGCCGAGGCGCTGCCGATTGCCGACGCCACGGCCGACGTCACGCTCTCGGTCACGGTGATGGAGGAATGCGACGCGGACGCCATGTTGGCCGAGATGATCCGCGTCACCAAGCCCGGCGGGCGGGTCGCCGTGATCGTTCGCTCGGTCGATCTGCCGACTTTCTGGGTCCTGCCGCTGCCACCGGAAATTCTGGCCAAGGTCAACGTACCGATTTACTCGGTCAGCCCCGGCGGCTGCGCGGATGCCAGCCTCTATCGGCGCTTTCGGGCGAGCGGGCTCGGCGATGTCGCGACCTTCCCCCACATGATGACCACGACCAAGGCCGAGGGGCCGCTCTGGAAATACACTGAGCCGTTCGCGCTGTCGCTGTTGACGGCCGAGGAGGCGGCCCAATGGCACCGGGCGAAAGCGGAAGCGATCGCCGCCGGCACCGCCCTGATGGCCCGTCCCATGCACTGCGCCGTCGGCACCAAGCCCCAATCTTGAGGTCGAGTTAGACCTCGGCCAGCACCGCGTCGAAGCGGCCGAGGAATTCCTCGATCGCGGCTTCGTCGTGGGCCAGCGAAAGGTAGAGCTTGGTACCCATCGGATTGAGGAAGACCCGGCGGCGGAAGAGGCCGAGCGCCAGCGCCCGGGCTCGGGCCTTGTCGCCCCTCGCGGTCGAACGATAGTCCCGCACTGGCTCGGTCGAGAACACCACTTGAGCCAGCGGCCCATCGCCGATCACCTGCGCCCCGATGCCCCGCCTGGTCAGCCGCTCGGCCAAGCCATTTCGCAGGCTTCGCCCCAGTTCGTGCAGGCGCTGGTAGGTGCCGGGTCGGCGAAAGACCTCGAGCGCGGCATTGGCGGCGGCGCAGGAGATCGGGTTGCCGCCCAAGGTCGAGGCCATCCAGACGTAGTCGGGGTCGCCGATCCGATGCTCGGCCACCAGCTCCATGATCTCCCTGCGGCCGCCGAAGGCGCCGATCGGATAGCCGCCGCCCAAGGCCTTGCCATAGGCCACCAGGTCCGGCACGATGCCGTAGTATTCCTGGGCCCCGCCATAGGCGAGGCGGAAGCCGGTCACCACCTCGTCGAAGATCAACAAGACGCCGTGCGCGCTGCAGGCCTGGCGCAGCGCCTCCAGAAATCCCGGCTCCGGCGGCGTACAGCGTTGCAGCGGCTCGACGATGACGGCGGCGAGCTCCCCCCGGTGCCCGGCGATCAACCCGGCCGCCGCGACGGCATCGTTGTAGGGCGCGACCAGGATATGGCTCGCCGCCGCCGGGGTGCCGGCGCTGGTCAACTCGGGCTCGGGGAAGTTCAGGTTTCGGCTCGGGAAAAGGCTGGTGACGCCGGTCTCGTTGGCGCCGTGGTAGGCGCCTTCGAACTTGAGGATCTTCGCCCGGCCGGTGAAGGCGCGGGCCAAGCGCTGGCAATACATCGTCGCCTCGGTGCCGGAGGCGCAGAAACGGAGCCGTTCGACCGCGGGGGCGAGCCGCTGGATCTCCTGGCCGAGCGCCAAAGCCTCTTCGTTCAAATAGGCGAAATTGGCGCCGAGCGGCGCCCGGGCGACGACCCGGGCGGCGACTTCGGGGTGCGCATGACCGACCAGCACCGAGCCCCAGCCCATCGAGAAATCGAGATATTCCCGGTCGTCAGAGTCCCAGAGCCGACAGCCCTCGCCCCGGGCCATGACCACCAGATCTTCGGCCGGCAGTCCGAACTCGCCGTTCGAGATTCCGGCCGGAAAGACGTCGAGGGCGTCGGCCGGCAGCTCGTCCACGATTAATCGGCGCCGACCGCGGCCAGGTAGTCTTCCTTCAGGCGGCCGATGCCTTCGCGCAGGAAGGTGGCGCGCATCGGGTTGCCGTTGCCGGCATGCGCCAACATCGCCTCGGGCGGGGTCGGGCTGGTGACCTCGGGCCAGTGCCCCGGCTGCGGGCCCGCGCCCTCGGCGACGATCGCCATCGGGTCGTCGTCCTCCATCGCCGGCGGCGCCAGGATCTCCATGCAGTCCCAGCTCGCCTCCAGGGGGATGTTGTTGGGATCGAACCAGTAGATCGACCACATGGTACCGTGATCGACCGCGCCCGAAACCTCGAAGCCCGCCGCCTCCAGCTGGTCCTTGAGGTGGAAGAGGTCCTCGCAGCTCTCAACCGTGAAGGAGACGTGGTCGAAGCCCAACGGCTCGGAAGTCTTGGAGCCGTGGAACTTGCGCCGCATCGGGCTGGCACCTTCGTACTCGAAGAAGGCGACCAGCGTGTTCTCGGCGCGGAAGAAGTAGTGGCGATAGCCGTCATGGCCGATGCCGGCGACCAGCTCCATGCCGAGCAGGTCGCGGTAGAAGCGGATCGTCTTCTCCATGTCGTCGGTAATGAAGGCGAGGTGGTTGATGCCCTTCAGTATCATGGCCTGTCTCCCTGGCTCTCCGGTCCCCCGGACCACGATGCCGCATCCGGGCGGCCCGGTCCAGAAGCTCATATAGGGCCTTGGCATGGGTTCCGCCATCCGAGAACGGGCAAGCGGTGGCACCGAGACCGCGATCAGGGACCGCGTTCGGAAATCTTGCTGCCCGTTTCGGACGGCTGCGCTATGGTCCGGCCGGAATGGCAGCGGCAAGCGAGAACGAGCAGGATTTGTCGGCGCGGCTGGTGGCGGGCGACCGCCGGGCCCTGGCGCGTGCCATCACCCTTGTCGAATCGACCCGCGCCGACCATCGCGAGACCGCCGAACGGCTGCTGGCGGCGCTGATGGCCCGGACCGGAGGTGCCACACGCCTCGGCATTTCGGGCGCTCCAGGCGTCGGCAAGTCTACCTTCATCGAAGCCTTCGGCGGCCACCTGACAGGCACGGGGCACAAAGTCGCGGTCCTCGCCGTCGATCCCACCTCCAGCCGCACTGGCGGCTCGATTCTGGGCGACAAGACGCGAATGGGGGGGCTGGCCCGTGACGCCAACGCCTTCATCCGGCCCTCGCCGTCGGGGCGGACCGTGGGTGGCGTCGCCCGACGGACCCGGGAAGCCATGCTGTTGGCCGAGGCCGCCGGCTTCGACGTCGTCATCGTCGAGACCGTCGGTGTCGGCCAGTCCGAGGTCGCGGTCGAGGCGATGGACGACAGCTTCCTGCTGCTGGTAGCACCCGGCGGCGGCGACGAGTTGCAGGGCATCAAGCGCGGTGTCATGGAATTGGCCGATCTGGTGGTCGTCACCAAGGCCGACGGCGGGCTGGAGACGCCGGCCCGCCACGCCGCCGCCGACTATCGCTCGGCCCTGACCCTGATCCGGCCGAAGGCGGACTTCTGGACGCCGGAGGTGCATCTGGTCTCGGCCCTGGAGGGACGGGGTATCGACGCCGTCTGGGCGGCGCTTTCGCGCCAGCTGGCGGGGCTGAAGGGGGCCGGTGGCCTGGCGGCCCGGCGGCGGGCGCAGGCCAGGCGTTGGATGTGGAGCGAGATCGAGCACGGCCTTCTGGAATCCTTCAAGAGCCATGCCGGCATCGCCGAGGCGGTGGCCGAAATCGAGACCGAAGTCGCCGACGGTAAACTGCCAGCGACCCTGGCGGCGGAACGCTTGCTGGCGACTTTCGGCAAGGCCGATTGAGCCCGCGGTTCGGCGCCGTTTTCGAACGCGCCACGATCGATGCCGCGAAGATTTATTCGCCTTGTCGTTTGACGCTTAGCCGAACGCCACCAGCGCAGCGTCGAACTTGGCGACCAAGTCGTGATCTTGCATGGTCACTGCAATCTCGCGGCCTTCCTCGAAGCAGTGGCGGGCTTGGCGCAGCCGCTTTTCGGCGCGATGCAGTTCGCCGAGGCTCAGCAGTGCCAAGACGACGGAGGCCTGGAAATCCATGCGGCGGAAGTCGGCCAGCGCGGCCTCCAGGTGGCGCCGTGCGAGCCGCTTGGCGAACGGCACGTTGCGCAGCAGGAAGCCGAGATTTTGCCAGATCACCGGCCAAGGCGGGCGCTCCGTGCCAGCGGCCATGTTGCGGTAGATCTCGCCCAGGAAGAAATCCGCGTAGGGGCGAGCATACTCCTGCCCCATGGCGGTAAGGCGCCCGGCCGTCGCCTCCAGTTGACCAACTCCCTCCGCGATGCGCCCGCTCATCACCAGCACAAGGCAGTAGGGCGCTTCTCCGAAAATTCGTGCTAGCTCCAGGCCTCCCCGTTCAAAGATGTCTCGTGCTTCCGCCAGATGGGTAATCGCTTCGCCCGTCCGGCCGACCATTGCATAGGCGATTCCTCTCGCCGCGATCGCCTGGGTTCGGTCCACTGGGCTCAGGCAAATCCGCAAAGCCTCGTCCGCGTCTTCGATAGTGGCTTCCAGATCACCCCGAAAAGCATGGTTGAAGGCCCGCGCCCACATGGCCATGCCCCGGGGACGCGGGTCGCCGTGCGGCGGCTGAGGTCGAAGAGCCGCTCGCTGTACCCCTCGGCGAAGGCAACGCCGTATTTGACGGCAAGGAACTGCCGCATGGCGAGAATCGCCTTGGACGTAAGCCACACGTCGCCCAAGCGCTCGCCGATCTCGACGACACGCTCGCCGTATCCGAGCACACGCTCGTTGATACCGTCGTCGCAGTGGCCCCAGGCAACCTCGTTCCACACGAGGCCGAGGGTGCCATACGCCTCGGCTTCTTCGATGCCGTCTGCCTTGCCGATCTCGATGGCGCGCTCCAGCATCGGACGCCCGACACGGTGGTTCCCGCCGAAAACGTTGGCGTAGCCGCCCTCGAACAGAAACCGGGCCAGCCGGCGCCGGTCGCCCAGCGCCTCGATGCGCGGTAAGTGCGCCTCGGCGAGCGCGATGACGCTTTTGAAGTCGGACTGGAAGTAGTGCACTCGGGCGACGTCCAAGAGCAGGTCTGCGATGAAGATCTCGTCGGCACAACCCGGGCTCGCCTCGACGAGTTCTACGGCGGCGCGGAAGCGGCTTTCCGCCGCGTCGAGAGCGTAGACCCTTAGGCTCTGGCGGCCGGCCGCGGCCAAGGCGTGCACCGCCTTGTCGGTCTCGTCGGTGCGGCTCCAATGGTGGGCCAGAACGTCCGCCACTTCCTGTAGCTGGTTGGCATGGGTGCGCTCGATCTCGGCCGCGAGCCGGGCGTGCAGCTCCGCTTGGCGTGCACCCAGAAGCCCCGAATAGACGGCTTCCTGCAGAAGCGCGTTCTTGAAGGCGTAGTTGCCGTCGGCCTCGGCGACGATCAAGCCCGACGCGGCGAGTCGCTCGAAGCTCTGCGTCGCCCCTGCCTCCAGTCCCGAGGCCCGGGCGACCAGCTCGGGGGCGAAACCGCGTCCGGCGACGGCCGCGACTTGCAATATAGAACGGTCCTGTTCCTGTAAGCGATCGACGCGATCCATGAGTAGATTTTCGAGACTGACCGGCATTCCCTCTGTATCCGCGCCCGTCGACAGCGCGACGCCGGCCCCGTCGCTCTCGAGCTGACCCTTACCCTCGAGGTAGGAGATCACCTCCTCCACGAACAAAGGATTGCCGCCGGTCTTGTCGGCGACCATCTCGACCAGTCGATCGGG
>PVBE010913887.1_pt1 | contig 19715 bp, 18 predicted proteins | sample 1631181 | NCBI WGS metagenome assembly PVBE01 (sample SAMN08397723, study PRJNA350692) | Marine metagenome, whole genome shotgun sequencing project. | isolation source: water | place: Pacific Ocean | collected 2012-04 | reverse complement strand
TGATAAATCATACAATAGTTAGGGGAATTTATTATGCTACAACAAGGCCACATATATTTTTAAAGAAGAAATTGAGGACATAAGTTACTCTTATTCTAAGTTGTTAATTTTGATTTTCTTGGTTGGAGTATTTTTTACGACTATCGTCTTATTTTTATTTAATTTCTTTAAGTTCCCATATGGATTTTTATGGATTTTGGAAGGAGGGGTTCTTAATATGATGTTTTATCATATGGCAATTCTTGGTCTTATAAGTTTATTTAGATTAAAAAGTGGGAGATGGATAAAAAATAGTACGGCTTTGTCGCTGAGTTTTTATTTAGTTGTGAGTCTGTGGGTTGTTGGTTTGGTGTTTGATTCATTGAGTGTGTTATTTAGTGTGCCGGTAAAGGAACTGTATTTGGGAGGTGTGCTGGATAGGACTTCTTTTTCTTTAAGGTTGGCTCACTTGTTTGAAGTTTTGTGGGTGTTTATTTCGTTAAGGACTGTTCTTATATATAAAATTAAATTATCAGCAGTTACAGCTTCACTGCTTTCTATTATGTTACCTATTGTTGGGCGCATTTTGTTTGAGCAGCCAAATCTTGTATTTAATTTAGTTGTGAACAAGTTTTACTACGTGTCTACGTCGGATATTTATTTGAGCACCGTCTTAACTTATTTGACTACTCATGTGTTCATTCTCATTATTTTAGTTTTTATTTTTGTCATATTTAAAAAACTAGAAACTCAACAAGAATACACAACTTGACTCGAGATAAAATAGATTCACTGTTTTTGTTGGTGGCGTGTCCATTGTTGCCAAGAGGCATTATTAATGTATAAATATAAGGAGAAACATTTGTGGAGGCAGGATGAAAAGAGGTTTAATGCGCGCTGAAGTCCAGGCTCGAAACGCTCGTGGTAATGGGCGAAGGAGTCGTCAGAATCGATACAGTCGTTCAAAACAAGTGATTCGTGGGGGAGAATCTGATTCTGTTGAGGGTATTACAAAGAGTGAACGAGACGAGTTTCCTGCACTAAGCGACGGATTCGCCCTGATGAAGCGCTTCAGCTTTTCTGGGTGACCTCAAACTTCCACAGAAGAGGCCGAAATTTCGGCCTCTTCTTTTGTTATCAGGGTATACTGTAGCTATGCTGGACATATTTACACAGCTAACATTAATAATAGTCTTAGCCTCAATTCTTGGAATAATCGCCAAACATCTGGGGCAACCAACCATTTTAGGCTATTTACTGGCAGGAGGAATCGCAGGATATGCGTCCTTTTTTTCACTTGGAGAAAGTGTTGAAGTATTTGAACTTTTTTCTGACTTAGGTGTTATGTTCTTGCTTTTTCTTGTTGGGCTTGAAATTAACTACGACTCTCTACGTATTATAGGAAAAGACGCTATGCTTATTGGTCTTGGCCAAGTCTTATTTACTTTTGGTATTACTTTTTTGATGTCGAGCGCTCTTGGATTTCCCGGACTCTCATCTTTTTATATTGCACTTGCACTTACCATTTCAAGTACGGTTGTAGTAATTAACTTACTCTCCGACAGACAAGATTTAAATACATTACATGGAAAAATTAGTGTTGGTATTCTTCTTGTGCAAGACATGCTTGTTATTTTGGCACTCATTATTCTTACCGGGACTGATGTAAACGGCGATGCAGGAACAATGACTGCGCTTATGGCATCAATTTCTCTGACCTTATTAAAAGGCATCACTATATTTTTGATAGCATTTTGGCTAAGTAGGAAATGGATTCCAAAGTTTTTCGGGTTCCTTGCAAGTTCGCAAGAGTTAATTTTCCTAAGTAGTATTGCATGGCTTTTTGCTGTAACAAGCGGAGTAGATGTCCTCGGTTTTTCTAAGGAAATTGGCGGTTTTATTGCCGGACTTTCTCTTGCAAATTCTTATGAGAACTTTCAGGTTTCGTACAGGTTAAGACCATTAAGAGATTTTTTCATACTTGTATTTTTTGTAACACTCGGGGCAGGAGCAATAGCGCTTTCTGATTTTACAGGTGTTGGCTTTGAGATAATTATTTTTTCAGTGTTTGTTCTTATTGCAAATCCAATTATTGTTTTGGTAATTATGGGTACACTTGGGTATCCTAAGCGCGCAGGGTTTTTAACCGGTGTTACTATTGCACAAATTTCTGAATTTAGCCTTATTCTCGCAGGACTCGGGTTTAGTCTGGGTCATATTGGGACCCCCGTTGTAACACTGATAACTTCTGTGGGTATTATTACAATTACGGTTTCAACATATTTAATTATGCATGCCGATAAGATATATAAAGTTATACATCATTATTTGCATGTCTTTGAAAGAAAACATGTGAAGTTAAAAAGGCAAAGTGTTTCCACAATATCAAAACCAATTATATTAATAGGGTTTCATAGAACAGGGCAAAGTATTGCTCACAACTTACCCAAAGACCATTTATTTATTGTCGAGCATGACCCGTTAATGATTGAGAAGATTGAACATATGGGTGTACCATACTTTTTTGGAGACATGACAGATGATGAAATGTTTGCACATGTGAGTGCTAAACATGCGCGCGCTATTATATCAACCTCGCCAGACCTTGAGGCAAATGTTGTATTTTTGGAGAACTTACTTGAAGTACGCAAGAAATCTAAGGGTCAATTTAAGATTATATTAAGGGCACGAACAGATCACGATGCGTCTATTTTATATGAAATAGGGGCTGACTATGTATTGCTTCCTCACTCTGCTGCAGGTCGTCACTTTGCAAAAGTAATTGCAAGCGACCCATTCCTGCAGTCGCTCCACGGAATGAAAGAAGGGGATATTAAGAGACTGCGAGATATTTTATGAGTTTTACAGAGAGAGTATTAAAAGTTGTTTCAAATATTCCTAAAGGAGAAACGCTTTCATATATGGAAGTTGCAAAAAGGGCTGGAAGTCCTAGAGCTTCGCGTGCAGTTGGGAGTATTATGAAATCAAACAAAAATAACACTGTTCCCTGTCATAGAGTAATTAAAACTGACGGAACACTTGGGCAATACAACAGAGGAGGGCACAAATCCAAAGAACTTCTCCTCAAAAAAGAAGGAGCGATTTAGGAAAGCGCGTCCTCAACGAGAGTTTTTACACGGGCACCATCGGCATTTCCTTTTGTTTCTTTCATTACCGCGCTCATAAGGTTCCCCATTTTAGATTTATCGTTAATACCGAGTTCTGATTTTTTCTCATCAATAATTTTTTTAATTATCTCGTCACTCATTTCTTCTGGAAGATAAGTTTCAAGAAATGATAACTCTTTTTTCTCTATATCTGCTAAGTCTTGCCGGTTTCCTTTTTCAAATTGCTCTATTGAATCTTTCCGCTGTTTTACTTGTCGTTTAATAACCTTTAATACCTCGTCGTCGGGAAGTGTTTCAGACGGCTTTTTCTTTTGAGCGACTAATTCATTAGTAATTGCACTTGAAAGACCACGAAGTGTTGTAAGTTTATCTTCATCGCGTTCTTTCATTGCATTTTTAATGGCTGTTTTTATATCTTCCTGTAACATATTTTAAGATTAATTCTAAATATAATTGCAGTATATCAACTAAAAGAGAAAGGGGCGAACCAGAATTAACTGTTCGCCCCTCTTTTCTCTTCAGCTGAAGAGTTCTGCTTGCGTGAATTCTGGATTTGAGGAAGCTTTCTTGTTTGCTACTTCTCTCCTGAGTTGTGCACGTTGTTTACGGTCTTTGCGCACGAGAAGGATTTCCGAAATTGCCTTTTCGCGCCCCGTCACATCCTTCACACCCCGAAGCCTGAACACCTTCAGGCAGGTGAGATGCAACGAAATCCTCATGCCGCGGTTTCTGTCTCGCGCAAGACGTCTCGCGACATCATCAGCAAGACTTTCATTGAAATCGGAATACTTTCCCATTCTATCCCCCAGTTCAATCTTTTAGCACTATATCACAAATAATATATCTTTGCAAGTTTTTAAGGCTAAATTATGTATGTTATTATGAAATATGGCTAAAAAAAAGGTTATTATTGTGCATGGGTGGAATAGCGCGCCAGATGACTGTTGGTTCCCATGGTTACGAAGTACGCTTGAAAAGGATGGGGTTAGGGTGTCTGTGCCAGCTCTTCCAGACCCAAAAAACCCAAATATTGAGAAATGGGTTAGCCTTGTACAAAAAGAGGCAGGTACATCCGGTGGGGATACTTATTTTGTTGGGCACAGCTTGGGCGCATATATTATTCTTTCCATCATTGAGAGACTGCCAGAAAATACCACAATAGGTGGTGCGTTGCTTATTGCTGGACGCACCCATTTAAGGGACAAGAGCAAGATTAATGTAGAAAAAGTAAGAGCAAAAAATTGTTTTATATATGGAATTTTTTCTGATGACGATTATTATGTTGATGTAGCAGAGTCCAGATATTTTGAGGAGTATTTAGGTGCAAAAACAACCATACTTCATAATAGGGGGCATTTTTCCAGAGTTGAGGGGGCAAAGGAGGTCCCAGAGATACTTATTGCACTAAAAGACATGCTGGGGAAAAATTAAATGTGTGATTAGGATATAATAAGCATATGGTAGACGAACCAGTATTTTGGACTAGTTTTTTCCAGCAAAAAAAGACACTTGGAAAACTTATTGAAGAATCTCATGCAGGGAGTACCTTTTATGTGTTCCTTTCTATTTCTGCGTTTATAACAACCTTGGGGCTATTGCTTGATAATCCGATTATTGTTATTGGTGGAATGCTTGTTGCTCCATTACTATTTCCAATACTCTCTCTTGCTATGGGGGTTACAACTTCCAATATAGAATCAATAATGAGATCAATATCGATTATTTTCAAATCTGTCGCCCTTGTTTTCTTTATAGCGTTTATCACAACATTTCTTTTGGGGGGTGAGGAACTTGACCAGAGTCTCGTATTACAGATAACTCCTAATCTGATGTTTTTCTTAGTTGCACTAACCGCAGGATTTGCAGCGGCGTATTCTTGGGTTAAACAAAATCTTTCAGCAACTCTCCCTGGAGTGGCAATTTCTGTAACTCTTATTCCTCCTTTGTGTGCGGTTGGTATTGCGCTTCATTATATTGAGCTTTCAATAGTTTCAGGATCTGTAACGCTATTCTTGCTCAACTTGCTTGGTATTGTTGTAGCCGGTCTGGTTACGTTCTCACTTTTTGGATTTTCAAGATTACAAAAAGAAGAAAAAAAGCTAATTCAAGAAGAACGAGCAGAACACCTAATACATAAGAAAGCAAAGCTAGAAAAAACTAAAGAAAATATAGAGAAAGTGGAAGAAAAAATAGAAAAAGTCCAAGCAGAATCAATAGAGAAACTGTAGTTTCTCTCTCTGGTATACTTGCCTTATGAAGAATAAGGATTTTGAGAATGCATACAAAAAACTCAATACAGCACAGAAAAAGGCTGTAGATTCAATAGAGGGTCCTGTAATGGTTATTGCAGGTCCTGGAACCGGTAAAACTCGTATACTTACACTTCGAATAGCAAATATTCTTAAACAAACAGATACTGCACCAGAGAATATATTAGCTCTTACATTTACAGAATCGGGGGTATATTCGATGCGTAAAAGCCTCACTAATATTATTGGAAGCACGGCGTATCGAGTTCATATTTATACATTTCATGGTTTTTGTAATGAAATAATAAAAAATTATCCAGAGTCTTTTCCTCAGATTATTGGCTCTGTGCATATTGATATAACCCAACAGATAAAAATTTTAGAATCTGTAATAGAAAATTCAAAATTTGAATTTCTGAAACCTTCTGGAGATAATTTCTTTTATCTTTATCCAGCACTTAAAAAAATCTCTGAGCTTAAGCGAGACGGTATTTCACCCGCGGATTTGAAGAAAAAACTTACAGAAATTAGTGCAATCTTAAAAAAAGAGAGAAAGAAAACTGGAAGTTTTATTAAAAAAAGCAGAAACCATAAAAAAGGAAAAGAATTACTAAAACTATATATTGCATATCAAGAAGAACTTGTAAAAAATAAATTCTATGATTATGACGACATGATTGTTGAAGTTGTGAACCGTCTTTCAAGTGACAGTGACTTACTTCTTGAGGTGCAGGAACAATACCAATATGTGTTAGCCGACGAGCACCAAGATGTGAATAAAGCACAAAATAAAGTACTTGAACTACTTTCGTCATTTCATGCTCCGGCGCCAAATTTATGTATTGTTGGTGATGAAAAACAAGCAATATTTAGATTCCAAGGTGCATCGCTTGAAAATTTTCACTACTTTAGGGCGCTATATAAAAATGCCCTACTTATCGATTTACGTATTAATTATAGGTCAAGCCAACAAATACTAGATGCTGCACACGACTTGATTAGAAAAGGGAGAAGAATAGACAAAAGAACACCAACCAAACTAACTTCAGTTTCAAAGGGTGCGTCAAAGAAATTACAAGTTTGTGAATTCTCTAATATTGAAACAGAACTGAAATTTATTGCACAAGACATCAAAAACAAAATTAATTCAGGTGTCCTACCAGAAGAGATTGCTGTTTTATACCGTGATAATAACGATGCCTTTCCCATTTCTGACATCTTCGATCAGTACAATATTCCGTATATTATTGAATCCGACGAGAATATTCTTGAAGACGAACATATCAGGAAAATTATAATTATATTAGAGACTATTCACGAATTTGGAAACGATGCACTTTTAATACAGGCGCTACATATTGATTTTTTGGGAATCGACAATTTAGACATACATATAATGAATAATTATGCTCGAGATAAAAGAAAGTCATTATTCTGGGTTTTGAAGAATCTTTCGAAAATTAAAGATATAGATGTACAGAACAAGAAAAAGCTTATAGATGTTTATAAGAAATTCTCTTCGTGGAGTATCTGTGCTTCTAATAAACATTTTTTAGAGCTTCTTGATAGGGTTGTGTCTGAATCTGGGTATATAAAATTTATTTTAAAAGAGAAAAATGCTGCGTTGCGTCTTCAAGATTTGAGTGACATATATAAAAATAGAGTTGGAGAGAAGGCTGACAAGTTCTATACACTGGCCGATTTTATGGAATATTTATATCTGTTACGTCGATATAAATTGCGTATACGAAGAAATAGGGGAGCAGACTATATTGAGAGTGTAAGGCTTATGACAGCACACAGATCAAAGGGACTTGAATTTGATAGTGTATACATAACAGGTGTCTTAGATAAACATTGGGGAAATAGAAGAAGCCGAGAATATTTTCCTCTTGGAATTAGTTCAAAAGAAGATGAGCTTGATGACGAGCGCAGACTTTTTTATGTTGCTCTTACGAGAGCAAAAAAACATGTACATATAACTTATGCTCGGCAAGATATGTCTGGTTCACAAAAATTACCGTCTATTTTTATACACGAGATAGATTCTTCTCTAGTAACAAGTGTAAATACAAAAAAAATTGAAGAAACCCTTTCCTCTAAAAGTGACACCACAAAGACAAAAAAAATGAAGAATCTTATCACAGACAAGGAGAGGGCCTATTATGTAGAAATATACAAAAGACAAGGGCTGAGTGTTACGGCATTAAATAATTATCTTGAGTGTCCGTGGAGGTATTTTTATAGGAATCTTATCAGAATTCCATACAACAGAAGTAACCCCCAACTGTATGGAATAGCTATACATGCAAGCCTTAAAAGATTTTTTGACTCTCTAAGAAAAACTCAATATAACGCAACAAAATTAATACAATATTTTAATGAAGAACTTGATTTATTACCATTTTCTGAATCAGAGCGTGAAGTGTATAGAAAGAAAGGTAAAGAATCATTAAGTGGATACCATAAGAAATATTCATCATTATGGGGCGATGAAACTATTAATGAGTACCATGTTAGGGGAGTTATTTTGGATACAGATACAACTCTCTCTGGAGTATTGGATAAAATTGAATTTACTAAAGATGGTTATGCAATGGTTACCGACTATAAAACAGGGAAGCCAAAGACAAGGAATGCTATTTTAGGAAAAACCAAATCAAGTAATGGTGACTATTTCAGGCAATTGGTTTTTTATAAATTATTACTTGAACTTCATAATCCTGAAAAATATAAAGTAGACAATGGGATTATCGATTTTCTTGAACCAGACGAAAAAGGGAGGTGGCATACTGAAAGTTTCAAAATCTCTGATAGTGATGTAGGTGTGTTACGGAGCGAAATACTACGTATAAGTTCTGAGATATTACAGTTATCTTTTTTTGATAAGGGGTGTGGTAAGAAGGAGTGTGAGTATTGTAGATTACGTTCTATTACATCTATCGCATAAAACGGAAAGCGGCCCCGGACACGAGTAGTGTGTCCGGGGCCGCTGGTTGTGGCGAGTTACGCACCCGCGCTTGCGCCCGCCTCCACGAGCTTGCGCCCGACCGAGGTGGTTGCCCTTGCGGGCTGTCCACCGTCGAGGGCGCGGAGCGCGCCGCCGCCGGAAGCCTTCGGCTCCTCGGGCTCTTCCTCCTGGAGGTTACCGGCGACGAAGAGCCTGTCGAATTCGGCATCGGAAGAGAGGTCTCGTTCCAGCCATTCGACCGCCTGCTGCGCAGCCTTCTCATCTCCCCTGAGGTGGAAGAGCCGACTCTGCAGCGACTCCCTCATCGTCTTCGTCGTGGGAGCCTTCGACTTCGTCTTGTGCCCCGCCCTTCTGATGAAGGTGGCTTCGCAACGGGAGCAGATGGCGCGAGCCGTCTTGCCGTCGGATGAACACTCGGGGTTCGTAACGAACATCTGCCCGAGCGGAATCTCTTCGCCGAGCTCGTGACCCAAGCAGTTCGGGTTGAACTGTGTGCCAACGAGATCACACGAGAAATTCGTACTTCCGGCGAACTGACCCTCTGCCAGCTCGATGTCGGAACCGATTGCCGTCACCTTCTTGCGACGACTCTCGAGCTCCTGCTTCTTCTCTCCCAACGTCTTTCGCTTCCCCACGGTAAGACCCTCCTAAAAAATCTTCTCAATTTCTAGACGCGCCCTGCGCCTATTTCATCTATCGTCTGGGCGTATACTAGCATATTATAAGAATTTGTCAAGCCCTAATAGTAGGGGAGAACCATACCTCTTTATGATAGAATTTAGCCATGGCAAATAACGATTGGAGAAAAAAATTTCAATATGACCCTAAACGCAATGACCCTTTTCGAATTAGTCGCTCAAAAATAGACCTTTTTACGCAGTGTCCACGATGTTTTTACTTGGACGTACGGCTTGGAGTTAAAAGGCCATCCATGCCTGGGTTTACTCTTAATATTGCAGTTGATGAACTTCTTAAAAAAGAATTTGATACCCACAGAAAGGCAAAAACACCACATCCATATATGGAGAATGAAGGTCTTGATGCCGTTCCATATGACTCTCCAGATTTAGATGCTTGGAGAGACTCATTGAAGCGTGGAATTCAATTTCATCATAAACCTACTAACTTAATTATCAGGGGAGGCATTGACGATATTTGGATAGATAGTAATGGGGACGTAATAATTGTTGACTACAAAGCAACGTCTAAAAAAGACGAACCAACAATAGAAGGCGGATGGGGAGACCAGTATAAACGTCAAATGGAAATATATCAGTGGCTATTTAAGAAGAATGACTTTAGTGTATCGCCGATAGGTTATTTTGTTTATTGTAATGGAAGAAAAAATGAAGACGGATTTAGTAATCGTTTGAACTTCGACATATATATGATTCCGTATTCCGGTAACACAGATTGGGTAGAAGGAATAATTACCGAACTACATTCCGCATTGCAAGGAGATCTCCCTCTGGCAAACCCAGATTGTGAACATTGCAACTATAGAGTTCGTGCACACTCCCATGAAGAAGAAACCCCGAAAGAATCCAAAGGGAAAACTTCAGAACAAAATACATTATTTTAATATGTACCAGCTTTTTTAAGTGGAAGGGAATACGCAAGTCCTGAAAGCATTATGAATGCAAGCACAATAAATAAGTGTTGGATTTCAAAAATTTCGGTTGCAAGTAGGAAGCTTGCAATAAGTGGACCAAAAATATAAGCAAGTGGGTGTGCACTTCTAAAGAAACTGATAAGGTTTCCATCAAATGCACTTACATGCTTAAAGAAATATGAGTCATTCATTACTTGTATGGTTCCAAAACCAAAACGAGCAAGAGAAAGAACAATAACCCAAACCAAGAAGGAATTAATATTAATGAAGGCAATAGGAAGTGTTGCAAGAGAAATAATAATAAATCCAATCGAAACTATTTTTTGTTCAGGGATCCATCTGTCGGCAATATATCCGAGTGGGATATCAACAAGAACATACGGTATGAGCATTACTGTAAACAAAAAACCAATTTGTTCCCAAGAAAAACCTATAAATTTGTGTAGGTATATAGGTAAATATATGACTATCCAACTTCCAGAGAAGTGGAATATGAAACTAATCATAAAACCACGATACAGTGTCTTGTCGTTAAATACTTTTTTGAGTGTATTAAAAAAGAAGACATTGTTATATTCCTGCTTTTTTTCTTTGGGAAAATGCAATAAGAGAATTGTAAGTATACCTAGACCGATTACAAAAGATAGTGCGTATATTTTCCAGAAATCACTATTGGTTAGTAGTTGACTAAATATAAGCGGAGAGAAAATAGCGGCGATATGGGCTGTCGTAAGTATTTCTCCTCGTAATAACCCGGTTTGTTTATTAGACATATGTTCTTCATAATGCACATCAAGAACAAATCTAATGAGGTAAGCTGCGCTTACGTAGTGGAGCAAAAAGGAGAATATTATAGCTATTGAGTTAATATGAAGTTCAAAAAAACTGAACGCAGTAAGAACTAGTAATCCCAGCATATCTAGAAAAAGAAGAACGAGGACAATCTTTATTTCTCCAAACCAAATCAAAAATTTTTCAGCCTGTGAAAGAAAGAAAAATGCTATAAATGCACCCAGAGTGAATATAATTCCAATTTGTTCAATAGGAATAAGTGTTTCAAGGAATGATGAGTTGATATAAACACCAACAAACAAATGAAGCGAAACAAGAAAATTTAAAAGTAGTAAGATTTTTGCAAATCTTGCGTGTTCTAGTTGTGTGTCCATACAAATATTATACCCGTCAGAAATTTATTTTCCTAAAAAGTTTGTACAGGTTATACCTCAAGAATTACAGGAAGTATCATTGGGCGTTTTTTGGTTTGATTGAAAAGAAACGAACCAATTTTATCTCTAATATTATCTTTAACATAATCGAAGTTAATTGGGTGCATATTTCCAGTTGAATCTTCCACAGTTTTTTTAACTAAGAGTCGTGTCTGGTTGAGAAGGTCTTGCGATTCTTTTAGGTAAATAAAACCTCTTGAAATAATATCTGGAGATTTTCGCACCTTTCCTGTTTTTACATCTATAACTGCAACAATAACAAACATTCCGTCTTCTGCGAGAGCCTTTCTGTCTCGTACAACTACTTCTTTTACGTCTCCAGTCCCCAAACCATCAACCATAACGATTCCAGCTGATGCCTTCTTCTTCAAGGGGGTAATTTTTTTACCTTTATCTGTTATATCAATAAGCATGCCATTGTCGGGCACCACAGTATTTCCTGGTTTTATGCCACATTTTCCTGCAATTTCTGCATGAACTCTGAGCATATAATGGTACCCATGAATAGGAATAAAAAATCGCGGTTTAATCATTTTTATAATCCAACCTGCTTCTTCTTTGTAGGCGTGTCCAGACGAGTGAACATCTGCAATTGTATAGTGAACTAGCTTGGCGCCCTGTCTTGCAAGGTTATCTTTTAATTTTTGAACATCACGTTCATTTCCTGGAATAACAGACGATGACAACACTATGGTATCTGCTGGCCCAATTTTAATATGTTTATGTTGTTTATTGGCTATTCTCATTAGTGCTGCATATGCATCTCCTTGAGCTCCTGTTGCAAGGATAATAATTTTATCTGGTGAGTGCTGTTCCATTTCTTCTATAGGAATAAGAACATGTTTTGCTGCCTGAAGTAATCCAAGTTCTTTTGCAATTTCAACATTAACTTTCATTGAGCGTCCATCGACGATTACTTTCTTCCCTAATTTTTCAGCAGCTTTAATAATGAAAACAATTCTTTCAAGTAGCGATGCAAAAGTACCGATAATAAGACGACCATTAGTGTCCTGAATTATTCTCTTGAGATTTTCGTGTACTTCTCGCTCGGGGAAACTGTACCCAAGCTTGTCTACGTTTGTTGAGTCAGTAAGCAAACAAAGATTATTTTCTTTACCAATCTTTGCAAACTTTTCTAATTCAAATTTGAGAGGCACACCACTTTCATGGTCTATCTTAAGGTCCCCAGTGTGTATTATATTTCCCTGAGGAGTTTCGAGGATAACACCCATTGCATCAGGAATTGTGTGTGTAACAGAAAAGAATCGCATATTAAGCTCATCAGTTATCTTAATTTTGCTATCCTTCTCAACTAAACGCATATCTATTTTCGGAAGATGTGGAAATTCCTCTTGTCTTTTCTTTATGAAAGCAGCAGAGAGTGGTCGCGCATATATTGGAGGATTACCTATTTTATCCATTAAGTATGGAATACCTCCAATATGGTCAAGGTGACCATGAGTAATAAATAGACCCTTAATTTTCTCTTTTCTTTGTTCTAGGTAGGTTGTATCTGGAATAATAAAGTCTACTCCAGGTGCCTCTCCTCCGGGGAATTGAATTCCTGCATCTACAATAATAATTGAGTCTTTATACTCAAATATAGTCATATTTTTACCAATTTCTTCAACTCCACCGAGGGTAATTATACGAATATCATCTTGCCTTATATCAGCAGTTTTAATATTTTGTCGTCCAGGTATAATTGGAATCCTTCGAGATGATTTACGCGAAGGTACTCTTTTTCTTTGTCCAGATTTTTGTGTACCTGTCGTACTTCTTTTTTGTATATGTTTTTTCTGTGTGGGTTTTTTCGCCGAAGGTTTGCGTCGCTGTTGCGGCGCTCGTCTGTTTGGTTTTTGTGGTGTCATGTTTTTATTTAGTTAAGAAGCGCCATACGCTATCTGTGCGTATATGCCACTGATGAATGTTAATAAATCGATCTGAGGTGTTGGTAAGCGTAAACGCTTCAACATTTTTTATATTTTTGCTTGGAAGATATATATAGTCAGGGGAGTATAAGAAAATTGCAGGGATATCTGTTTCTATTTCTTTTTGGAATTCACTGTAGGTTTTTAATCTTTCGTCTCTATCTGCTATGAGTCTTGCGTCTTCAAGTAATTTATCTGAAGTTATGTTTGCGTACTGTGCAATGTTTAGTCCTGGATCGAGCATTTGAGACGAGTGCCAGAATGCATACAGGTCTGGATTTCTTCCTGTAACTTCACCAAAAAGTAGTGTGTGGTAGTCGCGAGGGCGTATTACGTCTTGGTTTAGGTCTCCAACTCCAAATATGTTTAATTCAATATCTGCACCAATTGCTTCCCAGTCTTTTTTTAATTCTTCTGCCACTGCCTTAAGTTCCGGCACATTTGCAGTTGCCATACTAAATGCAAAGACTTCTTTACTGTTCTTTGTTTTCTTTTCAAAGATTCCATCTTCGTTTATTTCCCATCCATTTTCTATTAGTATATTTTTAGCTTCCTCTTTTCCAAGTATTCTATCTTCTGTACTTCCTATTTCATTCTCAGGAAGCGGTCCAAAAAGAATTTCACCAAAGCCCCCTAAAACATTCTCCACTATTCTTTCTTTGTCTGTTGCTCTGTTTAGCGCCACTCGTGTTTCTCTATTGGTGAATATTTGCCTGTCGTTATGGTTTAAGAACACTGCAAATATTCGTGCTAATGGGAAGTGTACGCTTTCATAAACCTCACTTCTCTCCTTGAACCACAGCGGTGGCACACCACCAACTGCGCTTATTTCTCCGCGTTCATACCCCAAAAGTAGTGATTCCTGGTCTGGGTAGAACAAAATGTGCAACGTGTCTATAAAAGGTTTCCCGAGTGCAAATTTATCAAAAGAAGAAAGATTATAGCTTTCAGCAACGCCTGAATTGTTCCTTCTAACTTTCGAAATTTTATATGGGCCACTTCCTATTGGGGATGTATTAAATGCGTTGTTAAGAAAGTCATCAGTTGTAAACTCTTTCCATATATGTTGAGGAAGAATCCCAAGTGTAAGGTTCTCAGGGAATAGTGCATATTCTTGTTCAAGTGTAAAACTCACAGTGTATTCATCAATTTTTTCTACAGTAACTCCATCCCAACTTGCACGTAACGGGCTTTTTAAAACTGGGTCGCGCACTTTATTTATTGTAAATATAACGTCATCAGCGCTAACCTGCTCCTTATCGTGGAATATCAAATCTTTTTTAAGGAAAACTGTATATGTAAGACCGTCTTCAGAAATTTGATACGAACTTGCAAGGTCGGTTTCAAGTGAGCCATTTGGTAATGGTCGCAAAAGCCCAGAATATATAAGTTGTGTTAGTGTTGAATCTGTTTCTGAAACAGCAAGAACAGGATTAATAAAACTTGGTCTTCCAACAATACCTTCAGAAAACGAACCACCATAACTTGGACGAAGAATAAGATTGTCCCTATGAATTTGTAATACTAAGGTAATAAGTACAATTAAAAAGATAATTGCAAAAAACCAAAATACGGGCTTTTCTCTTTTGTGTAAATTTTTTGCGACTCTTGGTATGTCTTTTGAATCAGAGCCCTTAAATTTTTTAAAGAATGGGAGATCAAATCTCTTTCTGAGCATGGAGATAAATTGAATGTCTCTATATGGTTAGAGAAAAAATAGTAGTAATAATTAAGAAATTACAAGAACCGCTATCGCAAGCAGTCCAAATAATATTGAAATAACAATAGTAGTGATAAAGAGGGTTTTTTCAAAGCCTCTTTTTGTGTGTGTTCCTCCACTTACGTCACCGCCGCCAAGAGCCCCTAAGCCACCCTCATCAGGTGACTGAAAAAGTACAAGCGCTGTGAGTACTACAGAGAGTACTATTTGAGTCCAGGGAATAATTGTCGCTAAGTCCATATTTACAGGCAAGTATAGCAATAGTTTTGTGATTGTCAACAAACTTCTCTTTCTTGACGTTCAAGTTTGGGGTGGGTATACTGGAGCATCTTTAACTAATATTTAACGTTCATGAGCAAAAAAATAGCCATAAAACCTCTTGGGGATAGAATTCTTGTTGAGCCAGTAGAGGAAAAAATGACTCAAAGCGGAATAATAATTCCGGAAACTGCAACAAAAGATAAACCTGAACGTGGAACAGTGGTTGCTGTGGGCGAAGGGAAGATGAGTGACAGCGGAAAGCGAATTCCAGTTTCAGTAAAGAAAGGGCAACAAGTAATATTTTCCTATTCAGAATACGGTTCTGGTAAGTCTGTAAAAGTAGACGATAAGGAATACTACATTCTTGATGAATCACAAATTTTAGCAATTATTGAATAACTAAATGGCTAAACAAATAGTATTTAACGAAAAGGCACGAGAACAACTCAAAAAGGGTATTGATACTCTTGCAGAAGCTGTAAAGATGACTCTTGGTCCTAGGGGGCGCGCAGTTGTAATAGAAAAAAGTTACGGAGCACCGCAAGTTACAATTGACGGTGTAACTGTAGCAAAGGAAATAGTCCTTGAAGATAAAGATGAGAATTTAGGAGCAGAACTTATTAAACAAGCGGCAGAGAAAACAAATGACAATGTTGGAGACGGCACAACAACTTCAACAATTATTGCGCATGCAATTATTAATGAAGGGGAACGAATTGTTCGCGATAAAAATTATAATGTTATTCAACTTTCAGACGAGTTAAATGTTGCAACAGAAAAAGTGATTCTTGAATTAGAAACACAAAAAGAACCAATTAACGATAATAAAAAAATAGAAGAAGTAGCAACTCTTTCTTCAAAAGATACAGAGATAGGAAAACTTATTGCAACAGTTATTGGGAAAGTTGGTCAGAGCGGAGTTATAACTATTGAAGATTCAAATACAGTCCTGAGTGACTATGAACTTGTTGAAGGAATGAAGTTTGATAAAGGATTTATTTCTCCATACATGATGACCAATGCAGAGAAAATGATAGCAGAATTCCAAGACCCCCACATTCTTATTACAGATAAAAAGATTTCTTCTATAAAAGAGATTTTGCCAATACTTGAAACTCTTTCTAATCAGGGCAAAAAGGAACTTGTTATAATTGCAGAAGATGTTGATGGTGAGGCCCTTGCAACCCTAATCATCAATAAGATGAGGGGTATTTTGAATGTATTAGCACTTAAAGCTCCTGGGTATGGAGACAAAAAGAAAGAGCTCCTCGAAGATATAGCCATTATTACAGGCGGTAAGGTAATTTCAGAAGATCAGGGTATGAAGCTTGAAAATGTGACTGTTTCTGAGCTTGGAAAGGCTCGTAGGGTGGTTTCAGACAAAGACAATACCACTATAGTAGGCGGTAAGGGTAAAAAGGCAGACATTGAAAATAGAGTTTCTCAGCTCAAGAGCCAGTTTGAAGCTTCAGATTCAAGCTATGATAAAGAAAAATTAGAAGAGCGTATTGGTAAAATTGGTGGTGGAATTGCAGTAATTAGAGTTGGAGCACCAACTGAAAGCGCACAAAAAGAACTTAAACAACGAGTTGAAGATGCGGTTGCCGCAACAAAAGCTGCTATGGAAGAGGGTATTGTGCCTGGTGGAGGTATTGCTCTTGCAAACGTTGCGTGGGGTTATACAGGAAAAAGTAAGTTTGATAAGAACCTAACACAGGATACATTCGAAATATTAACATTTGCGCTTGAAGCTCCGATTCGTGCAATTATAGAAAATAGCGGCGAATCTCCAGACGAAGTTATACGCGACATAGAAGAGGGGCGCGAGCGTGTATCAAGTGATTCTGCAAAACGTTGGCGCGGTTTTAACGCTGCTACCAACGAAGTTGTCGACCTTAAGAAATATGGAATTATTGACCCTCTTAAAGTTACAAAGACTGCACTACGAAATGCTGTTTCAGTTGCTTCCAACTATCTTACTATAGGAGCGGCAATTACAGAGATTCCTAAAAAAGAAGACCCAACGCCCGATATGGGTGGTATGGGAATGGGTGGAGGAATGCCCGGAATGGGATACTAAACTCTCACTAGCCGACAGATAAAACTCAAGCTATACTATTTGTATTAATAAATTAGTTATTAAATATGACCACTGAAATTATATTAGCTATTCTAGCTGTAATTATTGTTTGGGTTATTTTTGCCTACAATAAATTTATTAAGCTTGTAAACAGAACAAAGGAAGCTTGGTCCGATATTGAAGTGCAATTGAAGCGTCGGTACAATTTAATTCCTAATCTTGTTGAGGCAGTGAAAGGATATGCAACCCACGAGAAGGAAGCATTTGAAAATGTTACAAAGGCGCGCGCCGCTGCAATGAGCGCAGAAGGTGCGCACGACAAAGGACAAGCAGAAAATATGCTAAGTGGCGCACTTAAGTCACTTTTTGCTGTTTCGGAAGCCTACCCAGACTTAAAAGCAAATACAAACTTTTTAGAACTGCAACGCGAACTAACAGATACAGAAAATAAAATTCAGGCATCACGCAGGTTCTACAACACAAATGTTCGTGACCTTAATACAGGGCTCGCAGTATTCCCAGCAAATATTATTGCAGGAATGTTCAACTTTAAAGAACAAGAATTCTTTGAACTTGACGAAGAGTCTCCGGCTAAGGAACCTGTAGAAGTTAAGTTTTAAATTAGATTCTCTTCGCTATGGCGAATCTTTATACACACCAGAGTGCTAATCAGGCAAAAACATGGGCATTAATGTCTGTGTTTTTGATTGTTGTAATTGGTGTTGCGTGGATATTTTCTCAGGCGTATGGAAATTCATACATACTATATATAGCCGTTTTCATTAGTATAGTGATGAACGTTACGAGTTATTGGTACTCTGACAAAATTGTTTTAAAAATGACGCATGCTCATGAGGCCGACAAGAAAACATACTATAATCTATATACTATAGTAGAGAACCTTTCTATTACTGCAGGTTTACCAAAGCCTAAGGTGTATGTTGTTACAGATAAGTCCCCAAATGCATTTGCAACAGGAAGAAACAAAGAACATGCAGTTGTGGCAGTAACTACAGGGCTGCTCGATATTTTGGAGAAGAATGAGCTTGAAGGGGTTATTGCGCACGAACTTTCTCATATTGGGAATAAAGACATGTTAGTTGGCACTGTTGCAGTTGTTTTGGTTGGTTTTATTGCAATACTCTCTGATATCTTTTTGCGAATGACAATGTTTGGTGGTGGGAACAGAAAAGAAGGCGGAGGTGTAGCAATGATAGTTATTGCAATTGCCGCTGCAATACTTGCACCTTTTGCAGCTTCACTAATTCAAATGGCAATTTCTCGTAAGCGTGAGTTTCTTGCAGATGCAAGTGGCGCACTTCTTACACGCTACCCAGAAGGGCTTGCCTCAGCATTACGAAAAATTAGTAACTATTCTGTACCAATGAAGCATGCAAGTAATGCAACAGCACATCTTTTTATTTCAAGCCCGTTTGGTAAAACAAGCACTAAAAAATTTATGACAAAAATATTTAGCACACACCCGCCAGTGTATGAAAGAGTACAAGCGCTTCTTGGTCGGGAGCGTATGTAGTAAGAGTAAAAGAAATTTTTTTATAAAATTATGCAAGAAGAACAACAACAACAACAATTTAATCCATTACCTGCAGATGAAAATCCTGTCACAGAGCAACTAAAAAATTCTAATTCTCCCAACAAATTTTTAATCGTCGGAGGTGTTGTTTTTGGCATTGTTATTCTTGGTATCGTTACTTATTTTTTGCTAAATACGGATTCCATTACTCCTACACAAACAGAAACAAAGCAACCTGTTTCTTCCAGTCAGGAGGAGAGTGAAAATCAAGAAGAGTTTCTTCTTTTGTCTGGTGGTGAGATTGTTCGGAGTAACGGCACCTACCAACTTAACCCAACATTCAATGCTCAAATTCTTGATTTTCAACACAAGTCTTTAACTGAACAGCTTGCCAAGGCGTCACAACAAGAATCAATTTACCGTATAGATTTTGTTAGCAGAGATGGAGGGCGAAAAAGTATCAATTCTTCTATAAGCTATTGTCCGCCGCAGACTGATGTGTGCGATATTTTGACAGACCGCGAACCACCTTCTAACTCTCGAAGTTATTGGTCTCCCACACCTTTTGTTATTGAACCGGGGTTTGAAAAAATAGAGTTTAATATTGCAGGGAAAGTTGTAAAAACTATTACCAAACCAGCATCTCCTCCAAGAATTACGACTCTGGACAAAGTTGAGACAGAAGAAGGTGTTAAAATTATATGGAGTGTTAATAAGGGGGGTGCAGAATATGTTGGTCTTTTGCTTGAATATCTTTCTTCACCCAACAATTGGCAGGTTGCGAGTTTTGGTGATATTGAAACCCTTACGTCATTCACTGCTAACTCTGGATCCATACAGTCAACACTAGAAACTCTCGACTTTCGGCTAGTAGCTACTGACGGCTTTCATGTTGTCGCACATCTTGCAAAAGATTTTATTCCTACGCCAATCGTAAAAGAATTAGACTTACATCTTTCTGGTGCGCCAACCACCGAGCGAATTATAGGACAAGATATGTTTCTTGACTTATCATTCGTCGACC
>PVBE012325214.1_pt1 | contig 19721 bp, 13 predicted proteins | sample 1631181 | NCBI WGS metagenome assembly PVBE01 (sample SAMN08397723, study PRJNA350692) | Marine metagenome, whole genome shotgun sequencing project. | isolation source: water | place: Pacific Ocean | collected 2012-04 | reverse complement strand
GTTATCGTTCATGCGTCCACACAAGTGTACCCTACCCGTTCGGCGGCATATAAGAGGTTGAGGGGCGATTATCCGGCGGTGGGATTCCCCAAACCCCTCCTCCGAAGAATCGGAGTCCGCGCCAATACCTTTTTAAGGTGGCGGACAGGTTGCTTCGCGGAGCCTCGCAACGACGATTTTCAGCAGCCCGCTAAGGCTAGGCGCGGGCCGTGTAGGGACACCAGGGCAGGAGCGTCTGGAGCAGGCGGCGAGGGTCGGGTGGGGACCTGTTCCCGAGGCAGCGGGCCAGGTAGGCGATGGCGCGAGCGAAGGTGAACAGCCTGAAGCCGGCGCGGATAATAGCGTGGACGAAGTCCAGAGGATCGGGGACCGGGCGGCCGTTGTCGAGGGCGTCGCTCCACTCGTCGGCCAGCTTCTCGGCTTCCTTGGTGACCGCGAGCTCGGCACGCTCACGGACGAGTTTTTCTCCAGGGCTCTCAGGCGGGCAAACATGGATCGTACCTCCAGGGAAGGGGTGAAGGGTGTAGGGTTTGAGGGTTGGGTCAGCGGATCAGGGCGAGAAGTGTTTGATTTTGTGCCTTTCTGTGACTCCTTTCAGGCGGGGGTAATCGAGCCCCCGGCGAAATAAAAAGGGACAGACCTTGCGGGGTCTGTCCCTACGCTTCAATATATCAGCACGTATGTTCGGCAGTGTCAAAGATGGGATGGTGGACTGAGTCATATCATCGAACGTGGTGTCCTGTGAGGCGGACACGTTGTATACTCGGCGTATAGGCGCTGGGTTTCGTCCGGATCAGGGCAGTCTAAAAAGGGAGTCGGACTCAGTGGTTTTGACAGACGAAACCTGAGCATGGGCTCCGGAAGGACTTTCTTTCGGAGACACTCGCCGGATTTGCCACATTCCCCTGCATCGTGAAAGTCAAACAATCAAGAAATATGGGAATTGAGGTTGGTGGCGTCGCTGGTACAGCAGGGAAGAAGTTAGCGTCATTTCGTACATAGGAGAAAAACCGGACTAGCAGCAGATAGGTGATTTAAACGTGGGAGATGTAGACCTTCATTCATTTCAAGCCATCGGTGCCGGTGTTCGATGCAAACGTGGCGTTGGGGAGGCGTCACGATCGTGTGGTCAGAGAAGACACTGTCGAAGGAACCATCGCAGCCATGGACCTGGCCGGTGTGGATCGGGCTCTGGCCTACACTCACCATGCCGCTGTATTCGATTCCACGGACGGAAATGCCATGCTGATGGAATTTATTCAGGACCAGCCCCGGCTGGTGCCTCAGTTCGTCGCAAATCCATGCCACGACAACCTCGATGCCTTCATCAAGGACGTGGACAGGAACGGGGTCCGTTCGGTTCGCATGGTGCCCAACTTCTGCAATTTCCCTTTCCGGGACTGGGTCGTCAGCCCCTGGCTCGATTGGATGGAGGCTGAGAAGATTCCGTTGTGGGTGCCTGCCGCCGAGGTCGATCCGGTGGATGTTTACGACACGCTGATGAAGCACCCCGGGCTGGCGATGGTCCTATGCGAGATCCACTACAGCCATGCTTCCTGGGTGCTGCCGTTGCTGCGGAGCCTGCCCAATCTCAGCACCGAGATCTCGCGGTTCTACATCGGAAGCGGGATGGAACGGCTGATGGACGCCGTGGGAAGCCAGCGTATCCTCTACGGCTCGCGGCTCCCTGACGCTCCGATGGCCCCGAACCTGTACGTGCTGCACAGGTGTGACCTCTCCCAGTGAGACCTCGAAAATATCTGTTCGGTGAACCTCACCCGGCTACTGGGTATCTCATAGAGATTTTTCCAGAGTTGTATGGATCGTAACATTATTTAAGGGAGAGAAAGCAGAATTTTCCTCTTTCGACCGAATACGTTGGGCATTGGAGTGATTTAAATAATGCAGACTCCTGTTATCGATTTTCACACACATGTGGGCGGCTGGGGACAGTTGGCCGTAGACGACGACCAGACGACCTGGTTGGAGGTCATGGACGCGGCTGGTGTGGACAAGGCGTGCATAAACTGCATCTTCCACGGCGACGCACGCCGCAGCAACGATATGGTGGCCGCATATTACAGCAAGGCCCCCGACCGGTTCATCCAGGTAGCATTCGTCACCCCGCACTATCCCGATGAGGCCATCAGGGAGCTGGAGCGGTGCTTCGACGTGGAGGGCATGGCGTATCTAAAGGTCTACCCGACCTATTATGGTAAACAGGTCGATGACCCAGGATACGACCCGATTTATGAATGGGCGAACGACAGGGGACTGGTGATCATGAGCCACGCGTCCTACTCCGCCGAGAGCGATACTTTGACACAGCCCAAGTTATTTATTCCGCTGGCGGAACGGTACCCTGACGTGCGGTGGGTCTTGGCCCATGCTGGGAACGCTCCCCAGGGGCAGGATCAGGCCGTTGCGGCCGCCAAGGCCTGCCCTAACATCTATCTGGAGACCACCACGTCTTGGGGATACCAGGGGACCATCGAATACCTTGTCGAAGAGGCCGGTGAAGACCGGGTCCTCTGGGGTTCGGACATGCCCTTGATGGACGCCCGCCTTCACGTTGGAAGGATCGTCACCGCTAGCATCTCCGATGAGGCGAAGCGCAAAGTCCTCGGCCTGAACCCCATCAAGTTACTGGACCTGGATATGTAGCACTGAGTAGACCCGCTTCCTCGCCGGGACTGGCTGCTGACACTGTTCCAGCCCTTGAGGGACTAACATAACGGGTGGTACAAAGATGGAGGGCAGGTCAGGCGTTACGCACTGGTTAGAGATCTGAAGCCCGGTGTAATGTTGGACTTGTGTTGTATGCGTAACTGGATTTTGATAAACGCCAGGACCATCGAGTCACACTCACGCCGCCAGCAGCACCGGCACTCCGTGTTCACGGTGGAGTTCGACCCTCCCAACCCCTCCAGATTGCTTCGTCGCTCCGACAAGTCGTCCTTCCGCGGAAGGACTCGCAACGACGGTGTGCGGAGTTTCAAGGGTGGGGTAAGATGTCGTGTGAGGCATTAGATTTCTCGGTTTCGTCCTACCAACGTGGAAGGACTTCGCTCGAAATGACAGAAAGAAGGGGCGGTCGGAATGACCGGGACGATGGGACGCTCGTGGTGAGCCCGTCGGCAGGCTCTCCGAGGATTCGGAGTCCGCGCCAATACCGGTTAAGGTAGCGGACAGACCCTTCGCTTCGCTCAGGGTGACAGGGTGGTGGGCGCTCGCGGCCCGCCCTTCGACAAGCTCTCCGAGGATTTGGAGTCCGCGCCAATACCGATTAAGGTGGCGGACAGGGTGAGCGGGACTTCCCCTCTCCGCTCGCATGGTTCGACAAGCTCACCACGAGCGGAGGGTTGAGGCGCGCTGTTTCGCCATCAAGTACTAGACCAGCCCCAGGCCTCGGAGGTCGGTCAGCACCCTGCCGGTGGCCTCGACGGCCTCGTCGATGTCGTCCTCGGAGTGGGCTGCCATGGTGAGGAACCGGTTCCCGGCGTGTATCCCCTGGTTCAACAGGCCCAGGTTGAGTTGGGCGGTGCGGGCCGCATCTCCCGCGACGGCCATGTCCTCGGGCGTCATGATGCAGACCTCTTTGTCGCACTGGTGGTCCACACCGAGCCGCAGGAAGACCACCGAGGCTATGCCGCTGGCGCAGCCGGGGATCTCCATGCGGGACAGTAGGTCGTTGAAGCCCTGCTTCATCCTCGCGGCCCGGGCGTTGGCGATCTCGTTTACAGGGGTCGTGGCCACCAGGTTCAGGGCCGTCGTCCCCGCCGCCGCCGAGAGCGGGTTGGCGTTGAAGGTGCCGTTGTGCCCGACGCGCCGGAACTGGTTGTACTCGGGGTCGTCGGTGGTCTGGATGGTGTTGATGATGCCGGCCTTGCCGCAGATGGCCCCGCCGGGCAGACCCCCACCCAGTATCTTGGCCAGGGAGGCCATGTCCGGGGTGACGCCATAGTATTCCTGCGCTCCGCCTTTAGAAGTCCTGAACCCTGTGACGACCTCGTCGAATATCAGCACCACACCGTAGCGCTCGGTTACCTCCCTGAGCTCGCCGAGGAAGCTGGGCTTGATGGGTATCTGGCCCATGTGGGCGCCGGTGGGCTCCAGGATTAACGCGGCTACGTCGCCGTCGTCCTGGATGGCCTTCTCGACCAGCGAGATGTCGTTGGGCGGCAAGACGATCATGGTGCTCAAGGTCTCTTTGGGGAGACCGCCCAGGCCGCTGCCCCCGGCGGAGGCGTAGTCGTGCCAGCCGTGGAAGTGCTGGTCGAACTTGATGATCTTGGTCTTGCCGGTGTAGGCCCTGGCCATGCGCATGCCCATCATGGTGGCCTCGGTGCCCGAGCTGTGGAAGCGAACCCTCTCGGCGCAGGGGATCAGCTCCTGGACCTGCTGGCCCCACCGGATCTCCAGGTCCGAGGAGGCGCTCAGGTGCGACCCCAGTTTCATCTGCTCGGTTACGGCGGCCACGACGTCGGGGTGGGAGTGCCCCAGGATCATGGAGCCGTGGCCGGTCCAGTAGTCGATGATGCGGTTACCGTCCACGTCCCACTTGTGGGCCCCCTGGCCGTGGGTGGCGTAGATGGGGAACGGACTCAGACGCCGGCCGTCGTGGGTGACGCCGTCGGGGAATATGTCTTTGGCGGTAGCATACCGCTCCGCCGACCCGGGGTGTAAATTGATGTATCGCTGTTCTATGGGGGTGACCATGCCCTCTCCTTCTCCGGTGTTTCTAAGGTCCGCCTCGCGGCGGGAATCACGTCCGTATTATAACTGCCGTCGGCGAACATGCAACGTCGGAACCGCCGGGGACCCTTAGAAACAATCTCACTCTCACTCAAAAAAAAGGGAGGTGATTTACACCCACCCGCCCGCCCTCAAGGGTTTTTTATTCCTGGGGGCACATCCCCCAAACCCCCTGGCAGAGGGGGACACCCCCTCTGCACTACCCCGGCGAGGGTTTTGGGATAATTTCATATGGTATAACATGGGTGTCCGGCAGGCGCCGGATTGGTACTTGCTTGCAAAGAAGCACGGTATAACAAGCCGCTCATTGTGCCTTCCTTGGCTCCGCGGGGAGCCTGTCGGCCCTCTCAGAGTCCACCCTTCGACAGGCTCAGGGTGAGCGGGCCGACTGCCATTCTTGCGCACCTGGATTACGAAACTGAGTACACCGACGACCCACACTGGAGGATCAATGAAAAGTTATTTAACTAATCTGGAGTGTACCTACTGCCATTCCACCCATTCCGCCGACGAGCCCCACCGTACGTGTCCTGAATGCGGCAAGGTCCTCTACCCACGGTATGACCTGGAGGCCGCCCGCTCGGATATTTCGCCGGACAAGCTGAAGGACCGACCGGCCAACATGTGGCGCTACTTCGAGGTCATGCCCGTCCGTGACGAATCGAACGTGGTCACCCTGGGCGAAGGGTTCACGCCGATCTTCAAGACCGAACGGCTGGGCCAAGACGTGGGCTGCACCGCCCTTTTCATCAAGGACGAGGGCATAAATCCAACCGCGTCCTTCAAGGCGAGGGGCCTGTCCGCGGCCGTGTCCAAGGCAAAGGAGCTGGGACTGACCAGGCTGACCATGCCGTCGGCGGGCAACGCCGCGGGCGCCATGACGGCCTATGCCGCCAAGGCCGGAATGGAGGCCCATGTGTTCATGCCCAAGGACACTCCGACGGCCAACGTAAAGGAGGTTGCCATCACCGGCGGACACCTGACGCTGGTGGACGGCCTCATCAGCGACGCGGGCCGCCTATCCCGCCAGGCAGCCCAGGACAAGGGACTCTTCGACGTGTCCACGCTCCAGGAGCCTTATCGCGTCGAGGGCAAGAAGACGATGGGCTACGAGATCGCCGAGCAGATGGGCTGGACGCTCCCTGACGCCATCCTGTATCCCACCGGCGGCGGCACGGGGATCGTGGGCATGTGGAAGGCATTCGAGGAGATGGAGGAGCTGGGCTGGATCGACGGCAAACGCCCCAGGATGTTCTGCGTCCAGGCAGAGGGGTGCGCCCCCATAGTCAGGGCGTTCAATAGCGGCAGCGAGTTCGCCGAGCCCTGGGAGAACGCGCGGACCGTCTCCGCCGGCATCCGGGTGCCCGCGGCCATCGGCGACTACCTTATCCTGCAGGCGCTGAGAGACAGCGGCGGCGGAGCCCTGACGGTCACTGACGAAGAGGCCCTGGCCTCGATGAAGCGGGTGGCGTCCCTGGAGGGCATGTTCATCTGCCCGGAGGGCGCGGCCACCGTCGCCGCGCTGGACAAGCTGCTGACCGACGGCGCACTTTCGCCCGACGACCGTATTCTGATCCTCAACACCGGGGCCGGTCTGAAGTACCTTGAGCTTGTGTTGGGCTAGTTGACGCCTCTGGAGGGCGCTGCTAGACTCGGAGCCACTTGACGGAGCGCCTCGGCCGGCATCTGAAGTAGCCGCTCGGAGGGGATGCCGTGCCTTCCTGCACCCAATGCCACAGAGACGTCCAGGCGGAGTGGAAGTTCTGCCGCTTTTGTGGGCAGGCCCTTGCCCCCACTACCCCCTCTGCCGATGAGCCCATCGGCGGCCTTTTGACGCCCGACGTCCTGACTCACCGCGTACGTCCCGGAGACATGCAGGGCCTCCTCGCCAAGAGCCTGGTGGTCGAGGAGGGGCAGGTTTGAAACCTGCCCCTAGCGGGTGGTTGTTTCTACGCAGCCCACACCATCCCGACGCGTGGGACTCCCGATGGATCTCGCCCCGATCCCGACTTTGCGGGGCGATTCTTCAGAGGGGATGGGTGGCAACCGGTTTCCGGCATGGGAGCCTCCACCCCTCCGAAGAATCGGAGTCCGCGCCAATACCGATTAAGGTGCCGGACAGACCCTTCGGTTCTCCCGATATAAGGATCGGGACCCCGATGCGTCGGGACGCTCAGGGTGACAGGCGTTAAACTCTTTGTTCCCACCTATTTTGTGCCTAACTAGGAAGGTTATTACCCGCCGCAATCCCTCTTCTCGCGCCAGAACTTCGCCGGGGTCTGGTTGGACAAGTAGCCTGTCTTGGTAATTGTCTCAAAACCGAAAAAGAGTCTACCCTCCATCCTTCCGTCAGGCACAGTCCTTTGACAGGCCCAGGATGAGCGGGCGACAAAGCGATTCCCGCTCAGGTCCCCTTCGATTTCGCTCAGGACATGCTTCGACAAGTTCAGGATGAGCGGGGTTTTTACTCCTCCAGCTCGTCGGCGTGCTCGGCGACCTTGCGGAAGGCCAGCGCGTACTCCTCGATGATCGGCGGCCGGTGGTGCTTGAACCAGGGGACTCCGTAGGCCCGCTCCACCATCTCCTCGGACACGGGCAGGCTCCCCCGGGGCTGCCGGACGTCCCGGTCCGAGTGGGCGATGCGTGTAGGGCGGCCGTGGCCGAAGACGTCGGCCTCGTTCAGCACCGGGTGCAGGTGCATCAGGTCGTTCATCCCCGGTCGAGTCAAGACCCCTTCGGCCCGGACAGCCTCGCAGAACCTGTGCACGCTGAGACCGCCCAGCTCGTCGGGCTTGTAGATTCCGTGGGGCTGGTACCAGCCGCCCATGGTGCTGCCCGAGTCCTCAGGCGGGCGGTGCGGCTGGATGCCGGGCACGCCCTCCAGCAGGTCCCAGAAGTAGTTCATGGCCCTCTGGATCTCGGCCATGCGGTTGCCGTAGTGCCTTAGCTGTCCGCGTCCCAACGCCGTGGACAGGCCGTGCATGCGGAACTTGTACCCGGCCAGCGGCGCTCTCCCGAATTTTTTCAGTTCAGGACTCTCTATCTGGTCTGTCGCAAACCCCGTGCGCTCGTAGTGGCCGAAGGCAACGGCCCGTTCCCAGATCTCCCGGTCGTCGGTGATCAGGAAGCCGCCCTCGCCCACCACCAGCGCCTTCTCGGACATGACCGACATGGCGGCCACGTGCCCGATGGCGCCGACCAGCCGTCCCTTGTACAGCGCGCCGTGGGCGTGGGACACGTCCTCGATGACCTTCACGCCGCGGGCGTTGGCAACCTCCATGATCCCGTCCATGTCGGCGGGGTACCCGAAGTAGTGGACCACCACGATGGCTTTTGTCTTATCAGTGATCTTGCGCTCGACGTCGGCGGGATCGAGGGTCAGCGTGTCCGGGTCCACGTCGGCGAAGACGACGGTGCCTCCCAGGTTCATCGCCGGCAGGGCCGACGCCCACAGGGTCAGGCTGGGGCTGATGATCTCGTCCCCCACACCTACCCCACAGCCGAACATGGCCGAGTGTAGCGCGGCCGTGCCGTTGTTGAGCGCCAGAGCGTACTTCACGCCGTGCCAATCCGCGAACTCCTTTTCGAACTCCAGGGTCTGATCGATGGAGGACATCTTGCCCGCCCGCAGGACCTCCAGCACGGCCTCCTCGTCCTCGCGGGTAACAATCGGCCAGTCGAAGATGTCGCCGGGGTCGGTCTGAACGGCCAGAGGCCCGCCGTAGATCGCCAGGTTGCTTGCCATTCTTCACACCTCCTCAGGGCCGGGCGAGCTCCACGGCCCGTCATGGTCGGTCTCGCCGATGCGTGTCGGTCTATCACGCATTCAAGCAGCCCCAGTATATATCGCACCGAGTCCACTATCCAACCTGGAACGACAATGCGACGCCAGGGACGGCTTGTCGTGCCTTGTCGACGATGCTATACTCGCGGTCGCCTGGTTACAGGCCGTTTCGGTTGAAGCACCAGAGAGAACCTAGTATCTGCTGTCTTAAGTCCCCGTCACAATTCTCCGCTCGTGGTGAGCCTGTCGAACCATACGAGCGGAGGAGGAAGTCCCGCTCATGTCCTTCGACAGTGCTCAGGATGAGCGGGACTTAAAGCGGGACATGTTTACGCGGATTTCCGACAGGAAGGACTAGCTGCGTCCGGGGGACATGACCATGGGCACAAGACTCGACCCTGAATGCACGGAGACGAGGACGGTACACGGTCTGGTCGATTTCCGCAGCAAAGACGTGCTGGAGGTCGGCTGCGGCGACGGACGCCTCACCTGGCGATTCGCCCATGAAGCGGCGTCTGTCCTGGCCATCGACCCCGACGAAGCCAGCATCTCTACCGCCAGGGAACAGACACCCGATGTGCTCAAGTCGAAGGTCACGTTCCGGGTGGGGGACATCGGCGTGATGAAGCCGGCGGAGGACGCCTTCGGCCTCGCGGTCCTTTCGTGGTCGCTCTGATGAATCGCCAATGAAGGCGTCGGCGACGCCCTTCGCAACATCGACCGGTCCCTGAGAGGCAATGGGGTCTTGCTGGACATCCACCCACAACCTCGAAACTCCGTCATCGAGTTTCGTACGACCGGCGGCCTCGTCCGCATCGGACGGCTCAACGAACCGATTTGTTAGTACTATTCGCACCGTACGAAAGATTCTGTCCTCCGCGGTCACGGACGGGTTTTTTGTACTGGAGAAGCAAACTGAGTTCGAGTTCCTGTACCATTTCGACACCGTCGATGAGTGGGTAACGTACCTGGAGGAGGAGTACTCTTCCGACCTAGACTCGAATCAGGGTCTGATCCGGAGGGCCCGTCGCGTCCTCTCGGGCAGGGAAGGCGAAGCGCTGATGAGGGAATGGGTCCGGGCCGCCCGGCTCAGGAGACATGGATAACGCACTAAAGGCCCGAGCAATGAGATTCGTAGAGTACGAGCGGCGGGGAGCGGTCGCCGTCATCCGCATGAACCGTCCGGAGCGGGGCAACGCGCTGGGCAGCGAGATGGCCACCGACCTGCTGGAGGCCCACGCCAGGTTCCGGGATGACGATGGCGCCAGGGTTGCGGTGCTGACGGGAACCGGCGACTTCTTCTGTACCGGCATGGACCTGAAGCAGGCGGTGGAGACAGAGGACTACCACATCGATCCCCGCACGATTGACATTTTCGAACCTGAAGACCTCCCCAAACCGATAGTCTCCGCCATCAACGGATGGGCCGTGGGTGCGGGCATGAGCCTGGCCATTGAGGTCACCGAGCTGGCGATAATGTCGCGGGACGCCAGGATGGCCATGTGGGAGATGAGGAGCGGCGCACCGGCGCGGTGGCAGTACAGAGTGAGCCACTCGCTGACGCCGGCCGAGGCCGCCACGGTTAGCTACGGCCATGTGATCGACGGCGAACTCGCATTGCGGATGGGACTGGTGAACAGGGTCGTCCCGTCGGACTCGCTGATGGACGCCGCCATGGAGACGGCGGAGTACCTGGCCGGCCTGCCTCCCCTGGCCGTCGCCGCAACCAAGGCGCTGCTTCGAAAGGCCGCCCCCAGGGTGCCGGCCGAGTTGGAATGTTACGCCCGCAACCTGATAATGCCCCTGGTCAGCTCGCGACACAACGTGGAGGGGATACAGGACTTCGTCGAGCGACGCACGCCCGACGAGCGAGAGTGCTAGCCGCCGACCGATCCCGCCTGGACGCGCCACTCCTGGCCAACCCAGGCCGTTGACAGAGGGCAACGGCCCGACTACACTAGCGTGCGCTCTCGGAGGTCAGAGCCGCCGGAACAGACCTCTCTATAATTCGAAAAAGAAGACCCGGAACAATATTAAAACAGGAGGGGAAATTGAGTTACGTGGAGTATGAGCGGCACGGTGCTGTCGTGGTTCTCAGGGCCAATCGACCCGAGAGGGGAAACGCCCTGGGCAGCCATATGATCACCGACCTGATCGAGGCCAGCGACAGGTTCCGAGACGACGACTCGGCGAGGGTGGCGATCTGGACCGGGGTGGACCAGTTCTTCTGCGGCGGACTGGACCTCAAGCAGGTGGTGGAGCTGGGCAACCCGTTTATCGATCCCAGGACCGCCGACTTCTTCGACCCGGAGACCCTTTCGAAACCCGTCATCGCAGCCATAAACGGCTGGGCCACCGGCGCCGGTATGATAAAGGTCCTCGAGTGCACCGAGCTGCGGGTAATGTCCGAGGACGCAGTGATGCGAATGGCCGAGATCCGCTACGGATATCCCGCGCGCTGGCAGTACGGCGCGACCTACTCGCTGACGCCCACCGAGGCAGCGGAGATCGTCTACGGCCTGGACATATCCGCCCAGCGTGCCCTGGAAATGGGCCTGGTCAACCGCGTGGTCCCAGGGGACAAGCTGATGGACACCACCATGGAAATTGCACAGTACCTGGCCAGCCAGCCACCGCTGGCCGTGACCGCCACCAAGGAGCTGCTGCACAAGGTCACGCCCACATTGCCGCATGAGATCGAAGAAGAGGGCTGGAAGCTGGTGCGGAAGCTCGTGATGTCCAAGGACGGCATGGAGGGTATAAGGGCCTTCGTCGAAAAGCGCGATCCCGTATACAAAGGCGTTTAGTGCTTGGTTGCAAAAAGAGCGTCACGATTCTCCGCTCGTGGTGAGCCTGTCGAACCATTCGAGCGGAGGGAGAGTCCCGCTCAAGTCCTTCGACAAGCTCAGGATGAGCGGGAACGCAGGTTGTGTGCTTCCGCACGCGGACTTACGACATTAAATACCAGGTAACCTCGGGACCCAACTCAATTCTGGTCGACCCCAGCACGGACTCACGGGAGGAACGATGGCATCGGCACCACTGGAGGGGATAAAGGTACTGGACCTGTCCCAGATGCTGGCGGGGCCGGGGTGCGCGCAGATGCTGGGAGACCAGGGCGCGGACGTGATCAAGATCGAGCCGCTCTGGGGCGAGAGGCAGCGCCTGGGCCCCGTGCCAATAGACGAGCAGACCAGCTATACCTTCCTGGCCTACAACCGCAACAAAAGGTCCATCGCCCTCGACCTGAGCACCGCCGACGGGGTCCAGGTCCTGTACCGCATGGTCGAAAACGCCGACGTTTTCATCCAGAACTACATGGCGGAGACGGTTGACCAGCTGGGAATCTCTTACGACCGCTTGAGGGCTATTAACCCCCGGCTGGTCTACGCGTCCATTTCGGGATACGGCGACAGGGGCCCGTTCAGCGGCCTACCAGGCCAGGACCTGCAGCTTCAGGCCTTCAGCGGGCTGATCAGTGTCACCGGCTACCCGGACGAGCCCCGCCCTTCGACTCCGGCGGGGAGCTCGGTCACCGACAACTCCGCCGCGATGCTCTGCGCCTTCGGCATCGCGACGGCGCTCATTCACAGGGAGCGCACAGGCAGGGGCCAGAAGGTCAAGACGTCGCTCCTGGCCGGCGGCCTCCTCCTCCAGGAGCCTCTGTTTACGACCTACCTCTCCAACCACCAGCTGCCGCGAAAGGCAGAGAACGGCCATCCGATGTCTCCACCGCCATACGGCGTGTGGAGGGCCGGCGACGGCAAGGAGTTTGCCAGCAGCGCCACCATCGACGACGAAAGCTGGGCGGAGTTCTGCGCCCTGGTGGACAGGCCCCAGCTGATCGACGACCCACGGTTCTCCACGGGCGAGGCGCGTAGACAGCACCACACCGAGCTGTTCGCCATCATCGACGAGGCGCTGGCCCAGGAGACCCGCGACGAGTGGCTGCGCCTGTTTCGGGCCGCCGGCGTTTGGGTTACGCCGGTCCACAACTACGAGGAACTCTGCGCTTCTTCACATCTCAGAGACAACGACCTGGTGGTGGACATGACGCACCCAACCGGCGAGTTCACGGCGCTGAACACGCCCATCTCACTGAGCGACACACCTCGGGAGGTCAGGCGTCCCCCTCCCCGGCTGGGCGAGCACACCCGCGAGGTGTTGGAAGAGGCGGGCTACGAAGAGGAGGCCATCGAGGGGCTCTTCCGCTCCGGCGTGGTCGCCTAGGCGACCACGTATCGCCGCCACACTAACCTGCACCAGGCCTGGTTCGACAGGCCTTTAGGAGGAGCCCCCTCTCAGCCGCCGCGTCTCGGCCTCATCCAGCTCCATGGTCTGCGAATCGACAGCCACGCCGTATATCTCGCGGGCGCGCTCCACCGAGACCATGCCCTCCAGCACGTCCCACCGGACGGCCTCGGGGTCCCGCAGCCGTGGGCTGCCCCAGCCGCCGCCGCCCGGCGTCTCGGTCACGATGACGTGGTCGCCGTCGACGTAGGTCGTCACCTTGGACGGCAGGTGTGTCTCGCGTCCATCGGGGCCGACGACCAGGCACCTTGACATTCCGGCAGCCTGTCCTCCGAAGAGTCCCCAGGGCGGCACCCTTGCGCGGTCGGAGCTGACGGTCAGCTGGACCTCCTTGCCGAGCATTCGCAGGGCACGCCGCAGGCCCAGACCTCCGCGATGCTCGCCGGGCCCCTCTGAATCGGGCACCAGCCCGTAGGTCTCGACCCGCAGGGGGTAAGCGGCTTCGATGGCCTCCACCGGCGCGTTGCGGGTGTTGGTCATATGGTTCTGGACCGCGTCCATGCCGGTCGTGTCGTGACCGGCGCCCTGGCCACCGCCATAGGTCTCGATGTACTGAAAATAGCTGCCGTCGCGCGGGTCCATCCCCCCAATGTTCAAGAGATTCATGGTTCCGGAGGAGGCCGCCGCGATCCGATCGGGGATCGCCTGGGCCAGTGCGCCCATCATCACGTCCACGATGCGCTGCGTGGTGATGATGTTGGCGTTGCACACCGCATTGGGGTACACCGCCGAGAGCATGCTGCCCTCCCGGGTGACGATATCGATGGCGCGGTATGCGCCGGCGTTAGAGGGAAGGTCGGGGTCCAGCACGGCCTTGACCACGTAGTACACGCAGGCGGCTACAGACGGCCAGCGGCAGTTGAGCGGCCCGCGGGCCGCGTCATCGGTGGCGCTGAAATCGATCCGCATCGAATCGCCCCTGGCCTCCAGGGTGGCCCGGATGGTGTAGTCCTTATCGACGATCCCATCGCCTTCTATGACATCCTCAAAGGAGTAGGAGCCGGGCGGAATGGAGCCGAGGGCGGCCCGCATCCTGCGCTCGGTGTAGTCGAGCATCTCCTGGAGGTACCTCTGCACGGTCTCCATGCCGTACTTGTCGCCCAGCTCGCCCAGGTGGTGCTCACCGACAGTGTTGGCGGCGTACTGGGCCTCCAGGTCGCCGTGGACCTCAAAAGGGGTCCTGATGTTCTGGGACATCAGCGCCCACAGATCGCGGTCCAGCCTGCCTCCACGGAAGAGGCGCACCGGCGGGATCTGCAATCCCTCCTGGTAGATCTCGGTCACTCCGAAGGGCATGGAACCGGTGGCATAGCCGCCCATGTCCACGTGGTGGGCTTGGTTGGCGGCTATGGCGACGATCTCCCCCCTGTAGTAGATCGGCGACATGATGCACAGGTCGTTGAGGTGACCGGGTCCGGCCGGATAGGGCAGGTTGCTTGCAATGGCGTCGCCGGGCTCCCACCGCTCTAGGGGGAAGATGTCCAGGGCCGTCCGCACCGCGCCGTGCATGGTGCCAAGGTGTACGGGCGTGCCGGACTCGCTCTGGGCAACCACCTCGCCCGCGGAGTTGTAGATGGCGCAGGAACAGTCGCGCCGGTCCTTGATGTTGGTGGAGTAGCTCGCCCGCACCAGGGAGGCGTTCATCTCCTCGGCGATGGAGTAGAAGGCGTTGCGCATCACCTCCAGCGTGATGGGGTCGGTGGCGGAAGTGGTCATGGTTAACTCCGGTCCAGTATGGCGTTGCGGTAGGCATCGACCCGTGCGCGCTGGCCGGGCCAGACCACCGTTGTCGAGTCCAGTTGCTCCAGAATGGCGGGGCCGTCTATCTCATCGCCCGGCCTCAGCCGGGAGCGGTCGTAGACCGCTGTCTGCAAAAACTCATGGTTGAAGTAGACCTGCCGGTAACCGTCCCGCGCCTGGCCGGGGTCGATGGCGCCGTCTGTCTGCTCGGCGGTCAGCTTCGGCTGAGGCAACCGCGCAAGGGCCGTGAGCCGCAGGTTCACTATCTCCACCGGGTTCTCCGGATTGGCGTAGCCGTACCGGTGGGCGTGGGCCCTGTGGAATCCTTCGGTCAATTCGGCGATCGCCTCCGGTGACAGGCGGCCGCCCGCCACCGGCACCTCGAGCTCGAACCCCTGTCCCAGGTAGCGGGCGTCGGCCAGGCGGAGCAGCTCCACGTCCTGGGCCGGCAGCCCCTCGCGCTTCATCTGTTCCACGGCCTCGGCCTCCATCTCCACGTAGCGCCGGTCAAGGTCGCCGGTGTCCGCCCGGTCGGCCGTGCTCAGCACGGTGCGCACGTAGTCGTGGCGCATGTCAGCCATCAGCAGCCCCAGGGCGGAGGTCACGCCGGGGGCGATGGGCACCAGCACCCTGGGGATGTCCAGCTCTGCCGCCAGCTCGGCGGCGTGTACCGGGCCGGCCCCGCCGAAGGCCACGATACAGAACTCACGGGGGTCGTAGCCCTTGGCCACGGAGACCACCCTGACGCCCTTGATCATGGTGGCGTTTATGACGCGGATGATACCCTCGGCGGCCTCCTCCAGGCCCAGTCCCAGGGGCGTGGCTATGCGGTCGGAGACGGCCCTGCGGGCCTGCTCCAGGTCCAGCACCATGTCGCCTCCCAGGAAGCGGTCCGGATTCAGGCGGCCCAGGACCAGGTTGGCGTCGGTCACTGTCGGCTCTGCGCCGCCCTTGCCGTAGCAGGCGGGGCCGGGGTCCGCGCCGGCGCTCTGGGGCCCTACTCGCAGTGCGCCGCCCGCGTCGATCCAGGCGATGCTGCCGCCTCCGGCCCCCAGCGTGTGGATGTCCACGGTGGGCACCTTGACCGGGAAGCCCTCGATCTCGCTCTCCCGCGTGCGGCGCACCTCGCCCCGGCTGGAAAGGCAGATATCGAAGCTGGTCCCGCCCATGTCCACCGAGATGGTGTTGGGCTCGCCCGCCTGGTTGGCCAGGGCGACGCCGCCGATGACACCGGCGGCCGGACCCGATAGGATGGTCTGGATGGGCTTCTCCACGGCGGTTTCTGCCCCCATGATGCCGCCGTTTGACTGCATGATGTGCAGGTCCGACTCCACCCCGACCTCGGATATGCCCCGCTGGAGGCTGCGGAGGTACCGCCCCATGACCGACCCCACGTAGGCGTTGATGGCCGTGGTGCTCATGCGGTCGTACTCTTTGAACTCGGGAAGGATATCGGCCGAAAGCGAGACCGTGACGTCGGGCAACTCCCTGGTCAGCGCCGCGCCGATGGCCCGCTCGTGAGCGGGGTTAGCGTAGGAATGAAGGAGGCAGACGGCCACCGAGTCCACGCGGGCCGCTCGCAGTTTTTCGACGACGGTGCGCAGGTCCTCTTCGTCGAGCGGCTCCAGGACCTCACCGGTGTAAAGGACACGCTCCTTGACTTCAAAGCGGAGGTGGCGCGGCACCAGCGGGTCGGGCCGCCATATGCGCCAGTCGTACAGGTTCGGCCTGTCCTGGCGGCCTATGTGGAGAACGTCCCGGAACCCCTGGGTGGTGACCAGGGCCGTGCGCGCGCCTTTCCGCTCCAGGACGGTGTTGATGGCCACCGTGGTCCCGTGGATGAAGAAGGTGATCTCCGAGGGCGGGATTCCAAGCCGCCCGACGAGCTGCTGGAGTCCAAGGGTGATGCCGGCGGTCTGGTCGGCCGGGGTGGATGGCGTTTTCGCGAACTCCAGCCGGTTACTGTCCACATCGTACAGGGCCAGGTCGGTGAAGGTCCCGCCGACGTCCACTCCAAGGCGGTAGCTCATGTCTTTTCCGCTGCTCCTGTGTTCCGAGGCTCGGGTTGAATTTCTTCTCGGGGCGCTCATACCCGGATGCGAGGGGGTGCTATGCGCGGCCGGATTGGCGCGGGCCAGATTGGCGGCGCCACCCATTCTACAAGCAGGGGTTGTGTCACGCAATTGGGAGCAAGCAGACCCTTGACCAGTGGGATTGAAACCGCTTAGTCTGCTGTCTGTCAAATGGCTACACACCAGTGCTTAGTTGCACAATTCTTGATCTATCCCACCCGCCCTCAAGGGTTTTATTCCTGGGGGCACATCCCCCAGACCCTCTGGCAGAGGGGGACACCTCCGTGCCTCCGGCCCCGATGTATCGGGGCACATATCTTTTAAGCATTTTCAGGTGTTCTGGTCGACTTTATGTGCAAAGCCGGGGTGCCCCCAAAACCCCCTCTGGACACCCCCATTGTGCCGAGGAAACCAACAGAGCCTTATAGCCTTTTCGACAAACGGGCCCTCTCGGCCACCATGAGGGCAGGAGATGCCGCATGAAACGCATTTGTAACGGCTATGGTGATGATATAGAATTACGCGCAAAGCTTAGGAGATTGAAAGGAGACCGCCATGGCCAACGGATACATGGGTAAGCTCTTGGACGTAGACCTTACCACCGGCGAACTGAAGGACTTTCCGCTGACGGACGAGATGTGCCAGACCTACATCGGTGGGTACGGCATCGGCGCAAAGATCCTCTACGATAGGATGAAGCCCAACGTCGATCCCCTGGGGCCCGACAACATCCTGGGGCTGATAACCGGCCCGATGACCGGCACCCCCTGTATCGAGGGCAACCGGTTCGTCGCGGTGTGCAAGTCGCCCCTCACCAACACCTGGGGCGACGCCAATTGCGGCGGCACCTTCGGCCCTCACCTGAAATTCGCCGGCTACGACGGCGTGGTCCTCGCGGGCGCGGCCGACAGCCCGACGTACCTACTCATCGAGGAGGGCGTTGCTTCGCTGCACGATGCCTCGGACCTCTGGGGCATGGACAGCAACGAGGTGGAGGATGTCCTGATCGCCAGGCACGGCAGGGGCAGCCAGGTCGCCTGCATCGGCCAGGCCGGCGAGAAGCTCTCCCTCATATCATGCATCATGAACGACAAGGGCCGCGCCGCAGGCCGCTCGGGCGTCGGGGCCGTCATGGGCTCCAAGAAGCTCAAGGCCATCGTGGTCAAGGGCACGGCCGAGGTGCCCGTCCCCGACCTGGACAACGTCAAGGAGATGCGCCGCCGGCACCTCAAGGTATACGACGAGGGGATGTACGACTTCTTCCACATCTCCGGCACCATGGGTCTGACCAGCGGCGCGGCCCTTAACGGCGATGCCCCGATAAAGAACTGGGGCGGCGCCGGCCCGGTGGACTTCGAGCAGGGGATTGAGAAGTTCGAGTGGGACACCGTCAAGGACTACCAGTCGCGCCGGTACGGCTGCTGGCGGTGCAGCCTGGCCTGTGGCGGTCACACCTCGGTAAAAGAGGGCAAGTTCAAGGGTGTCGCACACCACAAGCCCGAGTACGAGACCGCGGGCGCCTTCGGCACGATGACCCTCAACGACGATTTCCCGTCGCTGATCAAGCTCAACGAGCAGTGCAACCGGTACGGCCTGGACACCATCTCCGCCGGTGTCACCATAGCCTTCGTCATCGAGTGCTTCGAGAACAACATCCTGACCCTGGAGGACACCGACGGCATCGAGATGACCTGGGGCAACGTCGACTCCATCGTCGCCATGACCGATAAGCTGGGCCTGCGCGAGGGTTTCGGCGACGTGATCGCCGACGGGGTCCGGAAGGCCGCCGAGCGCATCGGCAAGGGCTCTGAACAGTACGCCATACACGTCCAGGGCCAGGAGCTGCCCATGCACGACCCTAAGTTCGAGCCGGCGCTGGCCACCACCTACGTGATGGATGCGACCCCCGGCCGTCACACCCAGGGCCAGGAAGGCATCGTGCCGCCTGGGTTAGACCTCGAACGGGGCGATAAGTACGACTACACCGGCAAGGGCGAACTCCACAGAACAATGGCATCGCTGATGCACGTGGTAAACGCCGCGGGCATCTGCGAGTTCGGGTACATGACCTACGGTGTGAACTTCCTGGTCGACTTCATGACGGCCATCACCGGCACCGAATGGGACGTGGACAAGTTCGTGGAAACGGGCGAGCGCATCGGCACGCTGCGCCATGCCTTCAACTTGAGGGAGGGTCTCAACCCTCTGGAGTTCTACGTGCCGCCGCGCATGATCGGCGAGCGTCCCCTCAAGGTCGGCAACGTCCGGGGCGTGACCGTGGACCTCAAGACCCTGACCAGCGAGTACCTGGAGGCGGTCGACTGGGACCCGAAGACCACCCGGCCCAGCGACAAGAAGCTGGAGGCACTGGGACTGGGCTTCGTCGCCAAGGACATCTAGGCGACGACACGGTCAATCCCTTTGCGTAGAAGACAGGGGCCCCGACGTGAGTCGGGGCTCCTCCCTTTTTCTCTCGGACCGCCAGGGGCGGTACTTAGAGTGTGGCGTGTTGACGCGGATTTTCGACAGTACCTGTCGATACTCTGGTGGGAGTCTCCCCGACGAGTCGGTGCCAATAGAAAAACCCATTCGAACATCCCCCTTTCCTCCTTCCCTTCGGCAGGCTCAGGACAAGCCCTGACCAGGAAGGGGGACGAATTCAGAGATGAGAGACACCCCTTCGGCGATGCTCCCCGAGGGGTCGGTCCTTCCGCGGAAGGACTCCGGGCCAGCACAGATTAAAGGTATCGGAGGGTCCGACGCGTTCATTGTAAATACGTCGGACAGGGACAGGCCCTCAGACCCCCGGCTAGTCCCGACTCGTCGGGACTGCACACCCCATTCTTCAGAAGCCTGCCGGTTATCGTTTCTAGCCTTTTGACAAATCCCACGTAGCAGCCACGACGGGGCCGTCGTGGTGTAGCAAAGTTGTCACACACTAAATGATTCAGCGATCTTGATTGAAACCTTGACAACACCCAACTCCAAGCGATATGGTTATTTATGATTAGTCATACTTGACTATAGCATATCGGACATGAGGATGGCAAATAAACATG
>PVBE012668747.1_pt1 | contig 19723 bp, 16 predicted proteins | sample 1631181 | NCBI WGS metagenome assembly PVBE01 (sample SAMN08397723, study PRJNA350692) | Marine metagenome, whole genome shotgun sequencing project. | isolation source: water | place: Pacific Ocean | collected 2012-04 | reverse complement strand
GGGATCGCCGTGACCAGGGCACTGAGAACCTGGGTGCAGGTGACCACGCCTGGTGAAAGATTCAGGCTAACCAGCTCGGCGCGTGGGCCGAGTGTTGAGGAGGCAGGATAATTTCCATCCGCAATCAAGACCTTGCTGTGGTGTCCAGCGCGGGCCAGGACTTCGTTAATCTTTGGATGAATCAACGTGTGTTTTAACATGGATTAAGCAGGCTCCGGTATCGAGAGATTACATGCCCGCCTGGAGAGCATCCAGGTGACGCACAAAATGGTCGGCGAGAACTTCTTGGTAAGTATCAGGATGTTGCCTGAGGATGTCGTGAACGAGAGGGCCAAACCGTTCATCGGTCAGCACGGATCCAAACGTACAATGCAGGATCTGTCGTCCCAGGTAGGTGAATCCTTTTCCCTGGGGGACATCGTCCCACATCTCGAGATAGATTTTTTCCAGCTCTGCCGCCGATGCGATCTCGGTGGTTGGTGGAGCAGAGTCCAGGGTTGCCGAAAGATGGTAGGTCGCCCGGTCCGTATCATAGCGCCCACGGGAAAAGTCGATTAATTCCCGAAACAGGGATTCGTCGTGGCGGGCAACCACTCGTAGCGCCTCCAGGTAACTCGTGCCGGCCGTCTTGACGTGGAACAAGCCACGGGTAGAGCGAGCCAGGATAGTGTACATCGAGAGCTTGTCTGATCCGGAGTGCAGGCTGAGCTTGTAGGGACCCAGCATGCGGGCAATCGCGGCATGGTCATTGAGCGAGGCTTCCAGCGCCACGACATCACCCTTGTAGTCGACGCCCTTTTCAAAGTCCCCGATGAAGCGTGGTGCCAGGCTGACCAGTTTCATTCCACCACGCACGCATTGATCGGCGATGATATAGTGTTCGGCGAGGGTGGTTGGCTGCTCCGTCTCATCGACGCTCAACTCGATCTCGTGATCGTTTCCGGCAGCGGACTGGACCTGCTCGATGTGGCTGGCCAGCATCAGTGCGTGATTCAGTGCCGGACCGTATTTGACGGCCGCTCGTAAGCAGGCTTCTTCACTAAGGTCGACTTCCGTACCGGTATCCAGGGTGATGGATTTCCCGCGGTAATCGTCCAGCCAGGTAACTTCTGCTCCATTTGCAGCGTATTTCTCTCGTACCGTGGCTTCGTCATAATCGTCGGCCTGGGCATCGACAAAATCAGACGGATCGATGGTGAAAAAAGTAAATCCCACGGCGGCCGTTACATCGACGTCCTCGGTGGTTTTCAGGTGGTCTGCATCGGCCCCGGTCGGACCGGTCCAACCTGCTCGTACCATGTCCTGCAGAGCATCATCCATGACTGCCTGGGGAGTGCGGTTGGTCCGACTCATTTCCCGGATGGATTGTTGAGGGAAGATGGCCTGGATCCCACTTCCGGATCGTTTCATTGATTCCACATGACCTGCCGTGGCCAGTCCCGTGCGATCGCCAAAACCGAAGCTGGGTTCCATTCCCAGGGTGACAGGCTTGGGTAAGCTGGTGGATTCCGCTTGATCATTCATGAAGGGAGTTCCTTGCAAGGTAAATTGTCCCGGTAGCTTGCTGGACCGGGAGTAGGGTGTTCAGGTCAGTATGCTCAGCCGAAGAACTTACGATAGGCATCGATGGTGGCCTGGGCCGCCTGCTGCGAATCAGGATAGGCAAATGCTTCCGCAGAGATGTAACCGTCGTAACCGATGTCCCGGACCGCAGCAGCAATAGGTTCATACTGCATGTGTCCCATGGTTGCCGGTCGTCGGTTGGAATCGACGAAATGGATATGTCCAACCAGGTTTCCTGCCGTTCGGATGGCATCCGCTACATCGGTTTCCTCGATGTGCATGTGAAACAGGTCGGCCAGTAATACGGCGTTGTGGTTGTCGCCCAGCCGTCCCAGGAGTTCTACGCCGTCTGCCATCGTGCAGCAGAGATTGGTTTCGTAGCGGTTGAGTGGTTCGTAGATCAACGGTGCGTTGTATTGTCGGGCATGTTCCCCCAGTTCACTCATGGCATCGGTCAGGTATCCCAGGGCGGTCTCCCGGTCGGTCTGCTGGTCGGCATTGCCCTGCATGGAACCAATGATCGCCGAGGCGCCAAAAGGTCCCGCCAGGTCGATAATAGAGCGGACATAATCGACCGCCTGTTGTCGTTGCTGGGGATCCGCAGAAGTTAGTAGCAATCGTTGTCGGACCCAGCCACCGCCGGTCCCAACAGCTGCCAGTTCCAGCTGGAACTCGTCGAGCAGGGAACGTAACTGCTCCGTATCCACGGCATCGGGTCCGGGGGGGAAGACTTCCACGGCGTCGAATCCGAGGTCATGCGCTCGTCGACAGCCGTCTTCCAGCCCATCCCAGAATACGAATGGACCACCGCGGGCTTCTTCGACCAAACTAATCGTAACACAGGAGCGCGTCATGGTATTTCTACTTTCTTGCAGGGTGGTTTTGAACGGTGAAGGCCTTACTGGACTTCAACAATCGCCTTGATCACACCGGTTTCAGGTTTCGTGTAGGATTCGAAGTGATCGATCATTTCATCAAAAGGTGTGTGGTGGGTGATCCAGGGCTGGGTATCGATCTTGCCTTCCTCGATCAATTGGATGATGCGTTTGAAATCTCGTGGCAGGGCATTACGGGATGCCAGCATCGTCAATTCCTTGGCGTGCATGAGGGGTTGTCGAAAGCTGATCTCTTCGGTGGTAATCCCGACGTAGACGAGCTTGCCCGTGTGGGCCACGTAGTTCAGGGCATGCGACATGGAACTGGAATTGCCCGTGGCGTCGATGACAATCGTGGGTAGGTTGCCATCGGTGAGTTCCCGAAGCGCATCCATTTCAGTTCCGTCACCGGAAAAAGTGATCGTATGGTCAACCCCCATGGTTTCCTTGCAGAAGGCAAGACGCTTCTCATTCATATCCATGGCGATGGTGGTTGCACCGGAGAGCCTGACGAACTCCATCACGGAGAGGCCGATAGGCCCGGCTCCGATGACAAGCACGTGATCGTCTGCCTGGGGACCGCAGCGGTCAACGGCATGACAGCCGATACCGAGTGTTTCCACCAGTGCCAGTTGTTCCATGGCCAGCGACGTCGAGGCGTGCAGCTTGCGTGCCGGCAAGATGAATCGAGGCCGCAAACCACCATCGATGTGCACTCCCAGGACCTGGAGTTCATCACAACAGTTTTCCTGCTGTCGACGACTGGCAAAACTTTCCGGGTTGTTCATGTAGGGTTCTACGGAACAGCGATCCCCGGACTTGACGTTGGTCACTCCGGAACCTACTTCGAGGACTTCCACGCCCAGTTCGTGGCCGGGAATCCGTGGGTAGCTGTAAAAGGGCATCTTGCCCAGGTAGCCGCTAATGTCGGTACCACAGATGCCCACGCGGTGGACAGCGACCAGGGCTTCACCTTCTGCAGGGGGCGATGGTTCATCAATTTCAATCTGTTGAAATTGCCGTGGTTCTTCCAGCAAGATAGCTTTCATGGAGCGTCGATCCTTTTCGGTTGTTGGCGTTTGAGCCGGCTCACAGGGAAACGACTGTGATTCGATCAGCCTCTTTGCCAGGTCCGTTCCGGGAGTCGTTTGGAAAGGTAAACGATCAGCAATCCGGCAAGGTTATGCGGAATCCGTGGTTGCCTGGTTCAGGAAAAACAGCCCGGTTGTGCCGATTTCGTACCGGGTCGCCCAGTTCGTACCAGGTCGCGGTACACGCATCGATTGCGGTCGATTCGTCTCTTTGCTTCCACCTCTGGAACGCCTGCATTGTAGCCAACGAAGGCGTTATCGGTACAGCACCCCGAGATAAAAAGTATCGTGAACAATCGCTATGCCAGGCATCCATTGAAACGATGTCAGGGGGACGTTGCTGCCGATCGCAGGTTCCTGAATTCATGCAAGGTGAATGGATAGAGAGTCGTGGCATAAACACGTTCATCGGAAGGAGCGCAGATCGCCATGACCACGTAGCGCGGTACCAGTGGTCCTTTCGGTTGAGGCCGATGGACTCCATGGTGGTGAGGAAGAGGTTTTCCCTGGCTATCCTGGAAGACGGTATATTTTGGATTGGAAATTGCCATTGGGCCGTGGTCACGAGGGACGCGATCCCCCGGACGGTAACTGAGGATTCTCAGTTGTTGCGGCTGGCCGGGAAGGGTAGCTGCCACTCCTGCCCAGACGGTACCCGTGGGGCTGACGCATAAAGCTCGGCAATCCGTCTTGCTGGCTTTCGAGACCAGGGGAGCGATGCGCGTGGCAGAAAGTTGCTGGTCGTTTCCCGTGAGGTCATACCGGTACAGGGCATTGTCGTTCATGGCAACGGCATAGAGTGTTTTTCGATCAGGTGAAATTTCCCAGTTAATGGGATGGCTCTGCGGTGCGGCCAGCAGGGATTCAGCGGTCAGTGGTGATCCATCAACCTGCTGGGTTAAAAGCTCTAGTTGTTGTCGAGCAGGATCGTAACGCGCGATCTTTCCGCCCAGTACGGGATGGTAAGCTCGGCCACGATCGTCGATCACGATAAAGGCATACATGTGACGACAGTCCATGAGATCATGATAGCTGCCGTCCTGCAGGTTAAGGATCATGAAGTGAGTGCTCTCCACGGGGCGTTCGTCGTTGCAGGTGGATAGGTAAGCAATGTTTCGCGATTCGTCCGGCGTGATACTGATGATTCCCTGGTGAGGTATGGGGATCGGATAGCTGCGAGTCTTGCCGGTCCGTGGGTCGTAAACCATCGGATAGCCACCGGGGTAGACATCGCGGGCTTCTTTTTTACGAGGGTATCCTTGCTTGCTGCCGAAGTAGATCTTGCCACTGCGCCCCACATTGTTACGCGTATGGATTTTTGACTGGGATGCAAAATCGCGGGCACGCGATCCCGTCACCTGGTTGACGTCAACGACGATTTTCATCTTGCCGCTGGCTGGTGCGAATTCTACCAGGTAAGCATTTTCCTGGTACTTGGCGGTGCCGATGTAGAGTTTCCCGTCCTGGCCTGCGACCAATGAAAAATAGCCGCTCTCTTCGCTGGTTGTTTGTCGAGGAATGCGATGGGCCACGGACCAGCACCATGTCTCGGCAGACTGCACCTCGCTTGCTGCCAGGTAAGACAGCAATGCGTAGAGAATCATGTTGCGGGATGCTGGTAAAACCATCTCTAGCCCAGGGTCGGAAGAATCGTGCGGCCTCCATCAACCGGTAGGCAGACGCCAGTCACAAATTCGTTGTCAATGAGAAACTTGACCGCCTGGTGAAAGGCCTCGGGGCAGTCCGCTTTCTTGAGCAGTGAGGCATCCTTGACCTGTTGACGTTCCTCTGGCGATAAGCCAGGTGGAAATAGCAGGGGGCCAGGATGAATGCAATTGACCCGTACCTTCGTGTTTCGGCCAGCCAGGTCAACAGCCAACGCCCTGGTCATCGCAGGGATCGCTCCCTTGGAGATGAAATAGGACAGGTAGTCGGGGTAGGGTCGCTCGATGGCCCAGTCACCCACGGTGATGATCGATCCACCCGTCGCTTGCTCGGCCATGATCAAACCAGCGGCACGGCAACAGAGAGCTGTTCCCATCGTGTTGACTTCGAAACTGTGGCGGAGCTGCGCTGCCGAGAGGCTTTCCAGCGGGCTCGGCTCCCAGTTGGCAGCGGTTGTGACCAGCACATCCAGTTGTCCGAATCGTTCGATGCACGTGGTGAACATCTGGTCTACCTGGTCCTGGCAGGTGACATCCGCTGTTAAGGCCACGGCATCCACACCCTGTTCCTGTAGCGTGGTGACAGTTGCAGTCGCAGCGGCCTCTGAAGTGTGGTAATGCAGCGCGATTCGGTAACCCTCGGCCGCCAGGCTATGGGCCAGCAGGGACCCCAGGCGCTGACGTCCACTGCCTGTGATCAAAGCCGTTCTTGAAGTTCTGGACTCGGTAGCAGGCACGGTAACTTTCCAGGTCATGACGAAGGCTGGCGGAGTTTTACGGGATGCGGGAGCCTATTCTAACATCCTTCACACCCCGCGCGTTGAATACGGGTTTGAGGATCGCTTATCGTCTGCACGTGGAGCAACTTGCAGGTGATGTCTAGAAAGTGTTCCTTTTTCCCTGTTTCCGAATTTTTTTTGCGCTTATATCGGGTAAAACAGCTCTTTCGTACTGGATTTTTGCATGCAGAAGCTTCAAACTATTTTAGTTGCTTCCGGTAATTTAATCGGGCAGCGAAACTTCTTCAGCTGGTCGAGGTTTACTGATAAGACCTGAATATGTCTTTAGTTTTAGGATTTTGAACTTATTGAGTCGATACGTCCATCCAATCTTTATTTGTCGTAGAAGGAAACTGGAAATGAAATTCTCGAAATTATTTGGTTTTGCAGTGGTAGCACTGGCTGCAGTGGTCTGCTCAACCCCCGAGCTAGATGCCCAGGGGCGTGAAGGCCAGGGGCAGGGCCGTGGTGCCGGCCAGGGTCAGGGCCGTGGACAACAGGGCCGTGGACAACAGGGCCGTGGCGGTGGTTTTGGTAGTAGCCGCGGTGGTAGTACGAGCCTGTTGGGGCTGTGTAGCATTGAAGCCGTGCAAAAGGAAATTGATCTGGTTGATGAGCAGAAAACGGATCTCGATAAGTTGCGAACGAGTCAACGAGAAGCTCGTGGCGATCGTACCGGTGGTGTAGATTTCCGTGCTTTGCGTGAACTTCCTGAAGAGGAAAGAAATGCGAAAATGGCGGAACTGCGTGAGAAGTCAGCTGCAGATCGAGCCAAGCGTGAGAAGGCAGAGAATGCGAAAGTCGCTGAGATTCTCTTGCCTCCGCAACTGGCCCGAGTCAAGGAAATTCGTATTCAGATGATGGGATTGCGTGCCTTGAGCGACCAGGAAGTGATCACGGCACTTAAGATCACTGCCGCGCAGCAGAAGCAAATCAAGGAAATTCCCGAGAAGGCACAGGAAGCAAGTCGCGAAAAAATGCGTGAAGCCTTCAGTAATCTCCGTGACTTGAGTCGTGAAGAACGGACCGAGGCCTTTACGAAATTCCGGAGCCAGGCCGAAACTCAACAGAAGGAAGTTGAGACAAAGGTCTTGGCCGTCTTATCAGGTAAGCAGAAAACAGACTTTGACGCCATGAAAGGCAAGGCTTTCAAGATGCCCGAACGCCAGCGTGGAGCCCAGGGTCGTGGTACCCAGGGTCGTGGTACCCAGGGTCGCGGTACCCAGGGCCGCGGTACAGGCGGTCGCGGTGGCGACGCCCCGAGTCGTGGTACGCAGGGTCGCGGTACCGGCGGTCGTGGTGGCGATGCAGCCCCGAGTCGTGGTACGCAGGGTCGTGATAACCCGGCACCTGAAAAGAAGGACGAAAACTAGTTCAGAATGCTCACCAGAGCTTGAATTGAACTCGTAAGAGCTTGCAAACCGTGGTGGCCTGATTTCCAGGTGCCACGGTTTGTTTTTTTCTTGCAGTCCCAGTATGCTTTAAAAGATAGCTCTAATGGGGTGTAAGTAAATATGTATTTAAAATGTCAAAATGGCAGCCTCTCTGACAGAATGTACAAGGCGTCCTTGTGGAGATTTTTTTCTGAGTGGGATCGCTTCTTTGCTAAGCACTATTCGCAGCAAGGTTTAGGTGGCTTTTAGCAACTCATCTTCCGTCGTGCATGGTGTGTTACGGCATGAGGCTTGCTTTTCTTTGGATCTGGTTCTTTCAGGTCCGCGTGATGGAATCGTCCAATCGTCGGGCGTTGGACCAGGAAGCAAGTCTTTAAAACCAGGAAGAGGAGTACATAGCAATGTTATTGAAACGATGGCATGGTGTGGATTCGATGCGTGAGGAGATCAGTCGTTTACAGGATGAGATGTCACGCTGGTTGAGTGGGGCGTCTCGCGACGCTTCGCTGGCAACGGGGGCAAATGGCCCGGCGGTTAATATCTGGCGTGAGGATGGTCATGTCTGGCTGGAAGTTGAATTGCCAGGGGTGGCTGAAGAAGACATCCAGGTACTGGTGACTCCTGAAAATCAACTGGTTCTTTCTGGTCAGCGACTGGAGTTAAAGAAGGAGGCTGGTCGCTGGAATCGACGTGAACGCCGCTGCGGGGAATTCAATCGAAAGTTTTCCTTGCCGATTGAAGTTGATCCTGACCGGGTGACGGCGCACTTGCAGGCGGGCATCTTGCGAATCCAGTTGCAGGAAAAGGCGCGAGTTCAACCTCGCAGGATTGAAGTTCATGGTGAGCACTCATCCTGATGTGTTCCGGTAGTCCTGTTGGCTACTGGTATTGGTATGAGTAGGTAAAACCGAGTCATAAATATTCTTTGAAGAGGAGTCGTATCATGAAAAAGTCCACGCAAGAAGTGCACGGCAGCGATCAGGTTTCGAGTACTTGCCAGGCAGATCCCCGGCAAGAAGTGAATTTCGAGATGGAGTACTCGCGGAAGCCACGTGCTGATGTGATTGAGCGAGAAGATGCTTACGAACTGTATCTCGATATGCCGGGTGTTGAACAGGAAAACCTCGAGATCGTTTATGACCAGGGTGAACTGTCCGTTCGTGGCCGCGTGATAGCAGCTCATGCGGGACAGGAAATGCTTTACTGCGAACGGCCAACGGGCAGCTATTCTCGTAGCTTTTCTGTTGCCGAGGGTATTGATCCGGACAAGATCATGGCAAGTTTAGAACACGGGGTCGTCATGATTGAACTGGGGAAAACAGCAGACGTTTTACCCCGGCGGATTGAAGTCCAGGGTCGTTGAGTTGCCGAGTAAGATCCCGACTTAAATGTTCCTTTAAATTGAGGTCGCGGAGTAGGTGTTGCCTGGCAACTCGGTTCCGCGGCCCTTTTTAATGCCAGGTGGCGTGCGGGAGGATATGCTTCCGACAGGTTCTTGTTGTATGGGCCAGGCAGTAAACTAGGACCATTCGGGTTGTCGACAGAAAGAATGATCGTGCATTCCAGGTAAGTGAGGTGACGTGATGAAGCGGGTTTTGCAATGGATCTGGCAAAAGGGATTCGTGTCCACCTTCATGGCCGGTTTTTTCGTCATCCTGCCAATCGTGATTACGATCGGCATCATGGGATGGGTGGGGGCGCTGCTGAAAACGTGGCTCGGTCCCAATAGCCTACTGGGTTCGATCTTGCAGCGGGTGGGATTGAATTATGTGTCGAATGATACCCTGGCCTCGGTCATCGGCTGGGTAATCGTGTTGGCGGTGATCTGGTTCGTGGGCGCCATCGTGAAATCGGCAGCGCGTTATCGCGTGGAAAACTTTGTCCATGAAAAGCTTAACCAGGTACCCGTGGTGAGTAGCATTTACGGTCCGGTCGCCAAGGTCGTGGGGATGCTCAAGCGAGACGAAGAGGCAGACATGAGGGCCATGTCGGTCGTGTATTGTGAATTTGGTATGCAGCATGGGGGTGGGTTTCTGGCGCTCTTGTCCAGCGAAAAGGTTTACCGTTTTTCCGGGCGAGATGCACACATCGTTTATATTCCCACGTCGCCAATCCCCATGTCTGGAGGCATTGTCTTTGTTCCTGTCGAGGCAGTGAAACCCGTCGACATGGAAGTTGAGCATCTGATGCAGATTTATCTGTCGCTGGGTGTCATGTCGGACGCCGTGGTTCCGGAACAGTATCTGCAAGGCCAGGAACCGGCAGGCTTAAAAGCCAACGAACCATCCGGCTAGGGTTACCCAACCCAGGGACCTGGTCCAACCAAAACTATTTTTCGAGTGCGAGCAATTGGGGAGACAAAACGATGGGAACAGGGAACTATCGAACGTTGATAATGCTCGTATGGATATTCGGTTTTTCTGCACTTGCGTATCCTGCGGAGACGCTCGAGTCTGTATTGCAGCAGCCGGTGCTCAAGCCGGGGCAGGCCTTTCAGCAACACGTTGACTATGTCCGGGGTCGTGTTCCCGCATTGCAACTGCCGTCGGCAGCCGGGCAATGGCAGCGGCAACAACAGGAGTTGCGCAAGCAGGTGTTGCAGCAGGTGATCTTTCGCGGGGTTCCTTCATCCTGGCAGCAGAAAAGTCCGACCGTGGTCTGGTTGGAACGGATCAAAACAGACCAGGGATACTCGCTGCGGAAACTGCGTGTCGAGGCGTTACCCGGGCTCTGGATTCCTGGCATCCTTTATGAGCCGGATGATCTCCAGGGACGCGTGCCGGTGGTACTGAACGTTAACGGGCACGATAGAAAGGGGAAGGTAACTGCTTATAAGCAGTTGCGGTGTATCAACCTGGCAAAGCGAGGCATGCTGGCTTTAAACCTGGAGTGGCTGGGAATGGGGCAATTGAACAGTCGCGGTTATACGCACAATGATTTGGCCAAGCTTGATCTTTGCGGGACCAGCGGGGTCAGCGTATTTTTCCTGGCCATGTCCCGAGGGCTGGACGTGTTGTTATCCCATCCTCAAGCGGATCCCAAGCGCGTGGCGGTGACTGGCTTATCGGGGGGAGGATGGCAGACGATTGTCCTTAGTTCCCTGGATAAACGTGTGACGTTGACCGTACCCGTGGCTGGTTACAGTGCGCTGGTCCAGCGACTGGCCCAGGCCAACAGTATCGGTGACCTCGAACAGAATCCGACCGACCTGGTGCAGTACGCAGATTACTCGCACTTGACCGCCATGATGGTACCCCGACCAACGTTGTTGATTTACAACGACAAGGATAACTGTTGCTTTGTTTCATCGACGGTGAAACCAAACACATTTGACCCGGTGGTTCCCTTCTTTCGACAGGCCGGAGTGACCGATCGGTTTCAGTACTACGAGAACAGTAATCCTGGAACCCATAATTATGACCAGGACAACCGGGAACAGCTGTATCGATTCCTGAATCATCACTTCTTTCATAACGAGCTGGCTTCCAACAAGGAGATACCGTCGCTTGCCGAGTTGCGTAGCAAGGAAGATCTGCACGTGGCGATTCCAGGTGAAAATGTGACGTTCAGTTCACTAGCCAGCGAGTTGGCAGAATCATTGCCGCGACGCGCAGATGTACCAGACCCGCAGCGACTACTTGCCAGACTGCTGCGACTGGAAGCGTTGACTGTTGATACGACACAGGCCGTGAAAGGGCCTGCTCACCAGTTGCCCTGGAAGGTGCAACGTTTGCGATTGGTAATGGATAAGCACTGGACGTTACCCGCTGTGGTCATCGAGGGTTCGGAAATCACGCGCACGGTGTTGTGGCTGTCCGATCAGCCCTGGTCGAAACATCATCAGCAGATCGGGGATTTGCTGCAAAAAGGTTGCCGTGTCATCTGTTTCGATGCGGTTCTCTTCGGGCATGCCAAGCCACCAGGGAGCCTCTATCAAAATGCCCAGGTGATGTCGACGGTAGGGGCGCGTCCGCTGGGAATCCAGGCAGCCCAGATCCAGGCGGCAGCCCGGTTTTTTTCGACGCGTTACCAGCTTGCAAATCTTGATATCACGGCGAGCGGGATCCGGGTCGCCGTGGCGTCCCTGTGTGCCAAGGCGCTGGGAGAACCGTCGATCGGTAAGTTGGATACGACGGGCTTGCCAACCTCTTTGAAAAGCCTGTTGTTGCCCACGGCGCAATTTGATGGAGTACCGGAACTGTATTGCTTTGGCTTACTGGAGTGGTTTGATTTGCCTGAGTTGCGGGCGCTGGCGCGGTAGCAAGAGTGGTGATCTGCCGCTTCGTTTAGAGTGGTTCTGTCGGCTATAAGGCCTTTACACGGTCTTTGCGTTCCTTTCCCAACGAGCCAAGATAGGGAATAACAGGCTTTTTCCGGGCGTAGCGGCTTAAATCCGCAAAGTTCTACTAAACTACCTATTTTCCACAGGGTTGGTGGCTGTAAGCAGCCAATTTCTGGGGTATCCTTGGGGCAGTTCTGGAGAAGTGAAATGTCCTGAAACCGGCTCCATAGTCGGTTTTAGTGTGAATGTCCTGGTGGTTTGAGGGAGAGATGATGAAGATGATCAAATACGGGCTCGTGTCGGTGATTACGTTATCCATGGTGTTGCTGGGAAGCGTACTGGTACAGGCCCAGGCTCCAGCGCCAGCCAAGCCCAAACCCGCGTTTCCTCCTCATGCCCAGGTACTGAATGGTTACGAAAAGGTCGTTTCGACGGCTGATGGAGCACGTAGTCTCTACACCCTTTGGGTCCGTAAGAAGGAAGGACAGGTCCTGGCAGAACTGCCGCCCAACTACGCCACCTCCAAGTACTTTATTGCCTTGACGATTGCCAGCGGCGACCGTTTTGCCGGCCTGCAGTCAGGTGACATGTTCGTCTACTGGCGACGTTACAACAATCGCCTGGCCTTGATCAAGCCGGACCTGGGGATTCGATCGACGGGTGATCCAGAATCTCTTTCCTCGGTACGGCGACTCTTCACGGACACGATCCTCCTGGACATGCCCATCATGACCATGGGCCCTGGTGGCGGTCCCGTGATCGACCTGGACATGTTACTGGTTGCCAAGGCTTCCAAGTTTTTTGGATCGAACGTGGTGAACCGGGAGTTTGCATCCCTGTTTTCGATCAAGCAAGCCAAGGCATTTCCCAGCAATATCGAGGTTGCTTTTGAAGTACCAACCCGTGTTGGCAAGTTGCAGACCCTGCATTATTCGATCAGTGAAATTCCAACCAAGTCGACGTACAAGCCGCGAAAGGCAGACCAGCGTATCGGTTATTTCACGACCTCTTACAGTGATTACGGTAAGTACACGGACGATGAAACCCGCGTACGGTACATCAACCGATGGCACCTGGAAAAGCGAGACTCGTCTCTCAAGGTGAGTCCTCCCAAAAACCCGATCGTGTTTTACATTGAGCACACGACGCCCGTTCGTTACCGTCGTTGGGTGCGAGAAGGAATTCTTGGCTGGAATTCTGCTTTTGAAAAAGTTGGTATTTCCAGTGCGATCGAAGTTTACTACCAGGACAAGCAAACCGGGGCTCACATGGACAAGGACCCGGAAGATGTTCGTTACAACTTCGTGCGTTGGCTGAACAATGATATTGGCACGGCAATTGGGCCCAGTCGCGTGAATCCCATGACCGGTGAGATCCTCGATGCGGATATCGTTTTGACGGATGGATGGATTCGTCACTTTCGTTTTGAGTTCGAGAAACTCTTGCCCAAGATCGCCATGGATGGATTTAACGCCGAGACCCTGGCTTGGCTGGGTACGCATCCCGATTGGGATCCCCGGATTCGCCTGGCCCCCGCCTCGCAGCGGGAATACCTGAAGCAAAAAATGGCGGAACAGGGACATCTACCTTTTGGGGGTGATCCGTTGACCCAGGTCAAGACGCCGCTGCTGGGTGATGATCCGTATGACGGCCTGATCGGTCGAACCAGCCAGGTTAACGGAATGTGCCTGGCTGCCGAGGGGATGGCCCTGGACGTGGCGATCATGCGTATGAATCATGCCATTGCCCTGGCCGCCGAAGCGGAGGACGAGAAAAAGGAAGACGAGAAAAAGAAAGACGAGAAAAAGGACGAGAAAAAGGAAGAGAAAAAGGAACCGGCCAAGAAGGATGAGCCCACGTTGGACGGCATGCCTGAATCCTTCATCGGTCCTCTCTTGTCACACCTGGTTGCCCATGAAGTGGGGCATACACTGGGCTTGCGACACAACTTCAAGGGAACCAGTATTTACTCCTACGAGAAGATTAATGGTGCCGAGTTAAAGGGAAAAACGCCCTGGAGTGGTTCGGTGATGGATTATGCTCCCACCAACATTCGTTCGGAGGCGAAGAAAGGGCAGGGCGACTTCACGATGATGGGAATCGGTCCCTATGATTACTGGGCGATTGAATACGGTTACACCCAGTCCGCTGATTTGAAGCCGATCCTGGATCGTGTGTCTGAGCCGGAATTACAGTATGCCACTGACGAGGATACGTCCGGTCCTGATCCCCTGGCACGTCGTTACGACCTGGGATCCAATCCACTGGCCTATGCCCAGGACCAGATTGAACTGGCCACGTTTCATCGAAACCAGATCCTGGAGAAATTTGTCAGGGATGGTGACAGCTGGGCCAAGGCACGTTATGGCTACGAGTTGACACTCAGCATGCAGATGCGGGCTGTCAGCATGATGGGTAACTGGCTTGGTGGTGTTCACGTGCGTCGCGACAAAAAGGGTGACAAGAACAACAGGTCACCGCTGGAAGTCGTTTCTGCCAAGGAGCAGCGTGATGCCCTGAACTTCGTGGTTCAAAATGCTTTCCTGGATGCGGCATTTGGACTGAACACGGACCTGTTGCAGAAGATGACGGTTGATAAGTGGTTGGACCGTTCTCACGGCAGTAGTTCGGTGAACGAGGCAGCCTGGCCTATCCACGACCGGATCATGGGGGTTCAGGCATCTGCGCTCACGATGATCATGAACCCGACGACACTGCGACGCGTGTACGATAACGAGTTCCGGGTACCACAGGACCAGGATGCTCTTACGCTCCCCGAGTTGCTGGACAGTCTTTCCAAGACAATCTGGACCGAACTGGATGCGGCCGTTGAAAAGCAGTACACCGCACGGCAGCCGGCGATTTCAAGCTTGCGGCGTAACCTGCAACGCGAGCACCTGAAGCGGTTGATTGATCTGAGCATGCCCGGGGCGGGAAACAACGAGGCGTTCAAGCCTATTTCCAACCTGGCCCTGACCCACTTGAGAACCATCAAGACCAGGATGACCGCCCACCTGGAAAAGGCTGCGGGTAAGCTGGATCCCTATAGTGCAGCGCATCTCACCGAGGCCCAGGAGCAGATTACGAAAGCATTGGATGCGCAATACATCTACAATGCGAACAAGATCGGTGGGTCCCGAGGAGCCACCCGTATCCTGATCGGAAATAGCCAGGAAGACTGAGTATACGGAGAGCAGCGGCGGTTGGGACCGCCGCTGCCGTGATCCGTTAACCGGCAGCGAACTCGGGACGTCGCCAGGCCAATTGATGTTGTAGACGTTGCACCAGGCCACTATGCATCTGGCTGACCCGACTTTCACTCAGGTCGAGCGTGGCACCGATTTCTTTCATCGTCAATTCCTCGTAGTAATAGAGGATGATGATGAGCCGCTCGTTGCGATTGAGTCCCTTGGTTACCAGTCGCAGTAAATCGTATTTCTGACCGCGACAAGTTGGATCTTCGCTTTTCTTGTCGTCAAGGATATCGATTTCACTGATATCTTTTTCACTGTCCGTCTGGTACCACTTTTTGTTCAAGCTGATCAGGCTGACAGCACTGGCATCTCGTACCATTTTTTCCAGTTCCGGAATCGTGATTTCGAGGTGTGCAGACAGTTCCTGGTCGGTTGGTGGGCGTCCCAGTTTGTCATTGAGTCGCTTGGTGGCTTCGTTCAATTTCGTGGCCTTGGATCGTACCAGGCGGGGTACCCAGTCCATGCTCCGTAACTCGTCCAGCATGGCACCACGAATTCGTGGTACGCAATAGGTTTCAAATTTAACACCACGTGTTAGATCAAATGCGTTAATGGCATCCATGAGTCCAAAAATGCCAGCGGAAATCAGGTCGTCTAATTCAACACCCTCAGGCAGTCGAGACCACACGCGTTCACCGTGGTATTTCACGAGCGGAAAATAGTTTTCCATTAATTCGTTGCGAAGCGCTTTATTGCTCGTGTCTTTCTTGAAAACCTTCCATACCTTGCCGATTTCCTCGACAGATCTGAGAGTCAATGCCATACAATCCTCCGTGACTGTTAGGTGGTCTGATTAGTGTGTAATCTGATTGCGCGGACTTCGAAATCGACTCATGGCATCCCATCAAGATGCTTGCCGTGAGTCGCTCGTATCTTTTCATGATCCAGGCCAGCTTGGTGAGATTTGCCGGTTAAGTTGCACCAGCTTGTGTATCTTGACACCCGGTTGTGGTCTGAACTGTTCTCTCCCCAATCGGCACAGAATGGACGTGGCGTCCAACGTTCTTGCGATTTTATTACAGAATAGAATGGGGAACTTTTGCCAGTCTGAGAACAGAGCCATTCTTGGTAGATTGGCGAAGTATGAAGCGGCCCCTGTCAGAGCACGTTGATGGACAGAAAGAGGCTCTGTTTAACGGGGTGCGATGTTAACCACGTCCAGCCAGACCAAGCGGTGGTCAGAGGCTTTGATTAATTGAGTACCTTCTTGATCTGTTTGCGGCCAGTAGACGCCTGCTGCTAGCGGTTGCAGCGTTTTCGAGGCAAGAACGTAATCGACGCGCAGGTTGCCCGGCACTTGATCGGGAAAGTCGGCGGTATCATGGGATGCTTTCCCCTGGTGTTTCTTGTTGGCCTTGCCCTGGGTAGCGGCTTGTTGTCCACCGAGACTGGAGGGCACGATGTCACGATGGATCAGCGGGTGCCTGGTCAGTTGACGAGCCGCCTGGTCGAGTCCGTCTCCATCATGCGGGTCGGCGTTCATATCGCCAGCGATCACGAAGAGTGAATCTGGCGGAAGTCCTCCAGCGCGCCCCTGGTCGTCAACCAGGTATTGGCTGTGGCGAGGATGAACGTAATCAGCCAGCAAGCGGATCTCGTCGTGATTACGGCAGCCATTGCGATCCTCCCTCCCATCAAAGACAGGGGGTGTCGGATGCGCAACCAGGAAATGAATCGTTCCCTTTTCCAGTTGCAGTGGTATATCCCAATGGCTCTTGGAGGAAAGTCGCAGGTGTTTCATGGTTTCCGCTTGGTAGAACAGGCTGCCATCCTGGTTTCTGGGTTGCCTGGCGTTGGGCATGTCTTTCCAGAGAAAGTGTTGGAAGGTCCGTACTTCTTCGGTCTGGATGGGATACCTGGAGAGTACCAGCATTCCAAACTGTCCCGGGAACTGACCAAATCCGAAAGCATCTGCAGGGCCGTTGGTTTTTCCGTCGCCGTTGAGATCCCTGCCGGAAGGAAGTCCCGTGTTGACGGGAGCCAGGAAACGGTAGCGATACTGGATAGGTGGTAAGTTGTTTTGGGAAACTTCCAGGTAGTGTTTTTGAAAGCAATCAGCAGCAACTTCACCGGCATCGTAATCAAATTCATTGATTAACAGTACATCCGGTCGCACGCGTTGGATGATTTCAGCAACCTGTCGGCACTGGGGATCTGTTGCGCTGCCCAGGTCTTGCTGGAGTTGTCCGTGGGTAGCACGATTGAGTGAGGCATTGAAAGTTGCAAAGCGAATTTTCGTGGGTGGACTGGCAGGCAAGTCGGCACTGCTGACGAGGCAGAGAGAGATTTGCAGGAGAACCAGGAAAAAGGGTGGGCATTGTTGCGTCATGGAAGCGAGCATCCTAAATTAGTGAGTCGCGCGTGTGGCTACAAGTGTAGCTGTGACCGTTACTTTTTGGCAAGAAGAAATGGCAGAACCTTTACCGCGACGCAGGGATCCATGCAGTTGCAGGACGAATGCAAGCCGCCAGGTATGACGAGAGGAAACGGATCATGAAATTATCGACCAGACAGGTGACAGGATCGGGAATGGCAATACTTGCGGTGGTCGTGATGACCTGTGGTATGGCAATCTCGGCTGACAAGGGTGCCGGTAAAAGCAAACAGGAGCAACGCCAGTTACGTCATGTGGTGATGTTCAAATTCAAGGATGGAACGTCTGCCAGCCAGGTGAAGACGATCGAGGATGCGTTTCGCGCACTGCCGGGTAAGATCGATACGATTGTTGATTTCGAGTGGGGAACCGACGTTAGCGTGGAAGATCATGCTAACGGTTTTACCCATTGTTTTCTCGTTACGTTTAGCACCCAGGCAGGTTTGAATGCTTACCTGCCCCACCAGGCACACCAGGGATTCGTGGGTGTCTTAAAGCCACACATGGACAAGGTACTGGTCGTGGATTACTGGGCACGCAAATAGCTGGTTGCCGTCGTCTACCTACTGCAGGTGGCCGCGTGCTTCCAGGGGCCAGACAACCTCCCGTTCGTTGCCACGAAAACCATGGAAATGGTTGTGTAGGACCGTTGTCATGTCACTGTAACCAGGGATCATTTCCAGCCGATCGCCGATTTTCAAGTCGGCGGCGGATGGAGCGAGTTCGAGGTTGCCATGTTCGGCGGACAGGCTGCGAACCCGGATATCATCACGGCCGATGATGATACAGGGATTGCTGTCCTGGTGAATTGACTTGCGTCCCGCGTCAATGATGGCGCGATCGGCAGCGGGTCGTCCGACCACGGTGACCACGACCGTGAGGGCAAAATCGAGGTTATCGATCTGGCAGGCGTCACGATAAAACTGGTCCATGAAAATAGCCCCGCCTGCCTGTAACTCGGTAATGCCCGGATGCGTGACACTGATGCGATAGGAACCCGTACCACCACAGGAAACGATTTCGCAAGAGATATCGTTCTCTCGCAGTAGATCGGCGGTTTGAGTCAGCCGATCCAGGGCCTCGTGAATACGACTCTCCTTTTCCTCGGGATCATCCAGTGCCAGGAGGTGGCCTTCATATCCCATGATGCCTGCCAGTTCGATACCGGGTAGCGTCTTAAGTTGTCGGGCCAGTTCCAGGGTAGGTTGCTGGGGTGCCACCCCAACCCGTTCCAGGCCGATGTCTACTTCGATGATCACGCGTAGTTGTTGTCCACTGGCGGCCATTGCCGCGCTAATGGGAAGTGCCTGGTCAATGTGATCAATACAAACGATGGGATCAGCGATTTTTCGCAGTTCGACCAGTCGCTTGATCTTGGCAGGCCCCACGATCAGGTTGGCAATCAGCAGGTCCTGGATTCCACCAGCTGCCATGACTTCCGCTTCGCCCAGCTTGGCACAGGTGATTCCGAGAGCTCCGGCTTCCACGAGTTTCTGGCCGATCTGTGATGACTTGTGGCACTTGCTGTGTGGTCGCCAGGCCACGCCATGCTCACGACAGGTTGCCATGATCGATGCGATATTGGCCTCCATCACGTCCAGGTCCAGGCAGAGGGCTGGGGTATCGATTTCAGTTTTCAGGATTTCCACTCATCCACCTCCGATAGCCGGTAAAAAATGAACCTCGTGATCGGCTTCGATCTTGGTAAACATGCCGCGTGTGCTGATATTCTGGCCGACACAGACCTGGATTGCCGGAGACAGGTCATCCCCGTCGCAGAGCCGCTCGCGGACACCGGGGAAGCGGTCTTCGAGTTGCTCGATCACCTGGCGAACATTGCGAACATCCAGCTGTACTTGTTCAATGCCCTGCGTGAGGCTGCGTAACTGGCTGGGGATGAAAACAATGGCCATGGTAAGCGATACTAGTTACCATCCTGGTTCTGTTGAATTGCTTTCCAGAGTCGCGGAGGCGACATGGGTAATTCTTCCATGCGAACACCTGTGGCATGGCAGATCGCATTGGCGATCGCTGCGGGCGGCGGGATAATGGGGGTTTCGCCGACGCCGCGAACACCATACGGATGATCGGGGTTTTCGGCTTCCACGATGATCGTATCGATCATCGGTAAATCGTAGGCGGTTGGCATGCGATAATCGAGGAAGCTGGCGTTTCTCATTTCCCCGTCATCATCAAAGAAGTATTCTTCGTTGAGGGCCCAGCCGATGCCCTGGACAGCACCTCCCTGCAGTTGACCTTCCACGTAACTGGGATGGATTGCCTTGCCTGCATCCTGGATGACGGTGTATCGCAGGATCTTGACCTTGCCCGTGTCCATGTCCACTTCCACGTCGACAATGTGTGTGCCGAATCCATTGGTGGAGCAATCGGGTGCCACGGTGGCGCGGCCGACCAGTGGTTCACCTGCCTTGAATAACTCGGTAGCC
>PVBE011089578.1_pt1 | contig 19723 bp, 19 predicted proteins | sample 1631181 | NCBI WGS metagenome assembly PVBE01 (sample SAMN08397723, study PRJNA350692) | Marine metagenome, whole genome shotgun sequencing project. | isolation source: water | place: Pacific Ocean | collected 2012-04 | reverse complement strand
CCTCGGCCGAGGCGATGTCCTCCCGGGCGACGTGATGGCTCCCCCGGCCGGCCGCGTGCTCCACGGCGGCCTCGGCGAGCGTCAGCGTCGCCTCCCGGACGTCGGCTTCGGTGATCTTCTCCACCTCGTAGACCGCGTCGCCGATGTCGCCCATGCCGATCTGGAACTTCTTGCGCCCTTCTTCGATGCGGGCGAAGTCGAGCACGTTGTTGATCAGGCGGGTGAGCCGCTCGGCTTCGCTGACGATGTTGCGGTGGTACTCGGCCTGCTTGTCGCCGCTGGGCACGGCCCCGAGGGCGAGCATCTCCGCCATGATCCGGATGGTCGTCAGGGGGGTCCGCAGCTCGTGGCTGACCGAGCTGACGAAGTCGCTCTTGAGGCGCGCGATCTCGACCTCGCGGGCGACGGCGCGGCCGATGACCACGATGCCGACGAGGATGATCACCAGCAGCGCGAAGATCATCCCCAGCCGCACGTAGCGGGCCTGGGCGCGGGCGCGGCCGAACACCGCTTCCCCGCGGGTCACCGCCAGCGAGTAGCCGGGGAGCCACGGCTCCAGTGACTGCACCACCTTGAAGCCGGGGCTCGGGGGGGCTGACTCGTCCGGGCGGCCGCTGACGAGCTCGGTGGCGAACTCCGGGTTGGCGCGGGCGAGCGTGGTGATCGACGCCTCCAGCTCCGCCTTGACCCCGCGATCGTCGAGCACGGCGATGATCTGCCGGCCCTTGCCGCCCTGGCTCCACCACCGGTCGGCGACCAGCAGCGTGCGGTCGGCCGAGGGGAGCGACTGCAACGAGAAGGTGGCGCGTCGGCGCTCGAGCTGGCGGGCGTCCGCGGCGATGGCGGGCAAGGCGGCGAGCACCGCGGCCTGATCCGATTGCTGGGTGATCCGGGCATCGAGGCGGCGGCGCACGGCGCGCAGATCCGGCCCCTCCCCGCGCACGAGGCGGATGAGCCCGTCGCCGTCCAGCTGCCCCAGGATGCGGTAGGCCAGCGCGGTCTCCCCGTAGCCGCCGAACGTCCACGAGCCGCGTAGGAGCACGTCCAGCAGTTCGACGAGGCGGTCGGCCGCGTCGGTCTCCCGCCCCATGGCGCTCAGGGCCACCGACGTCTGGTAGGTGGCGAGCAGGTCGATGGGGAAGTCGTTCAGATCGAGATCGCCGGCGTGGGCCGTGGCCGCCTCTTCCCACTCGTGCAGGGCCTCGGCGGGCCTCCCCGCTTTGAGCAGGCTGCGGGCCCGGGCGAGCCGGGCGATCCCGCGGCCGCGCTGGCCCGGGATGAGCCGCAGGGCGCTTCCGTAGGCGGCGACGGCGGCGTCGTAGTCCTCCCGTAGGAACTCGGCTTCTTCGCCCGAGCGCAGCAGGGGGCCGAGGTAGGCGCGGTCGCCGGAGCGGCGGGTCGACGACGTGCGCGTGGTCGCCGCGCGTCGGGGGAATCGCAGCTCTCCGGCGCCGTCCAGGACGAGCACGTCGGCGACGCGGGACTCGGCCCCCCGGAGGCTCTCGGCGGCGCTGCCGGGGTCGCTGATCCAGGCGCCGCCCGAGGCGACGGCGGTGGCATCCAGGTCGCCCAGGAGCGTCTCCATGCGCTCGCCGAGGTCCCGGTGGAGCACGGCCGCCATCTCCTTGGCCCGCTCGCGCAGGGTCGCTTCGTAGAGCGTCTCTTCCTGGAGCACCGCCTGGACGCCGTACCAGGCCAGCACGATGCCGGGGATGACCACGGAGACCACGAGCATGCCGACCAGGCGGTTGCTGATGGAGCTTCGGCTCAGGAATCGGCGGACCACGGACCGGCGGAGTGTACATCGGGAAGGGGAGGTCTATTGTTCCGGTCCTTGGCGCACAAGCACCCCGACGACGACCGCCCCAAGCGGCTCGTCCACCACACCCCCCTGAAGCGGTGGAGCCCGATCACGCGGGAGGAGCGCAAGGAGACGCGGGCGTTCGTGGATCGGTTGGTGGCATTCCCCCACCTGACCGTGGGTACCTCGGTGTTCCTGGCGTGGGGGTACCTGGTGCAGCTGGTGCTGGGGTGGCCGATCAGCTTCCTGCTGCCCCCGTCGGCGGGCGGCTCGTACCTGGCGACGGAGATCCTGGGCGAACGGCTGGGCTGGTTGGACGCGGACCTCGTGATGGCGGGGGAGGGGTGGCGGCTGCTGAGCTGCACGATGCTCCACGGCTCGCTCCTGCACGTCGCCGGCAACGCCCTCGTCCTCTACTTCCTCGGCCGCATCGTCGAGAACCTCTACGGCCGCGCAGCCTTCCTCGTCACCTACGTGGGCGCGGGTGCGGCGGGGGCGGCGCTGTCGATCTCGACCGGCATCGAGCACTCGATCGGGGCCAGCGGCGCGATCCTGGGGATGCTCGGCGTCACCTTCGTGCTCGGCCTGAAGCACAAGGACGCGATCCCCAAGCCGCTGCGTGACTACTTCCGCACCGACATGTGGGTGTTCGTGTTCCTCGTCGGGCTGCTCTCGCTGCTTCCGTTTGTCGACTGGGCCGGCCACCTCGGCGGCTTCCTGTTCGGCGTGCTGATCGGCGCAGTGTGGCCTCCGCGGGCGATCGTCGGACGGCCGAATCCCCAGGCGGCGCAGATTCAGATGGCCGCCGCTGGCGCTGCCCTGGGCGTCTTCCTGTTCGCCGCCGCCGTGGTCGGGTCGCGCATCCCCACCGTCCAGGACTACCTCCCCAACGAAGACCTGCACGCCATGTACGCGGCCATCGACCGGGATGACCCCGAAGCGGTCAAGCGGATCGCGGACCGGCTGGAGGATAAGTTCGAAGGCAAGCCCGAGCTGCAGCACGCCCTGGGGCAGGTCTTCAGCTCGGTCGGCGACTACGACCGCAGCCTCGCCTGCTACCGCGCCTTCGAGAACCTCGCGGGCGACGCGATCGCGAACGACACCTGGGAGAACGACGTCGCCTGGGTGCTGTTCGTCGGGTGGCCGGACGACCGCACGAAGGTGCGCGAGGGCATGCGCCGGGTCCGCAAGGCGTTGCGGGAAGAGCCCGACGACCCCGCGATGCTCAACACCCTGTCCTACGGGCAGGTGCTGTCCGGCAAGGCCAAGGAGGGCGAGGAGCTGTCGGCGGAGTTGATGGGCAACAAGATCCTCGCGCAGGACCGCCAGGTCGACGTCTACATCCACATCCTCACCCTGCTGGCGCTGGATCGCGGGGACGAGGCGCTGGAGGAGTGGAACGAGTACGCCCCCGACTTCCCCGCGGGCGAGGTGATTCGGTACGGCGACATCGCGAGGATCAAGGACCGCGCGGAGGCCGAGCTGAGGGCGGCCGAGCTGCTCTAGCCCCTCCGAAGCAGTCTTCGGGACTCCAAATACAAATACTCCGTATGTTCTCATACAAACCATGGGCTATGGTTGGCACATGGGACTCGCGGATTACGAGATCGTCGGCACCATCGGGCGCGATTCAGACGGCCTGCTGCTGGCCTAGCGTGATGATCCCATCGCCGTACGCGGCCTCTACGCGCTCCACGTCGTGGAACCCAGCCAGGCCACCGATCGGCACTTCCTCCGCCGCCTCGTAGGCGAAGCCGCCTGCGGAGGACGCGCCGACCACGAAGGGCTGGTCCGGGTCCATGAAGTGGTGGTCGACGACGAGCTCGCCGCGGTGGTCACCGACTACGTCGACGGCCACTCCGTCGACGAGGTGCTGGACCGCCACGCCGCTTCGGGCGAGGCGATCGCCACCGAAGCGGTGCTGGAGTTGGTGGCGCACGTGCTGGATGCGACCCACCACGTGCACTCGCTGGACGGTCAGGGTCCTCAGCACCACGGCCGGATCACGCTCGCGAAGGTGATGTTGACCGCCGACGGCGGGGTCAAGCTGCTGGGCGTGGGCATCGCCCCGGACCGGGCCGAGCGGCGCTCCCGCGAGCGGCTGGGCGCCGCCGTCGACCAGTACGCGATCGGGCTGGTCTTCCTGGATCTGCAGCTGGGCCGACGGGTGTCCTGGGACGAATCCCTGCACCCCACCAAGGGCAAGTGGCCGCGCACCCTCGAGGAGGGGCTGCGCGAGCTGAGCCTCAAGGACCCGTGCCTGCCCGTGCTGCTGCGCATGCTCGCCCCGCTGCCGGAGGACCGCTACCCGACCTGCGCGGCCGCGGCCCTGGAGCTGCGGCGGGTGCGCGCCGGCTTCCCCGAGGGGGCTGCGCAGCCGGGCTTCGCCGCGTACGAGGTGGAGGCGCTGCGCAACGACGATTGCGACACGACGCAGCTGGAGGACGAGGACCTCGCCTCGGAGTGGTCGGTGCAGGCCGCGCCCGAGCCGTGGGAGGTGCTGGAGCCGCTCACCCAAGACCGTGACCGTGCCGTTCGCCAACGCGTTCACGCCGAGGGCCTCCAACTGGCCGCGGGAGACCTCGACCCTCGAGGTCGTGAACATCGCGCCGGTGCCGACGGTCGTGGAGACGCTGCCCGCGCCGCCGTCCGAGGCCGTGCCGCTGCCTCCCCCGTCCGACGGCTTCGAGCCCTACGTGGCCGGCCCCGAGCCGGACGCGACCATGCCCCCCGCGGACGCGCAGGTGACGCTGCCGCCCCCGCCGAAGGTCGTGCCCCCGCGCCGTCGTCGGCGCCGTTGGCCCAAGACCGTCGGCATGGACAACGCCGGGTATGGCTCGGACCCCGTTGTGCAGTACCAACTGGCCGAAGAGATGCCGGAGGACAGCGGGGGCGTCGAGATCGACCTCAACCTCGGCAGCGCCTCGACGAACCTCGCCCTCCAGCCGCGGCTCTACACCGACAGCACGCCCGCGGCGCTGGTTCCGCCGCCCGAGCCGGCGCCGGCTCCGGCCGAGCCCGCCGCCTCGCTTTGGCTGCAGGCGAGCGAGACCGCGATCATGGACCGGCCCGCGCCCGCGCCGTCCGCCCACGGTCCCGCCCCCATGACTCCACCGCTGTCAGCCGCCGAACAGACGCTCCCGCCGGGCCGTCCGAGGCGCCCCGTCCGCTCTCGGCCGGGCCGGAAGCGGACGGCGAAGTCCAAGACCGGCCGGCGGTCGCGCGGCGGCAGGTCCCGGTCGCGGTGGACGCGGGGCTCCGGTTGGGTCGTGCGTCAGCCCGAGGGACGACGGGGTCCGCGCCGGCCCGCGGATGCCGAGACCACCAGCAGCGGGCTGATGCGCCGCTGGGGTGTCAACGAGTGGCTCGATCGCAGCAACGTGCTCAAGGGACTGGCGATCGGGCTCGCCGTGCTCGTGCTGATGTTCACCTTCAAGATGTTCAAGCGGGCCTGGGCGGCTCGCTCCCGCCGCGGAGCGAGCCGCCCAGGAGGCCGCGGGTGATGTGCACCCCGACCTGCTGCCCGACAGCAACCCGAATCGGATCGACTGAGGCGGCTCTTACAGGCCGTCGGGCTCGGGGGGCATCGTGGGGTCCATGGGTACCTGCTTCGCCGGAGCGGTGCTCCCCCGTTCGACGAGCCCGGGGACCCGCACGCCGGACGCGGTGAAGCGCTCGACGTACTTGCCCAGCATGTCCACCTCGATGTTGACGCTGGCGCCGGGGCCCTTGGTCTGCAGCGTGGTCTGCAGCTGCGTGTGCGGTACGATCATCACCTCCACCGAGGAGGCGGCGTCGTTGACCCGGTTGATCGTCAGGGAGATCCCGTCGACGGCGATCGATCCCTTGGAGATGACGTAGCGCATCAGCCCGCGGGGGAGCGCGAAGTGCACGCGAATGCCTTCGCCGCTGGGTTCCCGGGCTGCCACCGAGCCGACCCCGTCGACGTGACCGGTGACGAAGTGCCCGCCGAGGCGGTCGCCCACCTTCAGCGCCCGCTCGAGGTTCACCACCGAGCCGCGCTTGAGCGAGCCGAGGGTCGTCAGGTCCACCGACTCGCTGCTGACCTCGACCTGGAACTTGCTGTCCTGGAAATCGATGACGGTCAGGCATGCACCGTCGATGGCGATGCTCTCGCCGAGCTCGTAGTCGTGGACGTCCCAGCCGCCGGAGATGGTCAGCGCGCGCCCCTTGGGCACCTTGCGTGACGTCATCACCTTGCCGGTCGCAGTGATGATTCCCGTGAACATCAGGTCGCTTCCCCCGAACCGTATCGCTCCGTCCACCAGGGCCCCGCGGGTCCGTCCGCGGTCCGGGTCTCCAGCACGATGTCATCGCCCAGACGGGTCACCGAGAACGGTGCCAGCACCGAGGCGTCTCCAGCCTCGCCCACTCCCGCGCCAAGCGCCAGAGGAACCGCGTCGCGGCCGCCGAACACCTTCGGGGCGACGTAGACGAGCCAGCGGTCGACGACCCGGGCGTCCAGCAGGGCGCCGTGCAGCGTGGCGCCACCTTCGACGAACAGGGTCGCGATCTGACGATCGGCGAGCGCCCCCAGGGCGGCGGTCAGATCGACCTGAGAGCCGGCCCCCGCTTCGATCAGCTCGGCGCCCGCGGTTCGCAGGGCGTCGGCGCGGTCCGAGGCCAGCCCCTCGGCCGTCGTGAGGATCCAGATCGGGCCTCCGTCGGTGGAGAACAGCCGAGCGTCGGCGGGGGTCCGAAGCTGCGAGTCGAGGACCACCCGGACCGGGTCGGGGAGGCCTTCGCGCCGTCCTTCGGAGAGCCGCACGTTCAGCCGGGGATCGTCCGCGAGCACGGTGCCGACGCCCACCGCGACCGCCTGGTGGAGCGCGCGCTGGTGCCGGGCGTGATCCCGCGCTCCGTCCCCGGTGATCCACTTGCTGCTGCCGGTGCGCGTCGCGGTGCGTCCGTCCAGCGTGACCGCGGCCTTGAGCGTGATGAACGGCCGGTGCTCCGTCATGGCGACGATGTGAGCCTCGTTCAGCGCCCGGGCGGCGTCCTCGTGCAGCCCCACCTCCACCGTCAGGCCGGCCTCGCGGAGCTTGGCGATGCCCTTGCCGGCGACGTGGGGGCTGGGGTCGACGGTGCCGACGACCACCCGCTCGACCCCGCTGCGCAGGATCGCGTCGGTGCAGGGCGGCGTGCGACCCCAGTGGCAGCACGGCTCGAGGTTCACGTAGACGGTGGCGCCCTCGGCGCGGAAGTCGATGCGTCCGAGGGCGTCGGCCTCGGCGTGGTCCTGCCCTGCGGGCTGGGTCCGGCCTTCGGCGAGCACGCGTCCGTCGCGCACCACGACGCAGCCGACCATCGGGTTTGGCCACGTTCGTCCTCGCGCGCTGGAGGCGAGCTCCAGGGCCCGCAGCATCGCCGCGCTGTCGGAGGCGACCTCCATCAGTCGGCGTCCGGCTTCACCAGGATGCTCGCGGCCAGTTCCGTGAAGTCGGCCAGCGACTCGAACCGGCGGTACACGCTGGCGAACCGGGCGAAGCTGATCTCGTCCACATCGCGGAGCTCTTCCAGCAGCTGCAGCCCGATCGCTTCGCTGGTCACTTCGCCTTCGGGCGCGGCCTCGACCTTGGCGCTGACGCGCTCTTCGATGCGGGCGATGGCGTCGGCGCTGACGGGGCGCTTGCGGCAGGCGGTGCGCAGCGAGCGGCGGATCTTGTCGCGGTCGAACGGCTCGTGCCGCCCATCGCGCTTGACCACCATCTTGGCGCCGCCCTCCATCCGCTCGTACGTGGTGAAGCGGTGGGTGCACTTCTCACACTCGCGGCGGCGGCGGATCTCCATGCCGTCCAGCCCTGGACGTGAGTCCACGACCTTGCTGCCCTCGTGCCCGCAGGCGGGGCAGCGCATCGATCAGGCCTCGACGCCGGCGGCGAGCGTGGCGCGAGCCTGCTTCAGCCGGTCTGGGTAGATGGGGAAGGCGCTGCACAGCTCGTCCACGTCGAGGCGGATGCTCTGCTGCAGGGCGGCGTCGCCGGGGTCGGACAGGATCTGCACGATCCAGGAGCCGATCTGCTCCATCTCGTCCGTGCCCATGCCGCGGCTGGTCAGCGCCGGGGTGCCGATGCGCACGCCCGAAGTGACGAACGGAGAGCGCTGCTCGCCCGGCACGGTGTTCTTGTTCACCGTGATGCCGGCATGCTCCAGGGCCTGCTCGGCGTCCTTGCCGGTGACGTCGCCGCGGCGGAGGTCGACCAGCATCAGGTGGTTGTCGGTGCCGCCGGAGACCAGGTCGAGGCCGCCGTCCGTCAGCGTGAACGCCAGCGTCTTGGCGTTGTCGATGATCTGCTTGGCGTAGGTCTTGAATTCGGGCTCCAAGGCCTCCCCGAACGCCGCCGCCTTGGCCGCGATCACGTGCATCAGGGGACCGCCCTGCATGCCCGGGAAGACCGCCGAGTTGACCGCCTTGCCGAACTGCTTGGTCGACATCGTCATGCCCCCGCGGGGGCCGCGCAGCGTCTTGTGGGTGGTCGTGGTGACGAAGTCGCAGTGGGGGACGGGGTCGGCGTGCAGGCCGGTGCAGACCAGGCCGGCGACGTGGGCGATGTCCGCCATCAGGAGGGCCCCGACCTCATCGGCGATGGCCTTGAACTGCGCGAAGTCGAGCTCGCGGGGGTAGGCCGAGGCGCCCACGACGATCATCTTGGGCTTGTGGGCGAGCGCCTTTTCGCGCACGTCGTTGAAGTCGATGCGGCCCGTCGCCTCGTCCACGCCGTAGGCCATGACCTCGTACAGCTTCCCGGAGAAGTTCACCGGGCTCCCGTGGGTGAGGTGGCCGCCGTGGCTCAGGTTCATGCCGAGGATGCGGTCGCCCGTCTCCAGGCTCGCCATGTAGGCGGCCATGTTGGCCTGGGCGCCGGAGTGGGGCTGCACGTTGACGCGCTCGCAGCCGAACAGTTCGCGGGCGCGCTGGCGGGCGAGGTTCTCCGCCACGTCGACGTACTCGCAGCCGCCGTAGTAGCGCTTGTTGGGGTAGCCCTCGGCGTACTTGTTGGTGAGGACGGAGCCTTGCGCCTCCAGCACCGCGGAACTGACGTAGTTCTCCGACGCGATCATCTCCAGGCCGGTCTCCTGGCGAACGACTTCTTGGGCGATGGAGCGGGCGAGGTCGGGATCGTTCTGCTGCAGCAGGGACATCGTGGGGCTATCCGATCTTTTCGACGCGGCGGCTGTGGCGGCCGCCCTCGAAGTCCGCGCCGACGAAGGCATCGACGATCTCCAGGGCCAGCGACGGACCGGTCACCCGGGCCCCGAGGCAGAGCACCTGGGCGTTGTTGTGGTTGCAGATCATGCGGGCGCTGAAGACGTCGCCGCAGACGCCGGCGCGCACGCCGTCGACCTTGTTGGCGGTCATCGCCATACCCTGACCGGTGCCGCAGACGAGGATCCCCCGGTCGGCCGCCCCTGTGACCACTCGTTCGGCTACCGCCCGGCCGAAGTCGGGGTAGTCGACCGAGTCGGAGGCGTGGGTGCCGAGGTCGTTGATGTCGTGGCCGGCGGCGGCGAGGTGCTCCCCGATCGCCTGCTTCAACTCAACCCCACCGTGGTCGCAACCGATCGCGATTCGCATCGCCTACTCCAATGCCCCGAAGGCGAGGCAGCCGTTGGTTCCGCCGAATCCGAACGCGTTGCTGAGGGTGCGTCGCACCTTCATCTCCCGCGCCGTGTGCGGCACGTAGTCGAGATCGCAGTCGGGATCCGGGTTGTCGAGGTTGATCGTGGGAGGCACGACCCCGCGGTGGATGGCGAGGGCGCAGATGACGGCCTCGAGGCCTCCGGCGGCACCCAGGAGGTGCCCGGTCATCGACTTCGTCGAGCTCACCGCGACCGACTTCGCCGCGTCCCCGAAGACGTGCTTGATCGCCTTCGTCTCCGCCGCGTCGTTGTACGGGGTGCTGGTGCCGTGGGCGTTGATGTAGTCCACGTCCGTCGGGTTCCATTGGGCGTCCCGGAGCGTGCGCTCCATGCACCGCTTGGCCCCCAGCCCTTCGGGGTGGGGGGAGGTCATGTGGTGCGCGTCGCTGTTGGCCCCGTAGCCCTGGACCTCGCAGTAGATGCGCGCGCCGCGAGCCTTCGCAAACTCGTACTCCTCGAGGATGAGCACCCCGGCCCCCTCGCCGATGACGAAGCCGTCGCGGTCACGCTCGAAGGGGCGGCTGGCGGCGGCGGGGTCGTCGTTGCGGGTCGACATCGCCCGCATCTTCGCGAAGCCGGCGACGGCCAGCGGCACGATCCCCGCTTCGGCGCCGCCCGCGATGGCGACCTTGGCGTCCCCGTACTGGAGCAGTCGGACCGCCTCGCCGATGGCGTGGTTGCCCGTCGCGCAGGCGCTGACGTGGCTGAAGTTGGGGCCCCGCGCGCCGGTCCGGATCGACACGTGGCCGGAGGCGAGGTTGATGAGGATCTTGGGGATGAGGAAGGGGGAGATCCGCCGCGGTCCGCGATCGCCGAGCAGGTCGATGGCATCGCAGATCGACTCGAGGCCCCCGATGCCGGACCCGATGTAGGTCGCGACGTCGTCGGCGATGTCGTCCGTGATCTCGAGGCCGGCGTCCCCCAGCGCCATCTCTGCCGACGCGATGCCGAACTGGAGGAAGCGGTCGAGCTTCTTGACGTCCTTGCCGTCGACCCACTGCAGGGGATCGAAGCCGTCGACTTCGGCGGCGAACTTGACGGGGTAACCGTCGGGGTCGAAGCGGGTGATCGGCCCCGCCCCGCTGCGGCCGGCGAGCAAGCCGTCCCACAACGCATCCGCGGTCAAGCCGAGCGGGGACAGCGCCCCAAGTCCCGTCACAACGACGCGATTTCTCACGATGCCTCCTGCCATCCCGGAAGGATGGTCTGACCAATCCTGGGCCCAAATAGCACGACGGCCGGACGTTGGGGACCTCTCGGTCCCACCTGTCCGGCCGGCGCGTACGTGGTGCGAGGCGGCGGTCTGCCGCCGCGAGTCCCTACTGGTGGGTCTCGATGTAGGTGATGGCGTCCTTCACCGTCTGGATTCTCTCCGCCTCTTCGTCGGGGATATCCATGGAGAAAGCGTCTTCCATCGCCATGACCAGCTCAACAATGTCCAGGGAGTCGGCCCCGAGGTCGTCGATAAACGACGACTCGAGCTTCACGTCCTCGGACTTGCTGTTCAGCTGCTCGCAGATGATCTCGATTACGCGGGTCTTGATGCCTTCGGCCATGTCGCGTCGCAATCTAAGTAGTTGAAATTACTGTGAAAAAACCGCAATAGCGGTGAAGTCGGCCGATTGTACCACCCGAATTCCCAAGTTCAACCGTCCACGGGCGCAGCTTGTTCCCTCAGTCCGCCGCCGAGGCGTTCGCGGATTCGGTCCGGCAGCTGCGCGTGCGCGAGGCGGTCGGCGAACCGGAGCGCTGCGGCCACCGCCTCAGCGTCGCTGGAGCCGTGGCCGATGAGGGCGCACGCATCGATGCCAAGGAGCAGTCCGCCACCCGCGGTGCGGGGGTCCAGGTGCCCCAGTTGGGCTTTGACGACCGGCTTGAGGAGGGCGGCACCGACCTTGCCGCGGACCGACGATTCGATTCCGCTGCGCATCCGGTCGACGGCGTGGCTGAGGATCCCCTCGGCCGTCTTGAGGGCGATGTTCCCGGTCCAGCCGTCGGTCACGACCACGTCAACCGCCCCCGCGAGGAGCTCGGCGGGCTCGATGTGGCCGGCGAAGTCGACCCCGGGGTCGGCGCCGATCAGCTCCGCCGCGGACCGCACTAGGTCGGTGCCCTTGCCGTCTTCTTCGCCGTTGCTGAGCAGGCCCACGCGCGGGGCGGGGATCCCGAAGGCGATCTCCGAGAGGGCGGCGCCCATGATCGCGAACTGGTGCAAGTGCTCGGCGCGGCAGTCGAGGTTGGCGCCCGCATCCAGCAGGACCACGGGGGTCTCGGGCTGGGGCACGAGCGCGGCGATCGCGGGGCGGAGCACGCCGTCGAGGCGGCCGGTGACGAACATGCCCATGGCGAGGGCCGCCCCGGAGTTGCCCATCGTGACGACGGCGTCGGCCTGATCGTTGCGGAGCAGCTCGAACGCTACGCGGAGGGAGCTGTCCTTCTTGCGGCGGAGGGCGGATCGCGGCGCGTCGTCCATCTCCACGACCTCGGAGGCGTGGTGGACGTGCAGGTTCGGGGGGAGTCCCCCGCGCACTTTGATGGGATCGTCTAGGACCGCCTCGTCGCCGACGAGGAGGATGTGGAAGCCATCGACGGCCGCGGCGAATGCGCCTGCGACCGTGGCTTCGGGGGCATGGTCACCCCCCATTGCGTCCAGAGCGATGCGCACCGGGCGCTCGGCCGACTAGGCCTCCTGGACGTCGAACACGCGACGACCGCGGTAGGTACCGCACTCGAGGCACACGCGGTGGCGCTGCTTCCACTCGCCGCAGTTCTCGCACTTGATGAGCGCGGTCTTGAACTGGAGCGCGTCGTGGGCCCGCCGCTTGTCGCGCCGGGTCTTGCTGGTCTTTCGCTGGGGGACTGCCATCGGTCTAAAACTCCTGCCTTCACGGCCGCGCCATTATGGGAAGGAACGTTCGGGTGTCAATCCCCGAGCTTGAGGTCCTTCAATGCGGCCCATCGTGAATCGATCTCTGGTTCGCACGTGCACGCCTCGTCGTTGAGCTCCGCGCCGCACCCCTGGCAGATGCCTTTGCACTCGTCTTTGCAGAGCGGCTTGAGGGGGAGGGCGAGCTGGATCTCCTCGCGCAGGAGGGTCTCCAGATCGACGACATCGTCCACGATTTCGCTGCGATCGAGGTCGTCGTCGGTGAGCTCGATCTCCTCGTCGTCCTCGTCGTCGCCCGCGGCCTCGCGCATGAGGATCTGAAACATCCCGCGCTTCAGCGGCTGGCGGTACGCATTGAGGCAGCGCACGCAGGTCTGGCCCACCTCCGCAGTGAGCGTGCCCTCGACGTCGACCCGCTTGGGCCAGCGCTCGAGCTTGAGCTCCGCGCGGCCGGTGGCGGTGTTCTCCGTCGCCTCCGCCAGGAGCGCCGCGAACTGCGGCAGCGCCTCGTCGAAGACGACCTCCTCGCCGGCGTCGGGGATCTCCTCGACGGGGATCTTCAGGGGGTTGCGGCGGCTCACGGTGCGGGCGCGGGGGCCGCCTGCGCGAGGTCGATGGCGGCCTTGATGCGGGTGATCGACTTGTCCCGACCGAGCGCCGACAGCGTCTCGAAGATCCCGGGGGAGACCTTGGTGCCGGTGACGGCGACGCGCAGCGGCTGGGCGATCTTGCCCATGCCCAGCTCCAGCCGCTCCATGACCTCCTTGGCGGCGGTCTCCAGCGCGGCCTCGTTCCACTCCGGGAGCGGCTCGAACGCGGCGAGGGACGCCTCCAGGGCGGGCAGGGTCGCGGCCTTCAAGAACTTCTTCGTGGCCCTGGGCTCGTACGCGATCTCGTCGTTCCAATAGAAGGCGCCCTGGTTGCGCAGCTCCACGACGGTGCGGGCCCGCTCCTTGAGGGTGTCGATCTGCTCGATGGAGCCGCCGACCTGCTCCGCGAGGGCGGCCGAGTCGGTGCGCATCATCCACTGGTGGTTGGTCCACAGCAGCTTGCCGGGGTTCCAGACGCCGGGGGACTTGCCGCAGCCTTCCAGGGAGAAGGCGTCGATCAGCTCCGCGCGCGTGAAGAGCTCCTGATCGCCGTGGCTCCAGCCGAGGCGGGCGAGGAAGTTGACCATCGCGTCGGGGAGGTAGCCCTCCTCGGAGTAGGACATGACGTTGGTGGCGCCGTGCCGCTTGCTGAGCCGCTTCTTGTCCTCGCCGAGGATGAGCGGGACGTGGGCGAACTTCGGCGGGGTCAGCCCCAGCGCGTTGTAGATGAGGATCTGCTTGGGGGTGTTGGCGAGGTGATCGTCGCCGCGGACCACGTGGGTCACGTTCATCGTGTGGTCGTCGACCACCACCACGAAGTTGTACAGCGGGTCGCCGTTGCTCCTCACGATCACCATGTCGCCGAGCTCGGCGTTGGGGAACGTGACGGGGCCCTTCACGAGGTCGTCGACGACCACCTCGCCATCGAGGGGGACGCGGAGGCGCCACACGTAGGGCCGCTCGTCGCCGTCCCAGGAGGCGGGGTCGATGTTGCGGCAGGTGCCCTGGTAGATGGCGCGACGGCCCTCGGCGCGGCACTGCTCGCGGGCAGCGTCGAGCTCCTCGCGGGTGCAGTAGCAGCGGTAGGCGTGGCCGGTGTCGAGCAGCTTGCCGACGTGCTCGGTGTAGATGTCCTTGCGCATCGACTGCCGGTAGGGGCCGGCGGGACCGCCGACGTCGGGGCCTTCGTCCCAGTCGAGGCCGAGCCAGCGCATCCCCTCGACGATCGCGGCGATCGACTCGTCGGTGGACTTCTCCTGGTTGGTGTCCTCGATGCGGAGGATGAAGCGGCCGCCGTGGCGGCGCGCGAGGAGCCAGCAGAACAGGGCGGTGCGGGCGCCTCCGATGTGGAGGAAGCCGGACGGGCTGGGGGCGAATCGAGTCACGGGCGGAGTCATGTCGCAACCTCCTATAGTTCGGTCCAACGTGCGTCAACTTCTCATCGTCTTGATCGCCCTCCTGCTGCCCGCTTCGGCGGGGGCCTACACCTTCGCCACGGACACCGGGGACGACACCGGAAACCCGCTGCGGTGGAGCACGGACGGGGATCCGATCCCGGTGCGCCAGCACCACCTGGGGGGCGGAGAGCTTCCGGCGTGGCTGATCCATTCAGCGGCGCGGAACGCGATGCAGAGCTGGGTGGAGGTGCGGGAGGCGAGCTTCTCGTTCAAGGAGACGAGCGTGTACTTCGGGGTGCCGTGCCCCCACGCGATCCCCACCGACGACCTGTCGCTGATCGAGCAGGTCTGCGGCGGGCCGATGCCGGACCACGACTTCCTGAACGCGCTCTACTTCATCGAGACGGTGTGGCCGTTCGGTGAGGAGGTGATCGCGCTGACCACGCTGTCGTGGAGCGAGGGCGGGGTCCTGGTCGATGCGGACATTTCCTACAACGGCCTGGACTACGGCTGGACGGTGTTCGACGACGTCATCGACGTGGACGTGGAGTCGATCACGCTGCACGAGATGGGGCACTTCCTGGGCCTCGGCCACAGCCAGGAGATCGGCGCGGTCATGCGGATCGACTACCAGGAGGGCACGCTCGCACGCGTGCTCGGCAGCGACGACGCCGCCGGCGTGGCCCAGCTGTACCCCTGCAACTCGGGCAACTGCATCGGGCAGGTGACGCACGACGCGCCGGACAAGTGCGACATGGCGTCGGCGGGCCGCGGCGGCCTCGTCGGGCTGTCCCTGGTGCTCGTGGCCGTGGCGTGGCGGCGGCGATCCTCTGCTGCGGCGGCGTTGGCGGGGTTGGGGCTCATGCTCGTGCCCCTGCCCGCGACGACGTCGACGGTGGCGGCGCTGGACGTGACGGATCTGGCCGATCGCGCCGATCGCGTGGTCCGCGGGACGGTCGCCGCGGTGACCCCGTACTCCGATCGCCTGGTCCGGTCGGAGATCGAGATCGAGGTCGCCGAGGACTGGAAGGGCGGGGGAGCGCGCACGATCGTGCTGGACCAGCCCGGAGGCTTGATGCCCGACGGCAGCGGCACGCGGGTGTTCGGCATGCCGCGGTTCGAGGCGGGGGATGAGGTCGTGCTGTTCCTGGCGGAGCACGAGCTCGTCGGCACGCGCGTGCTGGGTCTGGCGCAGGGTGCATTCGAAGTGCAGACCGACGGGACGGTGAGCAGGGATCTGTCGGGGCTGATGCTGGCGCGCGTGGGCGGGCACCGGGTGCCGGACGTGGTGAAGGCTCCGAGGACGGTGGAGGAGCTTCGAGCTGCAGTGCAAGGCCCCTAGGGCCGCGCAGCGCCGAAGGCGCGTAGGTCCAAGGAAGCTCCGGGTGCTCTGCGGAATGAGTAGATCCGCCACGTTCAAGCGGCTACCAGACCTCGTATATCTCCGCTGCCAACACCCTGTCACCCCGGAACCGCCGCAAGCTCCAAGCGCGACGCGGGGCGCGCTCGAAATCGTGGGCTTTCGGCTGGTCGGAGCTCCTGCGGTGCGTTGGCAGACAAGGTGATCTGGACTGGCCACCGCTCAACGGTCGCAGATCTGCTCATTCCGCAGAGCACCCGGGGCTTCTTTGGACTACGCGCGCCTTCGCGCGCTGCGCGGCCTGAAGGCCTTGCCGTGAGATCCCCGCTCAGTCGTCGTCCACGATCTGCAGCGTCCCGCCCGGCCCGGGGCGCAAACCGGCTTTGCCGATCGCGCTCGCGTCCAGCGTCTGAAGCAGCGACGGGATCTTGCGGAGCACCGCGCCCCGCTCCGCCGTCGACGCCTCCTGCCACCGCTCCAGCGCGCGCCGCTCCGTCTCCAGGGTGTCGCGTTCCTGGTCCAACACCGCCACCCGCCGCAGCTCGGGGCCGAGGCCGCGGAGCATCGCAGCGCTGTCCACGAGGGCGTCCCAGTTGTCCGTGTTCCAGCCCGCGACGGCCGCCTCCGACGAGGGGCGGGCCAGCGCCGGGGGCGCCCAGTGCACCGACGGATCGGCGGGCTCCGCCTGCGTGCGCGCGGGGGATGCAAACTCCCACTTGAGGGTCGCGACCGCCCGCTCGGTGCCGTACTCGGGCGACTCGAGGTCCAGGGAGACCAGCCGGACCACCCGCGGCTGTCGGTAGAACGCCTCCAGGAACGGCGGCAGCTCCACGCGGTCGCCCTCGACCGTCAGCGCGGCCGGGACCACGTCGAAGGCTTCGCCCCGTCGGGGGGTGCCGAGCCGGAACGAGGAGGCCTCCAGCCCCGACGCCTCCGCCAACTGCTCGAGCGCCCCGCGCACGACGACCTCGTCGTCCGCCGCGAGCAGATGCAGCCGTCGGTCCGCGGCCGAACGCCGCTCCCGGTCCAGCGCCGCGGTGACGTCGGGCTCCCGCGCCAGCCATGTCTGGGCGTGGCTGATGCGATTCAGACACGCCTCGTTCGCGGCATCGATGAGCCTGCCCTGACGCAGGGCCGGCCGCGCGACCGTCGCGATCGCGGCTCCCCCAACGGTGAGCAGCGCCGCTGCCACGAGCACGCGTCCGAACACGGGGGGGAGGGGGGCTGACACGGCCGCCGTTTGTAGCACGGCCTGCGTGGCATACTCCCGCACCCGTGGCTCCGCCCCCCGAATCTGACCTCGTCGAGCGACTCCTTCAGGGAGAGCTGCGGGCCCTGTCTCGCCTCATCACCCACACCGAGGAAGGCCGGGGGGACGTGCTCGCCACGATGGAGCGGCTCTGGTCCCACCGCGCCGGCGCTCGGGTGCTCGGCGTCACCGGCCCCCCGGGGGCGGGCAAGTCGACCGTCGTGGACAAGGTGATCGCCCGCCACCGTGCCGCCGGCCGACGCGTGGCGGTGCTCGCCGTCGACCCCTCCAGCCCCTTCACCGGCGGCGCGATCCTCGGCGATCGCATCCGCATGCAGGGGCACGCCGCCGACCCCGGCGTGTTCATCCGCTCCCTCGGCACCCGGGGACACCACGGGGGGCTGACCCGCACCACGCGTGAGGCCGCGATCCTGTGCGCGGCCGCCGGCTTCGACCGGATCATCGTCGAGACCGTGGGCGTCGGGCAGACCGAGTTGGAGGTGGTGGGGGTCGCCGACCAGGTGCTGGTCCTGCTCGTGCCCGAAGCGGGCGACGTCATCCAGACCATGAAGGCCGGTCTGCTCGAAGGGGCCGATGTGTTCGCGGTCAACAAGTGCGACCGCCCCGGCGCGGACAAGCTCGCCGCCTCGCTCCAGGCGATGCTCGAGGATCGGGCCGAGATCGCGTCGGAGCTCCTGCCCGCGGTGCCGATCTTCCGCGTCTCCGCCCAGCACGGCGAGGGCCTCGACGGGTTGCTGGAGGAGCTCGATCGCCGCGACGTCGAAGCGGTGCCCCCCGGCCGCGCGCTCCCCCCGATCGCGGTGGCGGCGCGGCTCCTGGGTGAGGAGGTCGCACGCACCGCCGAGCTGGAGGCGCGGAACGAGCTCAGCCCCGACGGGGACCACGCCGATCTCGGCCGGGCGCTGGAGGCCGGCACCGCCAACCCCTACGGCGCCGTGCGCGCCCTCTTGGGAGCAGATCGATGATGCGCGGGGCGTGGGTGGGGGCCGCGGCGCTGCTCATCGGGTGCGCCGGCGGACGGCCCCAAGCAGCCCAGGATCTGGCCCTCGCGGGCGACGCGATCTTCGTCGGTGACGTGCTCGCCACTGGCCTCGTGACCGGCCGAGACGTTGCGGACGGCCCCGAGCTGCTGTGGCTCGCGGACGACCACGGGGTGAGGACGATCACCAAGGACGGCGCTTCCGAGGAGGTCTGGAAGCCGCCCCGATTCTCCCGGCTGCTCCGCATGGAGGCGGCCGACCTGGACGCCGACGGCGTCGACGAGTGGGTCGTGCTCGTCGATCAGGGCCACATGCGCTCGATGATCATCGACGTCGACGAGTCCGGCTCCCGGGCCGTGGACGGCAAGCCCTTCAGCGGCTACCTCCGGCCGCTGGTCGATGCCTCGGGCACCCTCGGACTCGTGGGGCAGCGGGCCGGCGCCGACGTCCCGTTCCGCGGTCAGGTGACCCGGATCGAGCGGACCGACGACGGCAAGTGGAAGGCCGGCGAGTCCCTCGGCTTCCCCTCCGACGTCTCCGTGTTCGACTTCTTCGTGCTCCCCACCGGGGAGGAGGGGGGACGCCTGTTCGGCGCCGACGACGTGGGCCGCCTGAACGAGCGGGATCCGCGATCGCCCCGGTCCGTCACCTGGCGGTCCGACGATCGGGTCGCGGGACGGCCCCTGGAGATCGAGCGCAGCTACCAGAACATGCTCGGCGAGGCCGAGGAGGCGTCGCTGGCGCTCCTGCCCCCGGTGACGGTGCTGGACGGCGGCGCTCTCATCGTCGGCGGCGTGCACAACCCGGTCGCCGTGCTCCAGAACCTCCGGGTCTGGCAGGGCGGGGACGTGCGGCTCTACGAAGCGACCTCGCGGGGGCTCCAAGAGGTCCGCCGCACGCCGCTGCTGGGCCGCGCGGTGGTCGCCGCCACGCCCTGGAACGTCACCCCCACGGACACGGTCTGGGCCGCGGCGGTGTGGACGAAGCCCGCCGGCGGGATGACGAAGCCCGAGTCGCGTGTGTTCCTCTTCGATCCCGCGACCGGCGATCTGCTCGGGGGCGGGGGGCTCCCCCTGCGGGTGCCCGAGACGACCGACAGCGGCAAGGGGGCCAACGTGGGCGAGGCCTCGGAGTGAACCCCAAGCAGCGGGCGGTGGCGGCCGTGATCGGGGCTGGAGTGCTCGTCGCGATCCTCCTCGTGGCCAGCGGCCGACTCCCTCGGAACTGGCACGTGGTCTTCGTCGATGCCTCCGCCGCGGTGGCTGCCTCCCCCGAAGCGTCGCCCCGGCTGGATGGGCTGCGGCGGGCCGGGATCGGGCTGAGTTGGCCGGGCGGCTGGCTCCCCGACGAAGCGCTCCTCATCGAAGCGGGCGAGCACCTCCGGGACGCCGGGTGGCAGGCGATCGTCGCGCCCGCCGCGCCGGCTTCCGCCTCGACCACCGAAGCAGCCCTGGAGGCCGCCTACGCCAACGGCCCCGCGGGCGGGCGCAGCGTCCTCCGGGTGCGGTACCGGCCGGCCAGCAGGGGCGAGTTGGACCGTGAACTGGGGCGGCTGATCGACGGGCTCGCGGGACCGCTGCCGCCGGCCCGCACGCTGTTCGTGGTCGTCGATCGGGAGACCCACCTGGCGATCGTGGCGGGCCCTCGCGGGCTGAACCCCACGGCCCTGCCGCCGCACGGGGCGGGGGCGGAGGACTTCGTGCCCTGGCTCAGCCAGGTGCTGCGGATTCGGAACTGACTAGTTCGGGAGCTCGGAGCGGCGGCGCCGACGGCGGG
>PVBE012933978.1_pt1 | contig 19725 bp, 14 predicted proteins | sample 1631181 | NCBI WGS metagenome assembly PVBE01 (sample SAMN08397723, study PRJNA350692) | Marine metagenome, whole genome shotgun sequencing project. | isolation source: water | place: Pacific Ocean | collected 2012-04 | reverse complement strand
CGCCTCGTCCAGCTGGTTGCGCGCGACCTGGATGGTCACCTCGTCGAGGCGGCCCTCGACCCGCGTCTTCTCGGCCGCGTCGTCTCCGCTCCGGAACGCCTGGAGCGCAGCGAGATACTCGGCGCGCGCGAGACCGACTTCACCGCGGTCAAAGCAGCGGTCGCCCTTCGCGGCGAGCTTGGAGAACTTCTTCCGGAACAGACCGAGCACGCGCCCTCCCAGACCCTCATGCGGGGGGGAGTCTGCCCGATTTCTTTGAGGATCGGGTGGACGGTCGTACGTTTTCGATGTGCAGCACATCCCCGCACTCGCGTGTGTCGGCCTCGCCGTCTTGTTCTTGATCCTGCTCGTGCGCGATCTCGAGCAGGACAAACAGGTCGGCGTCCATCCCCGCTGGACCGGCCTCGGAGGCGGTGGCGGCGGCTGGACGTTGACCCGGCCCGCCGTCTACATCCTTCTCGCCCTGGTCTTCGGCCTGTCGGGCGCGATCCTCCACAACGCGCGTCCCACGCAGAAGGCCGGCAAGTCGGGGGGCGACCCCACCGTCCAGCAGTCGCCGAAGCAGTCCTCATGAGCGCCCGGCCGTTGCTGCTGCTGCAGTCGCCCGCCGAGCCGTTCAGTCCGCTGGCGCGCCTCGCGCCGGGCCCCGCGAAGGTCATCGACTCACCCGCCCGGCAGCGGCTCATCCGCGAGCTCGAGCGCTACGTCTGCGGCGAAGTCGCGGGGCGTTCCTTCCTGGTCGCCGGTCATCGCGGCGCTGGCAAGACCACGATGGTGCTGTCGGCCATCGAAGAGGTGCTCAAGGGATGCACAGGCCAGGCGCGACGACCGCTGCCGGTTCGACTCAACGCGCCCGACCTGATGGCGGTGCTCGAGGGGAGCGAGGGGCCCGACGCGAAAGCGACCGAGCGGCCCGTGCGCCTCTTGATGCAGCTCGCGCTCGCGCTCGCCAAGGCGGTCGCCGACGAGTTCGTGCGCTGCTTCACCGAGCGCGCCGACCTGCGCGAGCGCCTGGAGATCGCCGCCGAGCTGCGCATCGAGCTGGAAGAGGCGCCGACCCTCGAGCAGCTCCGCACCGTGTGGGAGCGGTTCCGCGTAGTCGGTGACGGCGTGCTCTTCCCGAAGGAGGTCGTCGCTTCCGACAAGGCGGAACACGAGAAGGGCCGCGGCCTGCTCGAGATCGCCGCGTTGTGGCGCACGCTCCAGGTGCACCAGGTCGTCTCGGGTGAGCTGCAGAAGAAGCGTGACGACAAGCAGACCGACCAGCAGGTCCAGCGCCAGGAGCGCACGCTGAAGGTCGACGCCGGCAAGCTGGCGGACCGCTTGTTCGCGGTGGTCGTCGGCGCCGCTGTGGGCGGCGCGCTTTACAGCCAGGGACCCTTCCTGGCGACGGCGTTCGGGTTGTGCGGCGCCGTGCTCGCATCGCTCACCTTCGAGGCGTACGGCAAGTGGGAGTGGACGCGCAGCCAGGCGCGCACGCGCACCTACACGCCGGATATGGGCCTCGGCTCGCTCTCCAGACTCCTGCCGCGGCTCGTGGACCAGCTGCGCGAGGTCGGGCTGGCGCCGGTCTTCGTCGTCGACGAACTCGACAAGGTCGGGCGCAACGCGGGGGAGGCGGTCGGCTCACTGGTCGAGCACCTCAAGTCCTTCGTCACCGAGCAGAGCTTCTTCCTCTTCCTGGCTGACCGCAGCTACCACGAGTTCATCGAGGAGCAGACGCGCAGCTCGCGATTCCCGGTCGAGCACACCTACTTCTCCGACCGGCTCTTCCTCACCTATCGCCCGGAGGATCTCCACGCCTACCTCGACGACATCCTGGTGATGCCCGACGGGCTGACGCTGCTGGAGAAACAGCGCGCAGGGTGGGATCGCGACGTGCTGCGCCACGTCCTGCTTCGCCGCTCCGGTCTGCATCTCTACGACCTGCGCGCGGAGCTGCAGGGCATGGTCCGCGAGAACGACGTGGTGGTCGACACCGACTCGAGCCCGCGCGACGACGAGGTCAACCGGCTCGAGGTGTACTTCCAGCTGGCTATCGAGCGGGTGCTCTCGCAGGAGAGCCTGCGGCGCCGGATGCACCACGACAGCCACTTCTCGCAGCGCGTCATCGACCTGCTCTACGCGGTCCCCGAGCGCTGGCGCGCCGGCGAAGCGCTGCCCGAGGATGCGCGGACGCTGGTGGACGCGGTCTTCGAGGACGAGGCCGTGCCGGCCCCGGATATGCGCCTGTTCGTCGACGCCGCCGAGCAGCTCGTCATGCACCTGAGCGACCGCGAGGGCTTCGTCCCCCGGCTACGCGGGACGGCGGCGCCGAGTGTCGCCGTAGAGGCGATCCCGCGCGACTCGCTGCTGAAGACCGAGGACGGCGAGCGGGTCTGGCACTTCGACTCGAACGGGCTCTCCAACGACCCTGCAGACCTCGTCGCGACGCCCGCCCCGCATCTCCCACCCGAACCTGAGGTGCTCGACACGGCGCATCGATTCGAGGCCTCCACCGGCGCCGCGCTCGAGGCGCCGCCCCCAGACGAGGGCCTCATGCCAGGCGGCGCAGCGATGGGAGCGCCCGAGGCCGAGCCCCGGGCGGCCCCCGCCCCGGTGCCCGCCCAGCGAAAGCGCGCGACGGTGAAGAAGGAGGCCGCCAACCTCGACTGGGCGCAACGCTACGTAGCGGAGCTCCGCGACGTGGACGCCGGCATCCGCCTCGTCACCGCGGGGAGCGTTGACCTGGAGCGCTTCGCGCTGCACCTGGGTGGGATCCCGACGACGCCTTCCTGGGAGCGGGTCAGCAGCGCGCTCGCCCGCGCCGAGGCGGGCACGCTCACCTACGACGGTGCCCGCGCCACCCGCGAGTACGTCCGGCGGCTGCGCGCCCACATCGTGGTGCTTTCACAGGCGCTGCTCTGGGGCGCCGCGCTGCGCGGCATCTCGCTGAAGAGCGGTGGCTCCGGCGACTGGAATGACGCCCTGGATCTGCTCGCCCGCGCCATGACCTTCCGCCAGTCGGACCGGCTCTGGCTTACTGAGCACCTCGAGCCGACCGCGCTGCAGTACATGCTCGACGCCGTGGGGATCGAGGTGCTCTCGCTGGGCCGCGTCGTCCCGCGCGATTCTCAGGATTGGGAGCCGGTCGCGAAGGCGGCGGACCGCATCGACGAGGCCATCGCGCTGGTCGACGAGCTCAAGGTGCCGACGGGCGCCTGGGACGACACCCGAAAGCGGGTCTTCGAGCTGCTCGACACCCGCACCAGCACCTCCCCCTCCCCTGCCGAGCTCGCCTGCCTCGCCGCCGGCTCCGGCCCGGCACGCTACCTCGATTTGGGCAACCTCGAGGCCGTCGACTGGCGGGCCGTGCTCACGCGCGTCGAATCCGAGCCCAAGTCGGAGAAGCGCGCCTGGCTGCACGCCGCTGCCCTCATCGCGCTGGACCGGGCTGGCGACGTCCGGCAGCAGACGGTGCTACCCGACGGCGACCCCTTCGCCCGCCTCGCCCGCGCCAAACCGAGCCCGAAGAAGAAGAAGTAGGCTCCGGTAGCAAATCTGCAGTTTGCAGATAAGCTTATTTGCTACTGTATTTTTGCTGACTGCTTGTTCGGCTTCTTCTTCGGCTTCTTCTTCGGCTTCTTGCGCTTCGGTTTCTTCTTCCGTTTCTTCTTTGGTTTCTTGGCCTTCGGTGCGCCTTCCGGAACCTTTGCACCCGTTTTTCCGCGACCCAGGTGGTAGAGGTGGTGGTCGGTGTACTCGAGCAAGAGCGCACGCAGCGCCGGCGCGTCCGAGTGGGTGTCGTAGACGTTGACCCGCTCGGCGGGGTCGGCGGCGAGGTCGTACAGCTCGTAGTAATTCGCGTCGATCCGGTAGATGAGCTTCAGGTCGCCCAGCCGCACGGCGACCTGGTGACCGTCGTAGTTCGAGTCGGCGAAGACCTCGGTGTAGACCGGCTCGACTTTGGCGGGTGTCCCGGTGAGCACCTCGTGGGCGCGGCTTCGGCCCAGGTAGCGCTTCGGGATGCGCACGCCGAGCAGCTCGAGCAGCGTCGGGGCGACCTCCATGTGGCCGATCGGGACCTCGAGCACCCGCGGCTCGATGGCCGGGACGTGCAGCACGAGCGGCACGTGGGTCATCTCCTCGTAGAGCGTGCGCCCGTGGAAGCGATGGCCGTGGTCGCCGAACTCGTCCCCGTGGTCGGCGGTGAGCACGAAGAGGGTGCGGTCCCACAGGCCGCGCTCGCGCAGCCCATCCACAAGTCGCCCGATCTGGGCGTCGGTGTAGCGCACGATGGCCTCGTAGCGCGCGCGGTCGCTGCCGTCCTCGGCCGGGTAGTCGGGCACCTCGAAGTACGGATCGTGCGGGTCGTAGTAATGGCCCCAGACGAAGAAGCGGTCGCGCTTCGGCTTGAGCTTGCCCTCGCGCCAGGCGTCGACGTGACGCAGCAGGCCGTCGGTCATGTGTTCCGAGCCGGGCTTGGCGCCGTGCACAGTGAAGCGGCTGGTGTCGTAGTTGGCGGTCTGGGTCCCCTGGCGCAGGCCCCGCACGAAGAAGACGGTCACATTTGCGAACAGCGCCGTGTGCCAGCCCGCGTCGCGCAGCGCCTCGGTCATCATGACCTCGCGGCCGACCGGGGTCTGGTCGCGCCCCATCTCGAGGCGGCTCGGCGGCTTGCTCAGCAGCAGCGCCGGGATCGACCAATAGGTAGCAGCGCCGTGGGCGTAGGCGTTGCGGTAATCCACCGCCTCGGCCGCCAGGGCCTTCAAGCGGGGCATGTGCGCGTCGACCACGTCCGCGCGCAACGCGTCGATGGTCAGCAAGACCACGTTCCAATCGCGCTTCGCCTGCGGCGTCGGTCGCTTCGGCGCCTTGATCGGGTCGGTCTTCAGGTCGAGGTCGGCGCCGGTGCAGTTCTGGTCGCGGCCATCGCCGGGAGGGTCGTAGACGCCGGGGCGCACCTTCGGGTCGGCGTCGTCGCAATCACCGCCGGCGAAGCGGCTCGACACGCCATCGCCATCGCCATCACCGATTCGGCCCAGCCGCGAGGCTACGCGGCCCGCCAGAACGGTGTCCCGATCGAGCGCGAGCAGGCGTGATTGACTGTCTCCGAGCGCGGCCGACGACCACGCCAGGCCCCCGAAGTAGGCGACCACGAGCGGCATGCTCGCGATCGCGGCCGACCGGCGCAGCTCCAGCCGCTCGACGCCCCAGACCACGCACACCAGGACCACGCCGGCGAAGAGCGCCAACCGCGCTGGCCGCAGGTCGACGGTGTGCAGCTCTGGCAGGACCACGGTGGCGAGCAGGTTGCCGAGCAGCAGGAAGACCGCGATCCACATCGCGGCGCCGAAGAGGGTCCGCGGGTCAATCCGGTCCGGGAGACGGGCCGAGATCCAGGTGACCACCCGGGTCACGGCGCCCACCGCCGGGCCGGCCACCGCGAGGCACGCGCCGACCACCATCACGGCCGTCAGCCCCGCCGCGAGTCCCTGGTAGGTCTTCCGGCGGAACGACGACACGAAGACCACCGTCGCCTTCTGCACCACGAGCACGACGACCGCCGCAGCGACAAACCCGACGAGCGCCCAGGCGACGCGCCGTGCCGGCTCGAGCGGCGGGCGCTCCGCCCGCCCCCAGCGCCATCCGGCGCGCGTCGCGTCGACCGCCAGCACGACCGCCGCGCCGCCCAGCCAAAGCGGGAAGCCCAGCAACCCGCAGACCGCCCACGCGAACGCCGCCACCTGCCCAAAGGACCCCAGCGCAGTCGCGCCCACCAGCAGCGTGCGCAGCACCTCGAAGATGACCACCACCCCGGCCGCCAGAGCCGGCGCGAAGATGTACCGAGCGATGAGCCGCACCGTCTATTGCACGCGCAGGTCGAATGGATAGGTGATGACCGAGACCCCGCCGGAGGGCGCCGGGAAGCGCCACCTGCGCGCACGCGTCTTGATGCATTGGCTGACGCGCTTGTCCTTCAGCGTGTCCTTGAGCACGGCGGTCGCGGTTGGCATGCCGTCCGACCCCAGCGTCCATTGCATCACGATGCGACCCCGTACGGTCGGGTCCTTCAGCGCGATGTCGCCGTAGCACCGCTCGACCTCGCCCCAATGTCGGCGGATCGTGCTCATCGCAGAGGCCGCAGCCGCGGGTTGCTTGCTCGTCGGGCGACGCTTGCGGCGCGTAGCACGCTTCCGCCGCGCCTTTGGCTTCGCGGGCTCGACGGCCGCGTCGGGCACCTCGTCAGCCTCGATCTGGATGGCGCCGGGCACGATCACGAACTTCGGCAGCGCGGCGTCGACCGAGGCGACATCGGACAGCGGCGCTGCGTCGGGGGCCGGCGGCTCAGTGACCTCCGGCGCATCCTCCGTGCAGCTGCACAGCGCGAGCAGGGTGAGCGTCGCGAACCTCATGGCGAGCTCGTCTCCCAGTCGAAGGCCCGCGCTCGTGGATGCCGCTCGGCGAAGTACGCCACCACCTCGTCCGCGAGCGGGTCGTCGACGCCCTCGTCACAGGCCGCCACCAGGTCGGTCGCCACCCGGGCGCCGTTCGGGTCGATGTAGGCCGGGCCCACTCGAAAGCCGGGGAAGCGTCCGCCGAGCTCGGCGTCGGGCTCGTCGTCTGCGACCAGCCGCGCGTACTCCTCGACGCGGTACCACGGTACGGCGCTGCGGTTCACGAACCCGACGAGGTCGGGCTCGTCGCTGCTCGGATCGCCTTCGGGGACAAAGCCGTAGGCCAGGTGCATCACCCGCGCCCCCTCGAACGGTGCGCGAAGCGCCTTCGCCGCGCCCGCCCCCTTGACCACGGCGCTGCACAACAGGATCCGCTGGCCGGGCTCGCCTTCGGTGACGTGCGGCAGGTGCAGGACCTCAGCCAGCGCCAACGCGGTCGGGCTGTGGTGTGGGCCGTCGCCCGCCACCGCATCGAAGGTCCATCCGCGCGCGTCGACGAGGCGCTGGAACCGGTGCGTGGTGACGGCGATGTGACGCGGCGTCAGCAGCAGGTACCGCGCACCAGCAACGATCTGGCTCCCGTCGCCCGCGGTGCCGAGCACCAGGGTGCGCCCGAAGAGGTAGCGCACTGCACGGCCGTCGTCGGTTCGGTCCACTCCATCAAATTCGCGATATCGGGGCAGCGCCTTGAGCAGAACCTTCGCGCTGACCTCGTCGCTGACCTCGAGCACCGACTCCGCCTCGTCGTAGCGGCGCAGCGCCAGCAGCATCCGGCCGACGTTGACGCGGACCTGACCGTCCCCTTCGTCGAGCACGGTCCGATACGCATCCAGCGCTTCGTCGAAGCGCCGCATCCGGCCGAGCACGTATGCGCGCCACTCGACCGCCTGCACGTCACCGCCGCGCTCGACCGCCGCCTCGAGCAGCTCGAGCGCGCGCTCGTGTTTGCCACGCGACGCCTCGATTCGGCCGAGCAGGAAGAAGACGTCGGGGAAGTCAGGCTCGAGCGCCACCGCCTGCTCGTAGGCGGCCACGGCCGGTTCGATCTGGTCCTGCAGCTCGAATTGTCGGCCACGCTCGAAGTGTTTGCGCGCGAGCAGGTTCTTCAACGCGCGTCCCCCGGCCCGGTCCCGAGCGTCGGCACGTCGATGCCCGGCGGCACCACGACGCGCAGCGTCTGACGCCCGAGCAGGTCACCGTCGAAGTGCAGCACGCCGCCAGGCCTGAGATACGCCGTCCGGGTGAGGCCGCGGACGATGCTGCTCGACAGGCCCGCGCGCACGGCGGCCCGAAACGAGCTTGCCTCGGGGATCTTCTTCGACTTCGGCGGCCCGGCCACCGGCTCGGGTGCGACCGCGACCACGTCGCCCGGACGCAGCGTGGCGCCCGCCTGCAGCGCGCGCACGAGCAACGCTTCGGGGGGCACGTCGAACGGGACGCGTCCGTTGGGGCCCGTGCGCATCGGGTCGGGTGTGCCTCCGACCATCGACGAGAGGGTCCAGAAGGGGCCCGCGCGGACGAAGCCGTCCGCGCTACGGGCGGCACGGCGCAGCACCTTGCGGTCCGAGGGCGACCACTTCGCGAGGTACAGATACTCCGCCAGCGAGACTTCGAGGATCTGGACGTAGCCAGCCACGGCGTCGCGAAGCACCGACCGCGGACCGCGAATCGCGGACGCATCGAGGGGGCGCCCGACAATGAGGCCAGCGGTCGCGCGCGCCTCGACGAGCAGAGGCACCTGCAACCCGAGGCGACCGAGGGCCCCGGCGACCAGGCCGCGTAGCCGCCAGGGCAACCGCTGCACGGCTTCGAGACGTACGAGGTCGGCTCGCGTCGGCAGCACGACCGGGAGGGTCGCGGCCGTCAGAGCCCGCGGGTCTCGCTCCTCGGTGCCGCTGCGGCCGACCACCCACCACCGAGCTCGGCGCCCCTCGCCCTCGGCGGTGATCGGCGGCGCCATTCGATGGGCTGGAACGGCCCGGAGACACGCGGGCCTCGCACGCCAGGCGTCCCGGTCGGACCACAGCCTGCGCGCAGCGGCGAGCCCGCCGCCGATGAAGGCGCTGGTGCTGCCGGCCTCTCCCGGCAACGGCAGCACCCACGTCGTACCGTCCGGGCGCTCGTAATGGACCAGCCCCCAACGCTGCGTGTCACGCTCGGGCGTCCCCGCGACCGTGAGCTTCAACGGCGCGTGACACGGCGCGGGCAGCCCCTTTCCGTGGTAGCGCACGACGCGCAAGGGCTCGTGACGCGCCAGGGCGCGGCCCAGCAGCACCGGCAGAGTCACGCCGCGCAGCCCTGCCACCTTCAGCGCATCCGCGAGTTGGGGCACCGCCTCGACGGCCGGGCACCCCTTCCCTGCCCCGGGCAGCGAGACGATGTCGCCGTCGGCGACGCGGGCCGCGACCCGCGCCACCATGCGCTCCGCCGGCTCGGCGTCAACGCGAAGGCTCCACAGAACCGCCGGGCGGTCGACCGCCGCGACGCGACCGAGGTGGACCAGGTCGAGCGCCCCCGCCGGCGGCCGCCAGAGTCGCGAGAGCTCAGCGCGCTCGACGCCGTGCGCCTCGAGCAGCCGTGTCACCTCGCGTGCTTCTTCGGCCAGACCGGTGCGGAAGGACTCGGGGTCGAGGCGCCACCGCTGGGGCAGCCGGGCGACTGTGAGGGCGAGACCGTGCCCCTCGGCCACGATGCGCTCGAGCGTCGCTTTCAGCGCGACCGGGTCGGCGTCGGCTGCCGCCTCCAGCGAGGTGCGGTCGACGAAGAAGGTGGCGACCAGCGGCTGCACGCCCTCGGCGGGCACGCGCAACCGGGCCAGCAGGTCCGCGGTGCACGACGTGACCGCCTCGAAGGTCAGCGCGACCCGGCCGTCACCCGGTCCACCGCGCAGATACACGTCGTGGAACACGTCGAGGGGGGACGGAGGAGGAGCTGTCGCCGGTCCGCTCCCGCACCCGAGGGCGAGCAGGAACAACAGCGAGGAGGAGGCTGCGCGCACGCCGCCCGAAGCTAAGTCGGCGAGCGCTCGGGTTCAAGGCCGGGAAGTGCGGTACGTTGCGGGGGTGACCGCGGCGTGGATCGTTGCCCTCTGGGCGCCATTGCTGGTGCCGCGCGCCCCCGACGACGCCTCCCCGTCGTTGCGCGACGTGGTGTGGCCCGCGCTACGCGCCGCTCCGGCGGCGCATGGGTGGACGCCGCGCGCCGTCGACGCCCCCCCTCCGGGCGATGCCCCAGCCCTGGCGAAACGACACCGAGCCGGCGGCGTGCTGTGGGCCGAAGCGGACGGCGACGCACTCCAACTTCGCCTGTATCGACTGGAAGATGACCGCGTCTTCGAGGCCGCGCTCGAGCTCCCCCCCGGGGCGCAGACGGGTCCTGCGCGGGAGGCCGTGCGGCTCAAGATCCAGTACCTGCTCGAGGCGCGCGGCGGCCGGCCCTGGCGACGCACGCCTCCGCTCCCGGCCGCGACTCCGACGCTCCCCGAGAAACACGCGGCAGACCTCGTGCCACCAGCGCGCCCCGCGTGGCCACGCCGGCCGTTGCCGGTGGTCCCCGACCCACCGCCACCCCTGCCCGAACCTGCGCCCCCGCCAGGCACGCGGGTCGAAGTGGTCATCGACGATTCCGTCCCCGCGCCGCGCTCCAGCGTGCCGGGCGGCTGGGGTGTCTGGTTCGCGCTCGCTGCCGTCGCCGACACCGAGCAGGTCGAGCCGGGCTTCGCGCTCGGCGTGCGACAGCGTCTCGTCGATCGGTGGTCGCTCCGGCTGCAGGGCGCCGCGCTTCCGTTCGCGGGCCGTGAAGGCGCAGACGTCTCTGCGCTTCAGGCCGACCTCGCCCTCGGTTATCGACTGTGGGACGCCCCGCTGCGAGGTGACGCCTATGTCGGCGGCTTCTACGGGGGGCTCCTCGTCGACGAGCCGGCGGTGGCGGACCAGGGGCATCGCGGCGGGGCGCTGGCCGGGCTGGCGCTGGCGTTGCCGCTGGTCGGGCCGCTCGCGGTCGGCTTCAGTTTCGAGCTGATCGCGGGCAGCAATGCCCTCGAGGCGTCCTCCGGTGGCGTTCGGGTCGCGCGGCTCGAGGCGCTCCAGACCCGGGCAGGCATCCAGTTGTCCCTCGCCGCCGATGAGACAGGGGTGGGGTTGGGCGGGTCAAAGGGGGTGAGGTGATGCTCGCGGGAGGAACGGTTGACAGCTCGAGCCATTACATTGGCGCCAGACGTGAAGGTGACTGAGCTCGAGGAGCATCCCGAGGCGGAGCTCATCAGCCGTCTGCGCGCCGGAGACGAGCGCGCATACCGTGAACTCTACCAGACGCACTCGGGCGACGTGTACCGGCTCGGGCGACGCTTCGTGCATAGCGACGCCGAGGCCGAGGAGGTCGTGCAGGAGGTCTTCGTCTCCGCCTACCGCTACATCGGTCGATTTCGGGGCCAGGCGCGGTTGCGCACCTGGCTCTACCGCATCACGGTCAACCGCGCGCTGAAGCGGCGACGGTGGTGGAATCGTCGGCGCGAGGTGCCAGAGGAGCCGTCGCACAGGCAGGTGCAGGCGGGGGTCGCCCCGGACGTGCATGCCGCGGACCGCGAGGCGCTCGCGATGGTCGAGCAGCTCCTCACGCAGATCGAGGTCCGCAAGCGGACCGTGCTGATGCTGCACGAGCTGGAGGGCCTGGACACCAAACAGATCGCCGAGGTGATGCAGTGCCCGCGCTCGACGGTGCTCACGCGCCTGTCGCGGGCTCGAGCGGAGTTGGTGCGGCTGGCCACCGAGGCCGGCGTGACGGTGGGGAAGCACGGATGAAGCCGGACGACGAAAACGCGAAGGAAGCGCGGGAGATCCTGGCGCCGCTCGCCGAAGCGCCGCCGACCTTCGACCCGGCGCGTCGTGACGCGGTGTGGCGACAGATCCAGGCCGAGCAGCACCAGACCCGCGCCGGCTTTCGGGTCGGTCTCGCTGCTGCGGTCGTGACCGCGGCCGCGGCCGCGTGGTTGCTGATGATCCCGACGACCCCCACCGAGCCGACCGAGGCCGCGGCTCCGACGGTGGCGGAGAACGCCCCCGCCCCTGCACCGGTCAACCTGGCCGGTGAGACGCTTCGCGGTTCGCGCACCCTGCCCTCCGGGGCCGAGGTGGTCGTGCAAGGCGAGGTCCTCGTCGCGATGGCTTCGGCGACGGATACCCGGCTCGTCCTGAAGCACGGCTCGGTCCGAAACACGGTCCCGAAGCTCGCACCCGGCGCACGCTACGTGGTCGATGCCCCGCTCGCCGAGGTCGCGGTCCGCGGCACCGTCTTCGAGGTCCGCCTCACGGACGACGGCGCGACCGAGGTCGAGGTCACCGAGGGCGCCGTCGCCGTCGAACCGAAAGACGGCCGCGCCGGCGCGCTCGTGGTCCCGGGGAAGTCCCATCGCGTCGAGCCCTTGACCGAGAAGGGCGCGAAGAGCGCCGAGGCCCGTGGCGACTGGCGCCAGGCCATCGAGATCTGGCGCGCGCTGGCCGACAAGTCATCCGGTGACCTCAATCGCCGCAACCTGGTCCTCCGCGCCGGTCGGCTGATGAACGCCCACTCACCGACCGAGGCGGCCGCCTGGTGGCGGAACGCCGCCGAGCGCTACGGCGACGGGACCCACGCCGAGGAGTTCGCGTTCCGGCTCGCCGAGGCCCTGCATCACTCCGGCCTCTCCGGCGAAGCCCGGGTCGCCGCGAAGGTCTTCCGCCAGCGCTTCCCCGACAGCGACCGCGCCGCGGAGACCCTCGGTTGGTGACTGTCGATCCCAGCGATTGGTGACGCCCGCGTAAGACACTGCCGCCTGCCGCGTCTCATCAGAGAAGCTGGCGGGAGGTGAACATGGCGCGCCTGATTGTAGTGGTAGTGATGTTGAGCGGTTGCATCGTCGACCCGGCCGACCCGGCCGAGAGCGCGCCCGGCGAAGCCGAGTCGCCTCCGAACAATGAGCACCCCGAGCCAGCGGCGCCCCACGACGAGGGTGGCAACGACGCCCCGTGCGCGGCCAAAGCCATGCGCTGGATCGTGGTCGCGGACACCTCGCAGGAGGAGAACTTCGCGGGCACACCCGGCGTCGACATCTGCGGCGCATGGGCCGAGTGCGACGGCGTCGCGGTCACCGCGGTCGAAGCGTCCGTGGTCCTGGGCGAGGGGCAGTTCTGCACCGCGAACGACCCAGAATGCCTCGCGGACCGCACCGACCCGGACGCCGCGCTGGACGATGGAGCGCCCTGCGAAGCGACTTCCGCGCCAAGTGACTACGTCTCGGTGGGGCTCGGCGGGGTGCTGGTCCTCGGATTCGACCGCGACCTCTCGGGATGCACGCTCTTCGTCGAGGAGTACGCGGGCGGCGATTGGGAGAGCTACGAGGTCTTCGCCTGCGAGCGCGCCGACACACCGCTCAGAGGCTGTTCCGCCTTGGGCTCGGCCCCCGAAGGCGGCGCGCTCAGCATGGACGTCGGCGGCGCCTGTTCGGGTGCCACACGGTAACCATCGCTCGCGCGAGTGTGACGGGCTATGGTGCGGCCCATGATCGAGCCGGTCGCGCTCACCCGGCAGCTGCGAGACCGCTTCGGCGTCGCCGAACCGTTGCTGCGTCAGGTCGCGACTGCCCTGCGCGGGGGCAGTCGGCTCGACGACGCGCTCGCCGCGGCAGGCCTCCGCGCCGAGCAAATCGCCGTCATCATGCGCGAGCAGCCCGAGGCGCGTGACGCCGACGACTCGGAGGACGACGCCGCCGACCACACGGTCGCGGAGGGCGACGCCAGCCACGTCACCACTGTCACCAACGAGCCCAGCGTAGACGACCTCATCGCGCGCCTCGTCGACATGACGCCTCGCTTCGAGCTGCAGGGAGAGATCGCCCGCGGCGCGATGGGCCGCATCCTGGCCGCCTGGGACCTCCACCTGGGGCGGCCGGTCGCGGTGAAGATCCTGCGCAAGACCGGAGCTCGCGACCTCGACCGGGTGCGCTTCCTCGAAGAGGCGCAGGTCACCGGGCAGCTCCAGCACCCGAGCATCATGCCGGTGTACGAGCTGGGCCGGCTGCGCGACCAGGTGGCGTTCGTGATGCGCCGCGTCGAGGGCCGCAGCCTCAAGGCGATCATCTCCGCGCTCCGCAAGGGCGACCTCGACACCCGCGCGCAATTCGGGCGCATGCGCATCCTCACCGTCTTCCACCAGCTCTGCATGGCGGTGGCGTTCGCGCACACCCGCGGCGTCGTCCACCGCGACCTCAAGCCCTCCAACGTGATGGTCGGCGACTTCGGTGAGGTGGTCCTGCTCGACTGGGGGCTGTGCAAGATCGTGGGTCAGGCCACCCGGTCCACCCGCTCGACGAGCGAGCGCTGGAAGACGGTGCACGGCCAGATCATCGGGACGCCGGCCTACATGGCGCCCGAACAGGCGATGGGGCTCATCGACCAGGTCGACGCCCGCACCGACGTGTACGGGCTCGGCGCGATCCTCTACCACCTGCTCACGCTGCGCCCGCCCTTCTCGGGGAAGAGCAACCGCGAGATCGTCAACCGCGTCCTCAAGGAAGAGGTCGTCGCGCCGCGCCAGCGCGCCCCGTCCGAGGAGATCCCGGAGGGCGTCGAGGCCATCGTCCTGCGCTGCATGGCGCGCGACCCCAACGGTCGCTTCGCCAACGCCCGCGCCCTGGCGGACGGCATCGGCGAGTTCCTGGAGGGCACCACGCCCGGCGGGCCGACCACCCGCGACGTCGGGCCGCTCGTGCGCGAAGGCGTCGGCGCGATCACCCGGCACCAGACGCTGCTCGAGGACGCCGCCCTGGTGGCCGACGCGCTCAACACTGCGCGGGCCAGCTTCGGGCCGGCCGAGCCGCCGAGCGTCAAGGCACCAGCGTGGGACGCAGAGGCTCGGCTTCGAGCGCTGCAGATCGAGGTGGCCGACGCGTACGCTCAGGCGGTCAACGCGCTCTCGCGGGCCGCGGCCCTCTCACCCGACAACGCCGAGGCCCGGCGCCTGCTCTGCGACCTCTTCCTCGGGCGCCACGACACCGCGATGAGCCGCGGCGACCGCGCGCGGGCGGCGTATTACAGGCGGATGATCGCCAGCGTCGACGACGGCCGATACGACGACGTCGTCAACGACCAGGGCTCGCTCCACGTCGACATCGCGCCGCGCGGCGCCAACGTCTGGTTGTGGCGGTACCTCGAACGTCATCGGCGCCTCGTCCCGGCGGATGAGCGCGACATGGGGCCGGCCCCCATCAAGGTCGACCAGCTCCCGGCCGGCGTCTACCGCTTGACCGCGCGCGCCGCCGATTGCGAGGACCTCACGACGACCCTCGTGATCCACCCCGGGCGGTGCACCCGCTTGCGCCTGCGTATGCTGCGCGCGAACGCCATCCCCGGCGGCCTTGTTCACGTGCCTGCCGGCACCTACCGCAGCGGCAACCCGCGCGACCGCTACACCCCGCCCGCCGAGCAGGCGCTGCCGGATTATCTGATCGGCGTCCACCCGGTCACGTGCGGGCAGTACCTCGAGTTCCTGCAGCAGTTGAGCGCGCGTGATCCGCTCGAAGCCCGGAGCCGACTGCCGCGCACCCACGACGGTCGCGGGCCTGCGTGGCCGATGAACCCCAACGGCGCGGTCCGGCTGCCCACCGCTCAAGACGACGCAGGCGCGATCGCAGCCGAGATGCCCGTCGTCGGCGTCACCGCCGCCGACGCCCAGGCCTATTGCCAGTGGCTCGCTCAGCTCAGCCAGCGCCCGGTCCGCCTGCCGACGGACCAGGAGTGGGAGAAGGCGGCGCGGGGGACCGAGGGCCGCACCTTCCCGTGGGGCGATCTCTGGGAGCCCGCCTACGCGGCCGGGCCCGAGACGTGGCCCGGTCCGTGGCCCCCGGGTGTGGGGCACGTCACCGAAGACGTCTCCCCGTTCGGCGCCGGTGATTTTGCCGGAGGCGTGCGCGAGTGGACCTCGACCATCGAGCCCGGCGGCGTCCCGAGAGTGGTCGTCCGCGGCGGCTCGTTCCTGGCCGGCGACTCTGACGGCCGGCCGCTTTGGGCCAAGGACTTCATCCCCGGCGAGCGCGTCGCACCAGACATCGGTTTCCGCATCGCCAGCGACGTTTAGGCGCGACGGTTGAGCGGCGCCTCGCGCGGTGGCATGGTGGCGCGTCCCGGCCAACGCGAGTGGAGAAACACGTGACCGATTCGGTCGCCATCGAGTCCGATCGCCTCAGCAAGCTCAACGACCAGCTGTGGCGACGACTGGGCATCACGCAGACCTTCGACCGGCTCCTCGTGGAGGCGGCAGCGGTCCAGCCCGGCGAGACCGACGCCGTGCGCGACTTCGCTGGTCGTAACCTGGCCGACGGGGCCGCACGCTTCTGGCAGCTCAGCTTTCCGCAGATCAAAAAGGACCTGTGCCGAAAGCGAGTGCTGCGCGAGAACCTCGGCCTGCTCGGGCTCTCCGACGAGTTCGCAGACCGCGTCGCCCGGCTGCTCGACGATCTCGACGCCGGCGTCAGTCGGGTCGAGCCCACGCCTGGGGTGACCCTGGAGGAGCTCCAGGATCGCGCCAAGAAGCGCGAGGAGCGGGACAAGGCCGAGAAGGCCGCGGCACGCAGCCGGTCGCGCAAGACCACGACCAAGAAGGCGACGGGCTCTGCGACGCCGAAGAAGCGAACCTCCAAGAAGGCCGCCGCCGCCAAGGCCGCCCGCGAGGCCGCCGCGCCGGCCCCCCCGGCCGAGCCCGCGACGCTCGATCCCGGCAAGATCTTCACGACCAAGCGGCTCAACGGCCTGCTCGATCGGCTCGACGCGGGCGCGCTGCTCAAGAGCCAGCTCGGCGCGAAGCTCGAACTCGGAGGCGCAGCGCTCGAGCACTTCCTCACGATCACGGGGCAGATGGAGATCACCCGCTTCACCCGCGAAGATATGGTCGAGCTGCACTTCAAGGGGCGTGAGTGTGCCCAGACGATCGGTGTCGACCGTCGCACCACGGTGCGCAACCTCGCCTCGCAGACGCTCGCCCTCTCGGCGGACGCTGAGTAGTCACTTACCGGCCAGCTGGCCCGGTAAGTTGACCTGATCCCCCGAGCGGCCGACACTTGTGACCATGATCCTGCCTGCGATCCTGGCCGCCGTCGCACTCGCTGCGCCGGCCGCGGATGCCTCCGCCCGGCTCGAATGCGACCGGCTCGTCGCCACGGCTTCGTGGCCCGCCGCCACCAAAGCGTGCGTCGGACACCCGGGTGATCCATCCGCGCTCGAGGCCGCCGCCGCCGCGCTCGCCCCCCCGCACAAGGGCAAGGCCTGGAAGGCCCGCGCCGCGAAGGCGATGGCGCTGGTCGCGGCCGCTCGGTCCAAGACGCCCGACCGCGTGCTCGAAGAGGCCTTCGCGCATCACGCTGAGCGACTCGTCCGCGCGACCCTCGATCTAGGTGACGCGCCCGCGGCAGCGCGACTCCCCCTCGCGGGCCTCCCGATGCCCGGACCGACGCTGCCCGATGTCGACTACGCCCCGCTGCGTGACAGCAGCGCCCGCATCGGCGGCACACGCCAGCGTCTGCGCGACACGCGCGTCAAGGTCCAACAGGGCGGCCCGCCGTCGCTGCGCAAGGCGTTGGCGGGCATGGAGCGCGAGCTCAGCCTGCTGCTCAACCGCCACCTGGCGACGCTCGAGGACGCCATCCAGAAGGACCGTGAGCTGCCGCCGGTGTACTGGCTGCACCTCGCGGCGGCGTATTTCGAGGTCGACGCGCATCACGCAGAGGCGGGGACCCGCCGTGCCCGTGGGCTGAGCGTCCTCAACAAGCTTCGCGAGCGTTTCCCCGACGACGGCGCCGCCGGTGTCGCCGCGCTGTGGCAGGCCGGCTTCGCCCTGGCGGACGGCGACCGCAAACGCGTCCGGATCTTGCTCGACCAGTCCGGCCCATTCGACCCCGACCTGTCGGCCTATCTCGAAGCGCTGCTCCACTGGCACGCCGGCCGCGACGGCAAGGCCCGCAAGGCCGCGGCGCGCGTCGGCAAGAAGGTCCCCGACCTGCTGCGGGTCCACGCCGACGCGCTGCAGGCCGAGCTCGAGCCTGACGGCGCCAAGGCGGCGATGATGTGGGCCGGGGTCGCAAGCCGCGCCCCGGACGCGAGGCTGCGGCGGCGCGCGGCCTTGCGCCAGGCCATCTCGTGGTCCGACGCCGTCGCCTCCGGAGGCCCCGTCGCGCGCGTTCCCGCAGCCCAACAGCGGGCCGCGATGCTGCATCTGTTGTCCCGCGGCCAGCTCGACCCGGCCGTCGCCCTCTATCGCGCCCTCGCTGACGAGCAGTCCGGCGCCGCCGACCTGCCAGGCCTGGCCCTGCAGCTCGTCGACGTCCTGCTCGCCGGCGGCAACGACGAAGCCGCCGACCGCCTGCTCACCTGGGCCGGCCGTCGTTACTGCGCCGACGGCGCCTGGCGCCGCGCCCACGAGGACATCGCCAAGGCGTTCGCGGTCGCCGTCGGTCGCCGCATCGACGCACGACTGGCGCCCCACGTCGCGGCCGGCGTCCCGCTCGCCGACGACACGCGCCGGGCCCTCAGCGGCCTGGTCGACGTACGCACGAGCGTTGTGCCGACCGCGTGGAAGACCCGGCTCGGGCTCGTGCGCACCCTCGGCCGCCTCGGCTACGGGACCCGCGCCAACGTACTGCTCAAGCGGATGCGCCGAAGCGCGGCCGGTGACCAGCGCATCGCGGCGGCCAAGGCCCTCGTCGAGCTCAACCTCGGGCGCGCCCGGCTCGCGGGCGTCGCGGGGGGCTCGACCGGCCGGTTCCTGCACGGCGCCGCGGCGAAGCGGCCCATTCCGGTCGAGGTGCGCGCCCTCATCGACGCTCAGACGGCGCTCATCGGCGCCTTGCGACCCGAGACCGACGACCGCGATGAACTCCTGGTCGACCGCGCCACGATCCGGATCGAGTTCGGCGACGCCTCTGCGGTCCTCGAGGATCTGCGCGACGTCGCCGGACGCCGGTTGCGAACCGAGCTCGGGCTGCGCGCGATCTACCAACTGGTGAAGGCGCAGCCGCAGAAGCGCGCGGAATACGACGCGCTGAAGTTCGCCCGCCGGAAGGCCGGTCACTCCGAACGCGAGGACGCGTTGCTGACCACCTTCAAGGGCGTCTACTCGGCCCGCAAAGGCGATCAGGCCACGAACCTGTTCCGGCAGCGGCTCTTCATCAACGCCGCGCGGGTCTACGACGGCGTCAACGAGCCGTGGGCGAAGGTGGCCGCTGCGGTCAGCTACACCCTGGCGCTGCATTCGCGCACCGCCGCGCGCGCCTGGGCCGACTTCATCGCTGAACACCCGAAGTCTCCCCTCGTCCAAGACGCACGCCGGCACCTCGCTGCGCTGCTGCTCAGCGACGGACAGCCGCTCGCCGCCGCGCAGCAGCTCGAGGCGCTCGCGGCCAGTACGCCGGAGCAAGGCGCAGGCGCCCTGCGCCAGGCGATCGAGATTCGAGGCTTCGACCGCGCCGCGCTGGCGGCGGACCTGGCGACCTTCGTGAAGGCCTATCCCACGCACGGTGATACGCCCGCGCTTCGGGCTCGGCTCGCCGCACTTGGCGCCGGCCCGGCCGCCGCGGCGCGACCCGCCGGGGCGCCTCTCCAACCCGTCGCGCCCTGCGCCGACGCCCGGTGCGCCACGACCCCCTTCTGGCCCGCGGCTCAACCCAAGCGCTCGCCCTGACGATTCAAGGGGCATGAGTCGAGACAGACGCGCCTATCCGCGCTTTCCGTGTGAGCTCGAAATCAGCATCGGTGGACGGGACGGTCGCTACGCGCTGACCACCCGCGATGTCAGCATGGGCGGCGTCTTCGTCTTCGCCCGCGAGCCACTCTCCCTGAACCAGTCAATCGACCTCAGCTTCGAGGCCGGCGACCACATCCTCAACGTGCAGGGCGTCGTCGTGCACTGCGTCCGCGGCGCGGGCTTCGGCGTACAATTCGAGGCGATGGACGCCGAGGCGGAAGACCGCCTGACCCGCTTCCTGCACGACGTAGAGGCGGCCGCGGCGGCATAGCCAGACCTCTGTCCCGCAACTCGCTTCAACAGCGCCGGGCCGTCAGCTGTCAGCACTGGGTGCAGATCTCGCTCTGGGCAGGTCGCAGCTGCACCGCGGTCCGTGGCTCGTCCTCGGCCCAGATCGTGTTTGTCCTCGTACTCGTAGTCGTGTTGGTGGTCGGTTTCGTCCTCGTAACTCGCGGTTCGTGGCCGTCCAGTCGGTACGCGTTGGCGTGTTCGGCGGCCCGAGCACGCCAACGCGTACCGACTG
>PVBE012162093.1_pt1 | contig 19732 bp, 18 predicted proteins | sample 1631181 | NCBI WGS metagenome assembly PVBE01 (sample SAMN08397723, study PRJNA350692) | Marine metagenome, whole genome shotgun sequencing project. | isolation source: water | place: Pacific Ocean | collected 2012-04 | reverse complement strand
GGAAGGTCTTTCGGTCCGCCAACCGGCAAAATCGGAGGTCTGGGCGCGGCGGAACCTGATAGGAATGGATCTGGGATTTCGCAACTCCAACGCTTCTTTGCAGTGGCCCACTTACTCTCCGCCGATCCAGGCATTACGAGATGAAGTTTTTCAAGTCGACGACTCGCATTAACATTCCAGAGAACAACAATGTTCAATGTTATCTCACTAGGATTTCCATCGTTAAGATTCCAACCGAGTTGTTGGTTTAGAAAGCCTTTTTTAACCGAGGAAGAGCCGGGAGCAGGCAGTTCGTCGGATTCGGCCTTCCACATACGAATACGACGTCCGCGATGGACGACACATAGACCGTTTTTGGCGATATCTTCAGCTTCAAACTCTTCCACAACATACCCTTTGTCTGTCTTGGAATCCTTCGCGGGCGAAGTAACGGACCAACTCAGGGTATAAGGCTACATTTACCGATTTTCCCAATTGGTCGAAGAACTGACACGCCAGTTCCGTTGCAACATCGAAAATCTCATATAGAGTCGGTATCAGCGGGGCAAGCCGTTCAAGTTCTTCGTTCGGAGACGGGGTATTTGTAGAAAACACGGGCATATTATGCCAAAGTATTTTACAAGTGTCAGGTGCATATCAGAGGATGTTTACTCTATTCGCCAGAAACACTCCGTTTCGCGAACTTGACACAATTCCTTTTGGGAAACCTCAAAACGAGCTTGTTCCAAATTTCTAGCATTGATACCCGCCAGAGGAAAAAGGAAAAACCTTCGTCAGCAAATGGTTAGGGGTTGAAATGGCAGCGGCTGGAACATCCAGAGGTGAGAGTGACGTCATCCCTACAGCCCCAGCACCTTCTCCAGGCCGTAGGTGAAGCCGGGGGTCTTGACGGCCTCTCGAATGGCCAGCACCACACCGGGCATGAAGCTCTCTCGGTTGATCGAGTCGTGTCGAATGGTCAGGGTCTGGCCCAGGGTGCCGAACACCAGCTCGTGGTGGGCCATACGGCCGGGCATACGGCCGCTGTGGATGTTCATCCCCTGGTAATCGCCTCCGCGGGTGCCCGCCAGGATCTCTTTCTCGGCCTTGGGTCCTACGAACTCGCCGCCCTTACCCTCCGCCGCGGCCCTGGCTATGGCCAGCGCCGTCCCCGACGGAGCGTCGATCTTGGCCTCGTGGTGGATCTCGGTCAATTCGGCGTAGTCGAAGAAGCGGGCCGACTCCCTGGCCAGGTGGATCATCAGCACCGCGCCCAGCGCAAAGTTGGGCGCGATCACAATGCCCACCTGGTGCTTCTGCGAGAGGCCCTCGGCCTCCTTAACGTCGGCGTCGCTCAGCCCTGTAGACCCGACGACCACGTTGACCTTGTTCGTGGCCGCCACGCGGATGGCCGTCATGGCGCCTTCCGCCCCGGCGAAGTCTACCACCACATTGGCGTCGCCCAGCACGTCGTTGAGTTTATCTGAAACGGGAATAGTCCCAGAGCCGTCGGGTAGGGGATACGGTCCCTGCTCGGCCCTGATGTCGGCGCCGCCCACCAGGACCAGGTCTGCCTCCCGGCAGGCCGTGGCGAGCACCTCTCGCCCCATCTTCCCCAGCACGCCGTTGATCACAACATTGATGGGTTCCATGGCTGCACCCCAGCGGTATATTTTGTCTAGGGTTTATCTAGGAGGTCTGCGGTCCGAGTGTCGCGGGCCGCCTGTCTGCCCGCCCGGCCTTGGACCCTGGGGCCTGTAACCGCCCCTCTGGTCGCCGCCTGGCCGCCCGCCCTGATAGGGTGGTCTGGAACCTTCGGGCCTGGGACCCCTTCCCTGACCTGAAGGTTGGCCCGCGGATTCCTGCCTGCCGCCGGGACGGTCGCCGGACTCGTCCGACCCTAACAGCGCCCTTCGGGAGAGCTTAACCCGGCCCATGGGATCGATATCGGTGACGATGACCGTCACCTCCTCACCCAGCTTCACTACGTCCTCGACGCTCGGAACATGGTAGTCGGCGAGCTCGCTGATATGGACCATCCCGTCTTTGCCGGGCAGTAGCTGCACGAAGGCGCCGAAACTGGCGATCTTGACGACCTTGCCGGTGAAGATCTCGCCGATCTGGATCTCACGGGTCAGGCCCTGGATCATCTTGATGGCCTTATCGGACGCGTCGCCATCGGCCGAGCCGATGATAACGGTGCCGTCATCTTGGATATCGATCGTGGCCTTGGTCTCCTCGACGATACTCCGTATCATCTTGCCGCCGGGGCCGATGACCGCCCCGATCTTGTCTACCGGAATGCTGATGCGCGTCATCCGAGGGGCGAAGGGACTCATCTCCGGACGCGCCTCGCTTATGGTCTCTACGATGCGGTCCAGGAGGAACAGCCGCGCCTCTCGCGCCTGTTACAGCGCGTCCTTGATCACGTCATAGCCGATGCTCTTGGCTTTGATGTCCAGCTGGATGGCGGTGATCCCTTGCCGAGAGCCCGCCACCTTGAAGTCCATGTCTCCCATGTGGTCTTCAAGGCCCTGGATGTCGGTGAAGGTTACATACCGGCCGTCGTCGTCGGCGATCAGGCCTACGGAAATCCCCGCGATGGGCGTCCTGATGGGCACGCCGGCGTCCATCAGTGCCAGCGTTGCGGCACAGACGCTGCCCATGGAAGTGCTACCGTTCGAACTCAGGGCCTCGCACACCAGACGCAGTGTGTATGGGAACTCCTCCTGGTCGGGTATTACGGGCGCCAACGCCCGTTCTGCCAGGGCGCCATGGCCGACCTCCCGCCTTCCGGGACCGGTCATCCGACGCGCCTCTCCCACCGAGTAGGGCGGGAAGTTGTAGTGCAGGGTGAACCGCTTGGTCTCCTCGGGGCTCAAGGTGTCTAGCTTCTGGGCGTCCCCGACCGAGCCCAGCGTGGCCACGCACAGAATCTGGGTCTCGCCGCGAGTGAACAGCCCGGTGCCGTGGGTTCTAGGCAGTAACGCGACCTCGCTGGAGATGGGCCTGATCTCGCGGAGCCCTCTCCCATCCGGCCGCTTACCACGCTCCAGAAGCCCGGCCCGGAACTCCTTCTCCACCTGGGCCTCGAATGCGCGGGCCAGTGGCTTTGCTCCGTGTTCCTCCCCAAACTTCTCAATGACCTCGGCCTTCAGGGTGTCGAGTTGGTTGTTCAGGTCAACCTTTCCCGACGAGGTCGCGAAAGCGGAGGTTAGTCTCCCGTTCAGCACGGCGGCCACCCGGTCGTCCAACCCTTCCACGTGATCTTCAGCCGTGAAACCGGCCTTGGGCTTCCCAATGGACCGGACCAGCTCCTCCTGGAGTTCGATAACCTCCAGGTTGACCTCCTGGGCCCGCTTGATTGCCTCCAGCACCAGGTCTTCCGCCGCCTCGTTGGCGCCGGCCTCGACCATGACCACACCCTGCTTGCTGCCGGCGACGATCAGGTCCAGCGTGCTTTCATCAAGCTGGGCATAGGTGGGATTGGCCACAAACTCGCCATCTACGTATCCCATGCGGGTGGCGCTGATGGGCCCTTCGAACGGGATGTCGGAGATGGACAGGGCCGTCGAGGCCGCTAGGATGGAGAGGACCTCCAGTGGAGTCTCCTGGTCTATCGATAGCGGTGTGACAACCACCTGGACCTCGTTGCGGAATCCCTCGGGAAACAGGGGCCGGATCGGCCTGTCCGTCATTCGTGCGATGAGTGTTCCGTGGGAACTGGGCCTGCCCTCCCGACGGAAGAAGCTGCCGGGGATCTTCCCCCGGGCGTAGAGCCGCTCCTCGAACTCGATGGTCAGCGGGAAGAAGTCGATGCCTTCCCTGGGCTTGCTCATGGTGGCGGTGGTCAGAATCACGCAGTCGCCGAAGCGAAGGAGAACGGAACCGTTGGCCTGTTGGGCGAGTTTTCCGGTTTCGAGCGTGAGGGTCTCGTGGCTGATTTTACGGCTAACAATAGACGACATGAATAGGTAAGACCTCCTGTGGGGAAAGGGCAACTAGAAAGATAGCACCCCGGTGGGTGCTATCTTCTGAGGCCGAGCTTAGCGATGAGAGACCTGTATCGGCCCACGTCTTCCCCGTTGAGGTAGCGGAGCAGCCTTCGCCGGCGCCCCACCATCTTGAGGAGGCCACGACGAGTTCCTTCGTCGTGCTTGTGGGCTCTAAGGTGGTCGGTTAGGTGGGTGATTCGGGCCGTAAGTACGGCTACCTGAAGCTCAGTCGAGCCTGTATCGTTCTCGTGAGTCCGATGCTCGCTGATTATGGCCTGCTTCTCGGCCTTGTCCAATCCCATCTCCTGGGTTTCTCTCTCTCTTTTCCCCTTTTTCTTTCGAGCATTGTAACACGGCCAACGGGCCTCCGCAATTGCCGCTGACACCTTCGGCGCCGTATTCCTCGGCGTCGATCTCTCCGACTGGGACCGATCTTAAAAGGCCTGGCGCGCACATGGGGTGTCGTCTGGCAGGTAGTGTGTCGCCCTGAACACCGAGTTGGTCGGCACACCATCGGGCCCCTCGTGAAAGTGCGGATTGATGTACTCCCAGACCACCTGCCCGTCCGGCGTCACCTGAAAGATGCGGCCGAAATTCCCCTCTGTAATGAGCGTGTTGCCGTTGGGTAAACGTCGGGCGCCCGAGATGTAGGGGCTGAAGAAATTGAATGCCGGCGCGTCGCGGTACTCCCAGACCACCTCGTTGGTACCGGGATTCACTTCGATGACTCGCGACGCGGGCAATGCCTGGTCCCTCCTGTGGGCGCCGTTGTCGAATATCAGGACGTTGCCGTTGTTCGGCAGGCTGGGGTCGTGTTGTTGGGCAAGGACTTCGTAACCCAGCTTCCAGGTGAAATCTCCACTCTTCTTATCGATGATGCCGACCGTCGAGATGTTACGAAAACTGACCATGACCCTGTCGTCTGCGAGCGGGACTATCGTGTTTGCGTGGCTCCATTCGTCCCGGGGATCGTTGAAGGTTATGATGTCCCGCTCGAAGTCCAGATGCTCCGAGGCGTGCCATTCCCAGACCCGCCGCCCCGATGCGTCCACCTCCACGATGACGTCGGCCCACATTCCGTTCGCATCGCTGCCCGGTACTCCACCCTTCACCCTGGCGGCCAGTTCGTCAGGCATTCGCTCGGCGGTCAGGTAGACGGCGCCTCCCGACGGGGTCCGCCGGGCGTCGTGATGGTGGTCGGCGTCACGGTGCTCCCAGACGACCTCGTCGTTACGGTCCACCTCCAGCATTACTCCGCCTTTGAACCGGTTCCAGAGCGGAAAGCGGTCCCAAGACTCGTCGTGAATCTTCCCCATGTAAAACAGGTTGCCGTTGGGCAGGAGGTACCCGTACAGGCCGGGTGGGTAGGGCAGGTCCCATGTATGGACCACGTTGGCTTTAAGGTCGACCAGGTACACGTCGCCGGGGCCGTACATGGGTGCGTAAAGGGTGTAGCCGGGGCAGGCCAGCTCCTCGTCCAGGGCAGTCAGGCCCGTCCGTCCTGTCCGACGGCGCGTTTGCTGGTCTACCCGGATGTTCACAGATTACGCCTCGCCCGGCCGCGGCGGTTCGCTAGTCCAGTCCCGCCAGGAACTCGGTGACCGCCCTTTGGAAGCCCGATGGATTATCCCCCATGACAAGGTGTCCGGCCCCTTCGACCGTTGCCAGTCTACCGTTGGGTATCCGACGGTGCATGTTCTCCGCCGTATCCAGCGCCACGATGTCGCTCTTGGCTCCGCGGACCACCAGCGTCGGCCGCTGGAGGCCTTCGACGTAACCCCATAGCCGTGCCACCGTCTCGGGGTCCTGGTGAAACATCCGCCGCTCAGGCGACCTCAAGACCTTGTCGTACTTCCAGGTCCACTTGCCGTTGGGGAGCTGCTTCAGGTTGTGGAGAATGCTTCCCCTGATCTGCTCCACCGGCCGGCGCGAGTTGAACTTCTGGACGCGGCGGACAAAGTCCTCCACCGAGTCCAGCTCGTCCTCCTGCTCCACGAACCGCCTTATGTTATCTCCGCCCGTGCGCATGCTCTCGGGCGCCGCATCGACGATGATCAGCGCCCTCAGCCTCTCGGGATGGTGGGCGGCGTACGTGAGGGTGTTTCGTCCGCCCATGGACAGGCCCATCAGCACCAGGTCATTCAGGTCCAGGGCCTCGACTACGGCGTGGATATCGCCCTGCTGAGCCTCAGGCGAATAGTCGCCGTCGGGCGCCCAGTCGCTGTCGCCATGTCCTCGCTGGTCCAGGGCCAGAACGCGGAACGAGTCGCACAGCGACAGTGCCACGAAGTCCCAGGAATGGCAGGTCTGGGCAAACCCGTGCAACAACAGCATCGGCGGGTTGTCCGGCTCGCCCCATTCGAAATAATGGAACCGAAGACCGTTGACAGTCACGTACCTGTCTTGTGGCGCCCACTCGCGGGAGAAGGCCACGCCCACGGCCCGGGCCGCATCGTAAAGAGACAGGGGCTGCCCACCTGATTCGGTCGTCAATTTTTTGTCCTCCAGGGGCTCTTCTGAAGTCACGCCCGGCCGGGCGGGACCGGCCCATAGCCTATCACACCGGCGGGTCATGGGCACGATGAGTTTCGGTAGTCGCAGTGCATTCGGAAACATGAGCCGTTGGGTCCAGTCCGGGGCGGCAATAACTTCCTACGTCGAGTTGATTAAAATCCTGCGTAGCACCGGGCAAAAGCACGTTGACTGGACTCGGCGACGGCCCGTATTATCGGTGCATGGATTATTCGAGAAACGCTTCGTCCCTCTCGGCGACGCTATCTACGGCCAGGGCGGTGGTACTCTCCACCCGTCCAAAGCAGTGGACCAAGAACCTCCTGGTCTACCTGGCCCTATTTTTCACCGTCAACGAGGCCTGGGACGCCGCTGACTTCGGTGAGATGCTATCCCTTTTCGGCAGGGCCACGTTGGCCTTCGTCATCTTCTCGGCCCTTAGCGGCGCGGTCTACCTGGTCAACGACCTCTTCGACGTGGAGCGCGACCGGCAGCATCCGAAGAAGCGGTCTCGCCCCATAGCCTCCGGCCAGGTTTCCCAGCGTGTGGCCTGGGGCGTGGCCGGTGTACTTACCGCCACGGGCCTTGGCGCGGCGTTCGTAATGGAACCGCTGTTCGGCGCGGTGGCCGTGGCATACATCGGCACTATGGCCGTCTACACCTCCGCGCTTAAAGATGTGATCGTCCTGGACGTTTTCGCCATCAGCACCGGATTCGTGCTCAGGGCGGTGGCCGGCGCCACGGTTCTGGAAGTCCCCATATCACCCTGGCTGTACATATGCACAGGCCTCGGCGCGCTGTTCATCGCCCTGGGTAAACGGCGCAGTGAGCTGGCCCTCGGCGGCGAGAACGCCGCCGGCCAGAGGGGCACCCTGGAGTGGTACACCACCGGTGTGCTGGACCAGTTCATCGTGGTGGTGGCCGCCAGCGTAATCCTGGCCTATAGCCTCTATACCTTCACCGCGTCCAACCTTCCCGATAACCACACCATGATGCTGACCATCCCCTTCGTTGCCTACGGCCTGTTCAGGTACATGTACCTGGTCCACGTCACGGACCTGGGCGAGAGCCCCGAAGACCTGCTGATCTCCGACGCTCCCCTGGTGGCCTCCATCATGCTCTGGTTGGCAACGGCAGCAACCATCCTGGTCGTCTTCAGGGGCTAGGGATGGGCTCGAGCACTCCCCCCAATCAGCCGTCGGTATTTATTTTCGTATCGGCTTACGCGAGGCAACTCTGACCAGATTTACCTGCGTTGATATCCTCTGACCAATAGGAGACGCCATGCCTGGGCGAGAAGACTTCTGGAACATCGGCTACCCTCTCTTCGGCGCTCTGACATACACCGTTTTTGTCATCGCCGTCGCCGCCGTCACGTGGGGCATCTATCGCCGCTTTCGTATCTGGCGTCTCGGCGCGGCCAACCCCGATCTGGGCCCGTGGGAAGCCCGAATCCGGCGTTCGCTCCAACTGGTGGGGGTGGACGTCATCGGGCACCGGCGCTTCGTCAAAGGGGAGCTTTATCCCGGCCTGATGCACTTCCTCATCTTCTGGGGATTCCTCTTCCTGCTTATAGCCACCAGCGTGTCCATGGTCGAGTTCTGGTTTCACAAGGTCATGCCGTTCGACTTCCCCACGACACGCTTTCGCGTCCAGGAGGACTTCGTCTGGGACGTCTTCGGCGGACTGTTCCTCTTCGCCGGCCTCGTGATGGCCCTGTTCAGACGCTACGTGCTCAGACCCGCCCGCCTGAACACCTTCATCGACGACCAGGTAATCCTGTGGGCCCTGCTCGCCCTGGTGATATCCGGATTCCTGGTGGAAGGGCTGAGAATCGCCGGCACGGACCCGTCTCCCGCCTGGGCGACGCCGGTGGGGTACCTGTTCTACCTTCCGTTTAAGAATGCCAGCGATCAGACAATCAGCAACGCGCATGAGGTGCTCTACTGGACCCACGTGGTCACGTTCGCCGCGGCATTAGCCTATCTAGGCCTCCACTTCAGCAAGATCAGTCACATCTTCTTCAGCCCCCTTAACGCGTTTCTGCGTCCCGACAGAGCGCCGGGCGCCCTGCGTCCCATGGGCGACCTCATGGCCCTGGAGCGGTTCGGCGCTGGAGACATCACCGATTTCACATGGAAACAGCTCCTGGACTTCGACGCCTGCACCAACTGCGGCCGCTGCCAGGACCAGTGTCCCGCTCACGCCAGCGGGAAGGTACTGTCGCCCCGCAAGGTCATCCAGGACCTCAGGCTGTACGGGACGGAGCGGGCCCCGGTTCTGATTGAAGCGCGGAAGGCCGAAACCGAACCTGCCTCACCCGAACCCGACGTGATCGCCCTCGTGGACGAGGAGGCCCTCTGGTCCTGCACCACCTGCATGGCCTGCGTCCAGGCCTGCCCGGTGTTCATCGGCCATATCGACAGCATCGTGGACATGCGCCGGAACCTGGTGATGGAGCAGTCCCGTATGCCCGAGACCGCACAGAACGCCCTGCTGAGCATGGAGCAGCGGGGCCACCCCTGGCGAGGGACAACCTTCAGCCGCACCGACTGGGCCGAGGGGTTGGACGTCCCCACAATGGCCGACCACCCGGAGGCCGAGGTGCTGTTCTGGGTCGGATGCACCGCCGCCCTTGAGCAGCGTAGCCAGAGCATCGCCCGCGCCATGGTCGTCGTCCTCAAGCGCGCGGGCGTGGATTTCGCCATCCTGGGCGCCGAGGAGACCTGCACCGGAGACCCGGCTCGACGAATGGGCAACGAGTACCTGTTCCAGGTCATGGCAACCCAGAACATCGAGACCTTTGCGCGCTACAACGTCAAGAAGATAGTGACCATCTGCCCCCACTGCTTCAATACCCTCAAAAACGAGTACCCCCAGTTGGGTGGCGACTATGACGTTGTGCACTACGCCGAGTTCGTCGCGCAGCTAATCGACGAGGGCAAGATAAAGCCGGTGGCGACCCTCGAAACCGCCGTCGCATACCACGACTCCTGCTACCTGGGACGTCACAACGGCGTCTACGACCCGCCCCGCCGTATCGCCGAGGCCATTCCCGGGGTCCGTTTGGTGGAGATGGAGCAGCGGAGGGAACGCAGCTTCTGCTGCGGGGCCGGCGGCGGCCATATGTGGATCGAGGAGACCGGCGGAGAGCGGGTCAACCACGTGCGGACCGACCAGTTCCTGGAGACCGACGCGGAGACGGTGTGCGTCTCCTGTCCGTTCTGCCTCCAGATGTTTGAGGAAGGCATCAGCGCCAAGGGCCTCGAAGGCAAGAAAGAGGCCAGAGACCTGCTGGAGGTCCTGGCCGACAGCCTGGGGGATGAGTGACCCTGCGGCACCCTATGGGCCGATGGACTTCCCCTCAGCCCAGGGTGCTCTTCAACCAGTCCCTCAGGTCCGCCGAGATGTCACCCCTCTGCATTGCGGCATACACCGATGCCTTCAGCAGCCCAAGCGGCGTCCCAACGTCGAAGTGGGCCCCGGGAAAGCGATAGGCGAAAATATCCTGGGCCGGCAGCAGCGATGCGATGGCATCGGTGAGCTGGTACTCGCCCAGCGCACCGGGTTTGATGCTCTCCAGGGCATCGAAGACCTGCGGAGTGAGGACGTACCTGCCCACGATGGCCAGGTTGGACGGCGCCTCTGCCAGGGGCGGCTTCTCCACCATACCCACCACTCGCGACAGGGTCCCATCCAGGGGCTTATGGTCTATGATGCCCAGGCTGGAGACAGCCTCGTCCGGCACCTCCTGGACAGCGATGACGCTGCCGCCGTATTCCGAGTAAAACTCCATCATCTTTCCGATTGTCGGGGTTTCGCTCCAGATAATGTCGTCCGGCAGGAAGACGGCGAAGGGCTCGTCGCCCACCTCGGCCCGAGCGGTCAGGACGGCATGTCCCAGACCTAGAGGCTGCTCCTGGGGGACGGTGCGGACCTCGGCCAGGTTGGAGATCGCTTTCATCCGTTCCAGCAGGTCCGCGCGTCCGTTGCGCTCCAGCGCCGCCTCCAGTTCGAGGTGCGTCCCGAAGTAGCTTCCCACGGCCTCCTGGCCTGGAGAGATAACCAGCACGACCTGCTCGATGCCGGCGCGGGCGGCCTCCTCAACTGCGTAGTGAATTGCGGGCTGGCCCAGTACAGGTATCAACACCTTGGGGACCGACCTGGTCGCGGGCAGGAACCGCGTGCCCAGGCCGGCTGCCGGGATCACAGCCTTGCGGGTTTTCATCGGCGTTCCTCAGGCAAACTTGAGCGCTCGGGTCGATGCGGTGGTTAGCACCGCGCCCATAGCGATATACAGGCGGATTATAACAGCCCCTAATCCCTCACGAAAGGAGCGGTCTGGTTTGTGCTGGGCGTTCGAGAAATGGGATAATTGACGGTCTGTAATTCGCGCCTAATGGTTGAATCCGAGAGGTTAAAGATATGGCTCTTGTAAAAGAGAAGTGCGTGGCGTGCCGACGAGATTCTCCCCGTGTCACAGACAAGGAGATAGCCGAGCTTCACCCCGAAGTACCGGACTGGGAGCTCACCGAGGCGGACGGTATCAAGAGATTGGAGCGGACATTTCGGTTCCACGACTTCGCCGCTCCTCTGGAGTTCACGGCCCGGATTGGAGAGGCCGCCGAATCGGAGGGCCACCATCCGCGTGTGACGGTAGAATGGGGGAGGGTGGCCGTGGAGTGGTGGACCCACAAAATCAAGGGGTTGCACCGCAACGATTTCATAATGGCCTCCAAGACCGACCAACTCTTCGCCCATATGCAACAGCGAGGAGACTGAGTGTCGAGACCTGTGATTTGGCCAGACAACCGCATGGGTGTTACCTGCCTACGGATCACGACGTAATACTCCTTTACTGAACCGTGATTCGAAAGATGGTTTACTTGACACTACTCGGCCCCGATGGTAGCGTCGTGAAACGGTTCACAATAATGTCGCAAATTTCACGACCCATCGGCATGGGTCCACTGAGAAGAAACAATTCTAGAAGCTATACTTAATCAGGGCCGGAATCGACGTCGAAACCCCTGGTTCCCCTGAACACCATTTAGGTCTCCCACTTCGCCAAGGTCGAGGCTCTATACTAAGCTAGGAAGCCCTCGGATCCTGGTTTCCCTGAGTTTTGGGCTCCTGATGTTCGCGGCCTTGATCTACCTCCGAGAGTACCTGGCGCCCCTGGGTGACTGGGGATACCAGGGAGTATTTCTCATGGGGCTGGCCTTTGGACTCGCTGCAACATTGGGCGACCTCACCGGCTACATGGCGGGCGCCAAAGAAGGTCGAGTCACTCGTGGCGGTTCAATTAATAAACGATTATTGGCGCACATGGACCGTTGGGGAGGTCCCAGCCTGTTCACGATAGCGGTGCTACCTGCTCCGTCCGCCATAGCCGGGGTGTGGGCGGGCGCGGTAAATTACCCGCTCCGACGGTTCCTTCTTTTCGTGGCCGCCGGTAAAATCACAAAGCTTACGCTCATCGCGTTCACCGGCTTCTACAGCCTGCCCAACCTGCTGCCACAGATAGCCTGACTCAGACCTCTCGTTACTATCGCAATCAGCCCTCGTTTTTTATCTGTCGGCAACCCCGGTGTGGTACGGGTATATCCGCCCGGGAGGCAACAAACCTTCCTCCGTGACCACGCCTGCGACCAGTGCCACGGGCACGAGGTCGTAAGCGGGTGCTGGTATGGCCCGATCTGTTATCTTGAGCCGCTCACAGACGACATAGAACGGCACGTGAGCTGCCGAGGCCGCCTCCGCCAGCTCCATCGTCGGCGCTCCGTTTACGACCCATTCCGGGGAGACGGCGTCGGCTCCGATGATCGCCAAGTTCGCCCGCTCGGCGACCGATCCGGCCGAGTCCGACACCTCTACCGCAAACCCCAGGTTCTCAAGCTCCTCGACCAGACCGTGTCCGGCCGAGGGCGGTCGAGGAGCCGGCTCCAGGACCACAATTCGTGGCGACTTTCCCTCAGAATGCGCCCGTTGGGCCGTGCGCAGGACCGCCGAGCTGTAGCTGCATGTCGCCACGGTCGCGCTGTGATGGATGAGCCGTGCGGCGTTAGCGGCAGCAGTCTCGGCGGCGGTCCGCATAGCTGCCAGGAGCCGCTGGGCCAGCGCGTCAGCGCGAGGCCGCCCCTCGACAGGGCCCAGTGCGGCCAGGTCCTCCAGTAGGCTGCGAGTTGCGTTTCTCAGAGCTGCCATAGCCGGTTTGGCCGCCGCCAGCCTACCCGCTACCTCGGACAGACGGGCCTGCCAGTCGGGCCCCGGCCCGTAAACTTCCGCCGCGGCTGCCATGACTCGTACCGCCTCCATGGCCAGAAAGGTCGAGCCGTGGTCTCTATCCCCGCCGATCGCGGCGATACGTAGCTCTATTTCTTCGACAGGCGTTCCCACGTGTCCCTTAGCCTCGGAACAGTATCCAGGGCGCCCAACTCCGTGGGGTCGATCCAACGGGACTCGGTATGCTCCCAGTCCAGTCGAATCCCTCCCGGGTCCGCCACCGAAAACAGAAAAGGGTGCACCCTCCAAGTCACACCGTACTCGTCATCAGATATGTCCAGCGGCAGGCCCTGGCGTTCGAGCCGGACCTCATTACCGCCAAGCCCGGTCTCCTCGCGGATCTCCATCAGGGCCTGCTCAAACGGAGTCGCCAGGTCAACACTGCCGCTGATGGCCGCCCACTTGCCGGCGTGGGTACGGACCTTCTCGCTGCGTTTCAGCGCCAGGATACGTCCCCTGTGCTCGAGAAAACACGTCACGACTTCTCTGCGCCGCACCATTGCTCCTCCCGCGCGGAAGCCCCTGCTGTTCTCTGACCGAACGTTTACCAGCGGTCGCGCAAGTGAAAAAGGGCCACCTGGATTGGGTATTTTAACCGTTATCATACTCTGGACCGGTTGTCACCCCGGCGGCATTGGGCTAACATCTTCGCAGGACTACATAACTTGCCGTCCCGGGCTGAACCCGGGCGAAGGTTTCCGGGGCAACCTGCAACCGAAACCCCCACCCACCCCGACGGACAAGTAAATGAACGGTTGAGGGTTAGTAATTGAAGGATGTCATCGTAGTCGGAGCGGGCCCCGCGGGCAACATGGCCGCGCTTTCTCTCGCCAGAACAGGGCACCGGGTCGCGGTCCTGGACTGGCGCCGGACCATCGGAGACAAGCTTTGCACCGGTATCATCGGTAAAGAGTGCGTCGAGCACTTTCCCCCGGACGAGAAGCATGTCTACAGAAAAGCCAGGGCCGCCACGGTCGTCTCTCCCGAGGGTAGAAGGTACGGCGTAGCCAGGGAGGACGTTCAGGCGTTCATTATCGACCGAGTCGCCTATGTGGATTCCATAGCGTGTAGAGCCATGGAGGCGGGTGCGGACTACATGCTTGGCCGGCGCGTCACCGCAATCGAGACGGACAGGTCGGGGGTGACCGTCACGGCGGTGGGTGAGTCCGGCCGACACGTTTATAGGGCGGAGATGGTGATCGTTGCCGGTGGTTTCGGTTCTCCCTTGCTGGACATAGTAGGGCTTGCCGACAGAGGAAACCGGCACTTCCTGATGGGAGTCCAAGAGGAGGTGGAGGCCGAATCTATCGACGAGACCGAGGTGCACCTTGGTTCGGCCATAGCTCCCGGGTCCTTCGGCTGGGTGGTCCCTGTCTCAGAAGACAGGGCGCTGGTGGGGATTCTTTCGCGTGAGAAACTCAACGGCCATTTAGACAGGTTTATAGACTCCCTGCGATCGACAGGCAAGGTCCGTGGGCCGACCGGTAACCCCAGGCGATGGGGTATTCCGCTGAAACCCCTGCGGAGGACTTATGCGGACCGGGTGCTGGTGGTCGGGGACGCCGCGGGGCTGGCCAAGCCAACCACCGGCGGTGGTATCTACTACGCCCTGCGGTCCGGGGAGATCGCGGGCGATGCGGCCGCCAGGGCCTTCTCCGCCGGAGACTTTACCGCCCGGATGTTAAAGCGTTACCAGGATGGATGGCAGGCACTCTTCGGCAGCGAGCTGGCGACGGGATACTCGGCCCGCCTGCTATACGAGTCCCTGGACGACCGGCAGATAGAGCGGCTGCTCGGCAAGTTCCTTTCTCCCGACGTCCAGGAGGAGCTGATTCGCTCCAGGGACTTCTCCTTCGACTGGCACAGCGGTCTTATATTCAGGCTGGTCGGTCATCGCGACCTGAACCCCATTTTCCGGTCTCTAGGTCCAGCGCTGACTCCTCTCCTGCTACGCCTCGGCGTGGCGAGGCTGGTCTAGGGAATCGACCAGGCGCTTACCCCTCCCGCAACTCCTCGGCCAACCGTCTCATCTCCGGCGCGATCTTCCGTATGCGGAACTCCGGTACCTCGTCTGGATGGGCTACCTTGAGGCAGACGAATACGGGCCCTTTTTTCTTCATGATCCCCGGCAGCTCGCTAACGAAGTCCTCCAGATTGTCGAACCCGTAGCTCTCCTTGATTCCCGCCTCCCGAGCTATCCCGGCGAAGTCGAACTTGCCGGCCCCCGGAACAGGCTGCCCTCCAGTGGTGAAGTACACATCGTCCTCGAAGACGAAATGCACCAGATTGGGCGGCTCCTGCTCCGCGATGGTCACCAGGCTCCCCAGGTTCATCAGCAGGGCGCCGTCGCTGTCCAGCACCACAACCTTACGGTCTGGGCAGGCGAGCGCAAGTCCCAGGGCCACCGACGACATCTTGCCCATCGCTCCGAAGACCGGGAGGTCCAGCTCAGGACGGGTGGTGACGGCCTCCCAGTACCTGTTGGGCGTCATCGAGCTTAAGACGACCGCGTTCTCTCTCTCTCGGTTGATGGACTTGATAGCTTCAAAGGCGGGTATCATATTGGCTCAACTCCAGACTGGTGCATCGTCGCCGGCGATATTGTAGAGCGTGGTGCTCATCGTTTTCAACCTATGTGCTAACTAACGGGTCCTTCCGGTTTAGTGGGTCCGGTGTACCGCATCTCCGGGGGCAGGTGCTCTGCGAGACCCAGTGCCACCAGGGTTTTCTGTACTATGTAGTCCACCACGTCCTCGATGGTCTGGGGCCTCAAGTAGAAGGGCGGCTCCGGCGGCAGAATCGTCACCCCCAGGCGGGCCAGCGACGCCATGTTTTCGAGGTGGATGGCGTTGACCGGAGTTTCCCTGGGCACCAGCACCAGCGGCCTCTTCTCCTTCAAACAGACATCCGCGGCCCTACGTATTAGATTGTCCGAGAGACCGTGGGCTATGGCGGCCACCGTCGCCATGCTGCAGGGCACGATTGCCATCCCCCGTGTCGGGAACGTCCCGCTGGAGATGGGCGCCCTCAATTCTCCGTTAGGATAGTACGTGAAATTGCCGCTGTCGCCCCAGCGTTCCAGCGCCGCTCCAAAGGACTCTTCCATCTCCTCCTGCCAGACCATCCGGCCCGCCGCGGAGGCTGTCGCGACCACCGGGACGTCGGTCGCCAGGAGCCGGTCGATAGTCGCTTGCGCAAGCAACGATCCGCTGGCCCCTGAGATTCCCACCACCAGCGGATGATTGTTCTCTGTCCTCTCGCCCAAATTTTCCTCCCGGCGTGCGATGAATGCTATATCAAAACGGCTGCTAGCGTCGCGGCCAGTACGGAGGTCGAGACGTACGCGTTGATCCTGAAGAAGGCCATTCCCAGACGGGAGGTGTCCCCCGGCGAGACCAGCCGGTGCTTGTACACCAGCAGCCCGGCTGTCGCCGCCCACCCGATAAAGAACGGCCAGTCGAGCCCCATCCATAGCCCCAGCGAGAGCAGGCATGTCACCGCCATGGTGTCCAGCACCCGTGCCCACCAGAATGCCGCCACAATCCCGAACCGCTCCGCCACTGAGTGAAGTCCCTCTCGAACATGGAATTCCATGTCCTGTACATGGTAAATGATATCGAAGCTGCCGGCCCACAGGGCCACCGACAGCGATAGCAGGAACGGGTGCCATCCCATGCTTCCCGTGACCCCTATCCACGCCGCCGAGGGTGCTATGGCCAACGCCCAGCCCAGCGCCAGGTTGGCGGTCCATGTAAACCTCTTGGTGTATGGGTAGATTATCAGATATGCGGCGGCTACCGGGGCCAGGATCAATGCCAGCGTGTTGAGCTGTGCCGCGGCCACGAACAGCACCCCCAGCGACACCAGCGCCAGCGCGATCATGTCCACGGCGGTCAGCTTTCCCGAGGGCAGATGCCGGCCGGCGTTCCTGGGGTTGCGGGAGTCCAGGTGCCGGTCGATGACCCGATTGGCCGCCATGCCCACGGTGCGCGCGCTCACCATGGCCACTGTTATCCAGGCAAACTGGTGCCAGGTCGGGAGCCCTTGAGCTGCCAAAACCATACCTGTGTAGGCGAAGGGTAGGGCAAAAATACTTTCCGAAAACCGTATGGCCTCCAGGAAAAGGGACGCTTTCCTGAACGCGGACAGGGACACCCTGGCAGGAGTCAGATGCCGTACTCGTTCCATTTACCGTCCACCAGCCGTTTGATCTCCTCGCTCATGACGATGTCGGACGGCCAATCCCGGGTGCGACCATCCAGGGCTCCCTTGGCCGTGGCGTCTATCCCCATCTTGCTGCCGTATCTGGGCACGGGACTGGCGTGGTCAAGGTCGTCGATGGGACCGTCGGCGAAGACCACGTCTCTGCGTGGGTCTATGTTGTTGGTTACGCGCCAGGCCACCTCGGACAGGTCCTGCACGTCTACGAAGTGGTCTACAACAACGATGGTCTTGGCCAGCATCAGCAGTCCCAGGCCCCATAGCGCGTGCATGACCTTACGCGCGTGTCCGGGGAACTCCTTTTTAATGGACACGATTATCAGATTGTGGAACACCCCTTCGGCCGGCATGTTGAAGTCTACGACCTCGGGCAGAGTCATCTGCACGGCGGGTAGCATTAGACGTGCCGCCGCCGTGCCCATGAAAAAGTCCTCGGTGGGTGGCCTGCCGACCATCGTCGTGGGATAGATGGGATCGCGCCGGTGGGTGATGGCCGTGACGTGGAATACCGGGTATTCTTCCGCCGGGGAGTAGTAGCCCGTGTGGTCTCCGAAAGGCCCCTCGGCGCGGAGTTCGCCGGGCACTATATATCCTTCGAGAGCATACTCCGCCTGGGCCGGCACCTCCAGGTCCACCGTCTTGCACCTGACCATCTCCACTGCCTGCTGTCTGATGAACCCCGATACGCCGAACTCGTCCATACCGGGCGGCAGAGGCAGCGCCCCCGACCAGATCGTGGCCGGGTCTCCACCCAGAGCGACCGCCACCTCCAGCCGGTCTTTTTCCTGCTCCTCGCTTACCCGGTAATGATGGGCGCCCACCTTGTGCGTCTGCCAGTGCATACCGGTGGTCTTGCCGTCGTATATCTGCATCCGGTACATGCCGACGTTCCTCTGGCCCGACTCCGGATCGTGGCTGATCACCAGCGGCAGAGTGATGTAGCGCCCGGCGTCCAGAGGCCAGCATTTGAGCGCCGGAATGATATTTAGATCCGCGTCGTCCCCGGTCAGCACGACCTCCTGGCAGGGTGCCCTGCTGACAGTCTTAGGCTGAGTCCGGGCCACGGAAACCAGGTCGCCCAGGGTCCGCAATTTACCGGCGATACCCGAGGGCGGGCCTCGCATCAAGTCCAAAAGCTCCCGGACTCTCCGCGTCAGCTCGTCCAGGTCGTACACGCCCAGCGCCAGCGCCATACGGCGGTGAGTGCCGAACATATTGATGAGCACGGGAACATCGTAGCCCTGCACGTTTTCGAACAGGAGCGCGGGGCCGCCAGACTTGATCGTCCGGTCCGCTATTTCGGTGATCTCGAGGTCGCGGCTGACTGGGGTTTTGATGCGGCAGAGCTCACCTTTCTTCTCGAGTAAATCGATGAAGTCTCGGATGTTCTTGTATCTCATACCCGACGCGCTTCCTCGCTCTCCCGCCTGAGTTGAGTTGAGGAGATATCGTGCCGAAAGCTGGATTCCGGAATCGACGTAATCATATCCTCGAATCCGGATGGAATGGCGAGGTCGTCTAGCGTCTGAAATCTCCCTGCCACCGTACGTCCGGCCACCAACACATGACACCCCTGTTCGCGGATTTCCACGAGCGAGCCTAACATGCCTGCCTCATTCCCGCAGTAGTAGCGCTTATCTATTAGACGGGTTGCAGTATCCGAGCCGATGACAAACGTACAGCCGGGAAACAGTCGAGCTTTTTCATGGAAGACTTTGGCTCGTGTGATCACGATCGGTCTGATACCAACTAGATAGGCAACGCGTCGGCGTATCTCTTGCTCTTCGAGGTCCGGCTTGTCCACGTTGGAGACGGACAGCTCAAACGTCACATCGGACCGGAGAATCTCGGATGCCACGATCGCGAGTTTCTCATGGCCCTTATGGAGGGGATTGAATGAGCCCGCGAGGATGCCACCGCTAACCCTCGCGTCGGCGACCATCTCCCTATCAAGCTTGATAGTCACGCTCTCAACATGACGTGCCGTCAGGGCCTCGATCGCATCGTCGTATCGGGTCTGGGACCGCTCGAATTTGTCCCGGACGCCCAGGTCCAGCACCACCGTGGTATCCAGGCCGGTTGATTCGGCCAGAGCGTTCAGCACGAGCTTGCTAACGATAGTTTCTTCAGTCTGTCTGTCTCGACCATCTTTGGTCAGTTCCAGGCTGTAGGCAGTCACATTCCGGCTACTCCAGGCTGCCACGTAGCACTGGTGCACGCCGCGTCGGGGGCGGTCCGTCGTAATAGCAGCCGTGCATCCGATGCCTACCACGGGCACACCATCGTCCCTGATCTGCACAGCTCTACGGTAAGCGGCCCGTGCCATGGCCAGGGCCGTCTGAGCACTTACGGACTGATCCGGCTTGCCACCGATGAATTCGGCCAGAGACTGCTCGCTGTAAGGTGCTAAGGCCTCGAGGACGGTCCGAGATGCTCCAGGAACGCCTAGAAGCCAGGTGATCGCCCGTGAACCTGCGCCGGTAACGGCCAGAACCGTCATCAAGGCAGAAGTGTGTAATCCTTCGACTAGTTTGAGGATTTCTTGAGTCATGCAGCGGCTCATCTGCCCACCGAATCCGGTTCACGCGTGGCATAAGATAAGAGACACACCAAGGAACGTGCAAGTGGTGTACAGCCGAGTGAAACCCATGACGCAGAGCCAAGCCAGCCAGTTATGGGCTGGAAGATGCCTGATACGACTGACTAGGCTCCGGGCTGGGCTGGCAGTCCGGGAGGCGCCG